>Ga0222674_1000049_pt1 | contig 88403 bp, 84 predicted proteins | sample AntAcemetagen866_FD_179804 | JGI IMG/M metagenome (GOLD analysis project Ga0222674, IMG submission 179804) | Saline water microbial communities from Ace Lake, Antarctica - #866 | ecosystem: Environmental > Aquatic > Non-marine Saline and Alkaline > Saline | place: Antarctica: Ace Lake...
AAGCCTTGCGCGCTACACTCTGTCGGCATCGGGGAACTCCTCTGCTTGTGGCTAACTCTTTGTTGCAGAAGAATTACCGCCTATACAGAGCCCCGATGCACCTTCCTTCTGTGAGATATCCGGGCTAGCGTCGCGGCGCGCCTGCTCGCCCGCCTCGATCTGCCGACGCCGGGAGCGTCGCCATTCCACCGGCGGATCGGCGGGGTAATCTCGTCATGGAGCCACCCGGACGAGGCCCAGGACTTCCTCAACGCTCCCGACGGCGCCGGCTGGCGCCTCGACCGGCCGGCCTTCGACGACGAGCTGCGGCGCGCCGCCGAGGCGGCCGGTGCACGGCAGCTTTGGGCTTGGGTCCGCGGCGTGATGCGCAGCGGTACCGGCTGGAGCATCTCGACCGACACCGGTGTATCGCTCTCCACCGGATTGCTGGTCGACGCCAGCGGGCGCAGCGCCGGCCCGGCGCGCCGCATCGGCGCGCGCCTCCAGTCCGGACCGCAGCTGATCGCCGTCTGGGCGACCGGCAGCGCCGTGGCGGGTCCGGGCGTCACGGGTCCGGGCGGCATTGGCGACGACACGGTCGTCCGGCACAGCGACCGCACGTTGATCGAGGCCCGGGAGGATGGCTGGTGGTACGGCGCCTTCCTGCCGGACGGGCGGCCGGTCGCGGCCTTCCATACCGCGCCCAGGCAGGCGGCCCGCCTGCGCGCCGATCCAACATCCTGGCTGGCCGGGCTGGCGGCGGCGACCCTGCTGTCGGACCGGATGCCGGCCACTCTGTTCGAAACCGCGAGACTGCACGCCGCCAACGCCGGCAGCGGGTTTCTTGAGCCCTGCCTCGGCGACGCCTGGATCGCCTGCGGCGACGCCGCCATTGCGTTCGATCCGCTCGCCTCGCACGGCATCCTGAACGCCCTCCGCACCGGGGAGATGGCGGCACGGACCCTCCTGGCCACCGACCGGACAGCGGCGGCCACAACCTACGAGCAGAGCATCGCCGGGCTCTGGCGTCGCTACATCTCGTGGCGCGCTGCGCTGTACCGCAGGGTGGCCCACCGCCTGCCCGGCGCCTTCTGGGAGACCGCCGCACAGGCATCGCCGGACTGCCTGAGCCCACCGCAACACGGCTGAATTTGCCTTCCTCCGCCCGGGTGGAGCCGCTAGCTTGGCGCCCGAAGTCCCAGCGATGGAGTCGCGGCGATGACGGTGCCGATCCCGAGCGCGAAGCCGACTGCCGGCGACACCGGCCCGACGATATCGATCGCTGTCGGCGACAACGGCCTGACGGTCGCATGGCCGGACCGCAGTTGGACCTTCCACCCGATCTGGCTGCGCGAGCAGTCGCGCGACCCTGCGGCCCGCGACCGCAAGATCGGCCAGCGGCTCTACGACGCCTGGCGACTGGCGCCGGATCTGTCGGTGACGGCGGCCGCGCTCGACGGTGATATCGTGTCGCTGACGTTCAGCGACGGTCACGCCGCACGCTATCCACTGGATTTCCTGCGCCGCGAGCATGAACAGACCGTGCCGGACGATCTCGCCGGCACGCCGCGCCCCTGGGACGCGACGCTGACACCGCTGCCGACCCTGCTCTGGTCGGAGGTCATGGCGAGCGACCGGGCGCTGTTGACCCTGGCCGACACGCTCGCCGTCCACGGCTTCTGCATCCTGGACCAAGGTCCGACCGGCGTGGACGACGCGGAGCATCTCGCCAACCGCTTCGGGCCGGTCCGCCGCACCAATTGGGGCGGGGTCGCCGACGTGAAGGTCGAGGCCGTCGCCGTCGACCTGACCCAGACCAACCGGGGCCTGGAACCGCACGCCGACAACCCTTACCGGCTGCCGGCGCCGGGCTACATCCTGCTGCACTGCCTGCGCAACGATGCCGAGGGTGGCGAGTCGACCTTGGTCGACGGCCTGCAGGTCGCTGAAACCATCCGACGCGAGGACCCGGCCGCCTTCGAGGTGCTGACCACGACCGCGACCCGGTTTCGCTATGTCGATCCCGAGACCGTGCTGGAGCACCACGGCCCGCTGATCGAGTTGGCACCCGACGGCGCGGTGCGGCGGCTGCGGTTCAACAACCGCACGGAGGAGGCCCCGGCCCTGGCGCCCGACCGGCTGTCGGCCTACTACGCCGCCCGGCGGCGCTACGCCCAACTGCTGCACGCCCCCGGGAACACGCTTGAATTCAAGCTGGAACCGGGCCAGCTGCTGTTCATCGACAACTACCGCCTGCTGCACGGCCGGCGCGGCTACGCCCTCGACAACGGCGGCCGGCATATGCGGCAGGCCTATCTCGACCGCGATTGCGTGGCCAGCCGGCAGAAGGTGCTGCGGCGCGCGCTGGACGCCGAGCCGGACCTGTGGGGAGCACTGACATGAACGACATGACGACCGTCGGTTTCATCGAGATGAAGAACGGCACCCGCGAGGATTACGAGTTGCTCGGCCGCTACGAGCACGACTACGCCGCCGGCACCGCCGACCGGCTGTTGGAACAGCTGGCGAAGCTGGGCAACGGGGTGTCCGGCTACAAGATCAGCCGGCTGGAGCATTCGATCCAGACCGCCGCCCGGGCCGAGGCCGACGGCGCCGATGCCGACTGGATCGTCGCCGCCCTGCTGCACGACATCGGCGACGAACTGGCGCCGCACAACCACGACAGCTTCGCCGCCGACATCATCCGACCGTTCGTGCGCGAGCAGGTCAGCTGGGTGGTCCAGCACCACGGCATCTTCCAGATGGTCTACTACGCCCACCACACCGGCGGCGACCCGGAGGCCCGGCGGAAATTCGCCGACCACCCCTGCTACCAGGACGCCGTCGACTTCTGCGAACGCTGGGACCAATCGAGCTTCGACCCGGACTATCGCAGCCCGTCGCTCGAGCATTTCGCGCCGCTGGTGTGCGCGGTGTTCGCCCGGCCGGCCTGGGACGAGGCGGTATTGCGCAAGGGCGTGCGAGAGCCGCTGGTGCGGTAGATGGCCCGGCGCTTTCCGGTGCTGTTCGAGCTGTTCTTCGCACTGCCGATCGCCAACGCCCGGACGGATCAGCACTGCGGATGGCACGATGCGGAGCGGCCCCGCGCGAGATCGCGCAGGGCCGCCCACAAGCCGACTTGATGCCGAATCACTGCTGGCGCTTGTACTCCGGCATCGCCTCGGCCTGTTCCTTGGTGAGGCTGGCCGCCACGACAGTCCCGCCCTGCACCTCGAGGCTCGCGACCGGGATCGCTACCCGCTTGGCGCCGATGCCGAGGAACCCGCCGACATCGACCAGGACGGATTCGACCTTGCCGCCCGCGGTCATGACCACGTCGTCGATCTCGCCCACGACCTCCTGGTCGGCGCCATAGACGGTTTCGCCGACCAACTCGACCTTCTGCCATCCGTCGGTGCCGGCGGACAGCTTCGCGCTGGAAGCGGTATCGGCATCCGCGCTCAGGCCGAGTGCCGAGCCGACCTTGGCCACCACCCCGGTGTCGCTCTCGGCCTTGGCCTTGCCGCCGGCGCTGCCGGACATCCCGGAATCGGACGAGTGTGCGGCGCCGAGCTCGACATTGCCGGCCGATTCGCCGACCGCGCCGAGCGACGACGCGATATCCTGGGGCTTGGACCGCTGGTCTTCGATCAGTTCGCGGGCCTCGGCGATGCGGTCGCGGGTCGCGGCCATGGCGTCACGGCTGGTCTCCGCGATCTCGGCCTTGGCATTCTCCAGCGCCGCCTCGAGCTTCTGAATAGCGGTGCGGGCCTTCTCGCGGGCCGCGACGAACTTCTCGCCGGCGGCGTCCTTGACGCCTTCGAGTGCCGTCGTCGCACTATGCAGCTGCGCCTTGGCGTCGTTGAGCAGCTCCGTCGAGACCGAGGCCGAAGCGCGTTGCTCGACCTTGGTGCCTTGCTGGATGCCGGTCGCCTGCCCGGCGCCGGCGGCAGCCGGCAGGGCCAGGGACAGTGCCAGGGCGGTGGTCGCCATGAAACGTGTACGCATGAGGAGTGTCCTCCAGGTTTGAATTGCTCGACCATTGGCCGATCTGGCTAGACAACGATTGCGCCCTGGAGACGTTCCGAAGAAAAATTCGCTTGAAATACGGTTACTTGCACCTCAGTCCCACAACGTGGCAGACACCGGGAGCATCGGATTTCCCAGCCGCTAAGCCAGCGCGGGACCGCCGGCCTGCAGGCGCACCAGCTTGTCCGGATTGCGCATGATAAAGATGCCGTCGACCCGTCCGTCGCCGTCGTAGCCGAAGGTGACAGCGGCCGTCAGCAGACCGTCAGCCGTGAGCAGCAGCAGTCCGCGGCCGCCGTTGATGTCGGCAACGCGCAGCTCGTAGTCCGCCCAGAAGCCGCGCAGCGGACCGGTGACGAAATCGAGGACTTCGACCTTGCCGTGCAAGGTACGGGCGATCGCGGACGCCCGGCCGCCGCCGTCGGCGTTCAGCGCGATCTCTTGCGACAGCAGGGCCGCCAGCCGGTCGGTACGGCCGCTGGCCAGCGCGTCGCGGAACCCGGCCAGCATGGTCTCCTGGCGGTCGAGGGAGGCCGTGTAGCGGATTGCCGGCCGGCCGACCGCCGCCTTGGCCCGCGACACCAGCTTGCGGCAGGCCGGTTCCTGCAAACCGAGGGCGGCCGCCACCTCGGCGTAGGACTGGTCGAAGATCTCGTGCAGCAGGTAGGCGGCGCGCTCGCGCGGGCTGAGCCGCTCCAGCAGCAGCAGGAATCCGGTCGACAGCGAGGACGCCAACTCCAGCGAGGTCTCGGGCGTGTCGTCGCTCACCGAGTGGACGGGCTCCGGCAGCCAGGCGCCGACGTAGTCGACCCGCGTCCGGCGGGCCGCTCGCAGCAGGTCGAGGCATCGCCGGGTGCAGACGGTGGTCAGCCAGGCCTGCGGGCTGTCGATCGCCGTGCCGTCGGCCTCGGTCCATTTCACGAAGGTGTCCTGGACCGCATCCTCGGCCTCGGCCAGCGAGCCGAGGATGCGGTAGGCCAGCCCGGTCAGGCGCCGGCGGCTTTCCTCGAACAGGCGGTCGTCGGAAACGGCCATGCCGGTGCCCCTGATCCTCAGTGCGCCGAGACCTGGATACGGTTCCACAGGTTGATCATCGCCACCGTGGCGGTCAGCGCGCCGATCTGCTGCTCGGTGAGGTGCTCGCGCAGGGCTGCCCGCAGCGGACCGTAGTCGGTGCGCCGGTCGATCGTGGTCAGCGCCTCGGTCCAGGCGAGCGCGGCACGCTCTGCCGGCGTGAAGTCGGCGGCGTGATCCCACACGATCACCCGGTCCAGGCGCGCCTCGGTCTCGCCGTCCTCGCGCGCCTCGCGCAGATGCATCTTGATGCAGAAGGCACAGCCGTTGATCTGCGAGGCCCGCAGCTGCACCAGGTGGTGGATGCTGCGGTCGAGGCCGTGGGTGTCGATAACCGGGTGCACGCCGGAGAGCGCCTGCAGGATGCCGGGGACCGCATTCTGGTAGCTGACGGGCCGTGTGGTGGTCATGGTCGGGTTCCTGGGTTCTGGTGGGCAGATACCCCTATGACGATCCGGCAACCCCGGTTGTGACACGGCCGGTCCTGGTCGCGGCTCGATCAGGCGGAGCCGTAGCGCCGAAGCCCGGCCTTCAGGACATCCGGCATCGGCTTCGCCGCCACCTCGGGCCCGGCCGTCGTGTAGGCCAGCACCTGGGTAACCGCGAATTTCGATACCCCGCCGACCGATCCGTCGACCGCGACCGTGAACGCGCTGTTCCCGACCTTCAGCACCCGCAGTTCGAGGTCGAGCGCATCGCCCTGGCGCAGCGGGCCCTTGAAGTCGACCTCCAGCCGCACCGTCGGCACCGCCCGCTTCTCCGCGCCGTGCAGCCGCGGCCACGGGCAGTCGAGGGCCTCGGCGAAGAAGTCCTCGATCAGGCGGTTCACCATCATCAGCATGCGTGGGTAGAAGCCGATGCCGGCCGGGTCGCAGTCCTCGAACCGCACCGGAACGGTCTTGCGGAACGCCTGCCCGGACATTCAGGCCGGATCCGGGATCAGCGCCGTCGCCTCGATCTCCAGCCGCGCCTGCGGCTCCACCAGGCCGCTCACCCCGACGACCGCCATCGCCGGAAAATTCCGGCCCAGGACGTCGCGATAGGCGGCGCCCAGCCCGGCCAGACTGCTGCGGTACTCGTCGAGGTCGACCACGTACCACGTCAGCCGGATCAGATGCTCCGGCCCGGCCCCGCCGGCCGCCAACACCGCCACGATATTCTCGAAGACCTGCCGGGCCTGGGCGACGAAGCCGTCGGGGAAACGCTCGTCGGCATCCCAGCCGACCAGTCCGCCGGTCACCACCACGGTGCCGCGGCCCTTCATGCCGTTGGCATAGCCGCGCGGGCGCGGCCAGCCTTCGGGGTTCAAGGTCGTCGGCCGTTCCGGCTCGCGCAGATCCATGCCGTCAGTCTCCATTGCTCACGCGGCGCCGCGCGCCTGCTGTTCGGCGATCATGCGAAGCTCGAACCGCCGCAGCTTGCCGGTATCGGTTCGCGGCAGCGCCGTCACATACTCGATCGCGCGCGGATACTTGTAGGGCGCGATCTCGGCCTTGACGTGATCCTGCAGCGCCCGGGTCAGGGCCGCGTCGCCGGCCTGGCCGGGTTTCAGCACCACATAGGCCTTCACCAGCGAACCGCGCTCGGGATCGGGCTGGGCCACCACGCCGCATTCCGCCACCGCCGGGTGCGCCAGCAGGGCGGCCTCGACCTCCGGGCCGGCGATGTTGTAGCCCGACGAGACGATCATGTCGTCGGAGCGCGCCTGGTACCAGAAATAGCCGTCCTCATCCACGCGATAGGTATCGCCGGTCAGGTTCCAGCCATCCTGTACGTAGTTGCGCTGGCGGTCATCGGCGAGATAGCGGCAGCCGGTCGGCCCGCGCACCGCCAGCCGACCGACCTCGCCCGGCGGCAGCGTCTCGCCGTCCGGGTCGACCACCTTGGCCTGGTAACCGGGTACCACCTTGCCGGTGGCGCCGGGGCGGATCTCATCGAGCGTCGCCGAGATGAAGATGTGCAGCATCTCGGTGGCGCCGATGCCGTCCTGGATCTTGATGCCGGTGGCGGCGTGCCAGTCGTCCCAGGTCGGCTTCGGCAGGGTCTCGCCGGCCGACACGCATTTGCGCAACGAGGCGATGTCACGGCCCTTCAGCTTGCCGAGGATCGCCCGGTAGGCGGTCGGCGAGGTGAAGCAGACGGTCGGCCGCCACGTCTCGATGGCGTCCAGCAACTGGTCGGGTGCCGCCTTCTCAAGCAGCACCGCCGAGGCCCCGACCCGCATCGGGAACAGCACCAACCCACCGAGCCCGAAGGTGAAGGCCAGCGGCGGCGAACCGATGAACCGGTCGTCGGGCTCCGGCCGCAGCACGTGCTTCGAGTAGGCGTCGCAGATCGCCAGCATGTCGCGGTGGAAATGCATGGTGCCCTTGGGTTCGCCGGTGGTGCCGGAGGTGAAGCCGATCAGGCAGACGTCGTCGCGGGCGGTGTCGACGGCCACGAAGCTGTCGGGCTTGGCGGCCATGCGCGCCTCCAGCCCGTCGGCAGCATCGCTCGAGAAATACACGATCCGCTGCAGACGCTCGGTGCGCGAAGTGGTCTTCCGCATCTCGTCGGCCAGCCGGGCGTCGCACAGCGCCAGCGAGATCTCGGCCTTGTCGACGATGGTCGCGAGTTCGACGGCGCGCAGCAGCGGCATGGTGGCGACCGCGATGCCGCCGGCCTTGATTACCGCGAACAGCGCCGCCGTCATCGCCGGATTGTTGGCCGAGCGGATCAGCACCCGGTTTCCGGGGACCATGCCGAGGTCCTCGACCAGCACCCGCGCCATCCGATTCACGGTCTTCTGGAAGTCGGCGTAGCTGAGGTCGCCGTCCGGGGTCACGAACAGGGTGCGGTCGCCGCGGCCCTCGGCCACGTGTCGGTCCAGGAACTCGACGGCGCAGTTGATGCGCTCGGGGTAGCGCACGTCCTCCAGGTCGAACAGGAACTCGGGCCACTGGTCCCCCGGCGGCAGGTTGTTGCGCGCGAAGGTATCGACATGCGCGGTGTAGGCTCCCATCGACCAATCCTCCATCGCTTCGTCCCCCGTCACCGGGCCGGGGCTCAGGCCGTTCCCCCGGCCCGCGCGTCCAGCACCTGGCGCGCGATGACGATCTTCTGAACCTCGCTGGCTCCCTCGTAGATCCGCAGCGCACGGACCTCGCGGTACAGCCCCTCGACCTTGACGCCGGTGGTCACGCCGAGCCCGCCATGCATCTGCACCGCCCGGTCGACGACGCGCTGGGCCGCCTCGGTGGCGAACAGCTTGGCCATCGACGCCTCGCGGGTGACCCGGGCGGCACCGGAATCCTTGGTCCAGGCGGCCCGGTAGACCAGCAGCGCCGCGGCATCGACCTCGGTCGCCATGTCGGCCAGCCCGGCCTGGGTCATCTGCAGGTCGGCCAGCGGCGCCCCGAACATGCGGCGCCCGGCCGTCCGGTCGAGCGCCTCGTCCAGCCCGCGCCGCGCCAACCCCAGGGCGGCAGCCCCGACCGTGGCGCGGAACACGTCGAGCGTCCCCATCGCCACCTTGAAGCCGTCGCCCGGCTTGCCGATGCGGTTGGCCACCGGCACCCGGCAACCGTCGAAGCGCAACCGGGCCAGCGGATGCGGCGCGATCACCTCGATGCGCTCGGCGATCTCCAGCCCGGGGGTGTCGGCATCGACCACGAAGGCCGACAGGCCCTTGGCCCCCGGCGCCTCGCCGGTTCGCGCGAACACCACGTAGTGACCGGCGATGCCGCCGTTGGAGATCCAGGTCTTCTCGCCGTCGATGCGGACATGGTCGTTGCCGTCAGGTGCCGCCGTGGTGGCCATCGCCGCGACGTCGGAGCCGGCGTCCGGCTCGGACAAGGCGAAGGCGGCGAGCGACCGTCCCTCGCGCACCGGCGGCAGCCAGCGGTCCTTCTGCGCGGCGTCGCCGAACAGCGAGATCGGCCCGGTGCCCAGGCCCTGCATGGCGAAGGCGAAGTCGGCGAGGCCGGCGTGATAGGCTAGCACCTCGCGGGCCAAGCAGACCGAGCGCACGTCGATGCGCTCGTGCCGGCCGCCATGGCTGGCTGGTACCACCAGGTCGAGCCAGCCGGCGTCGGCCAGCGCCTTGACCAGCCGCCGGCAGGAGCCGTCGACGTCGCGGTGGTCGATGAGGTCGTCGACGGTGTCGGCCGCCCAGGCATCGAGGGCATTCGCCAGCTCGCCATGGTGCGGGTCGAAGAACGGCCAGGACAGGAAGCTGCGGTCGGCCATCAGTTTCCCTCGAATTCGGGCTTCTGTTTGTTGGCGAAGGCGTGGAAGGCGCGGCTGAAGTCCTGGGTCCGCATCAGCATGCCCTGGGCCAGGGCCTCGGCGTCGATCGCCTGGTCGACACCCATCGACCACTCCATGTGCAACATCTTCTTGGTGATGCCGTTGGCGAAGCTCGGCCCGTCGGCGATCCGCTGCGCCAGCTCCCGGGCGGTCTCCAGCAGCTTGTCGGGCTCGACCAGCCGGTTGAAGAACCCCCAGCGCTCGCCCTCCTCGCCGCCGAGCGGACGGCCGGTGTACAGCAGTTCGCTGGCCCGGCCCTGGCCGACGATGCGCGGCAGGATCGCGCAGGCCCCCATGTCGCAGCCGGCCAGTCCGACCCGGTTGAACAGGAACGCCACCTTGGCGCCGGCGGTGCCGATCCGCATGTCCGAGGCCATCGCCAGGATCGCCCCGGCCCCGGCGCACACCCCGTCGACGGCGGCGACCAGCGGCTGCGGGCAGGCCCGCATGGCCTTCACCAGGTCGCCGGTCATCTGGGTGAACTCCATCATCCCGACCATGTCGCAGTCGAGTAGCGGGCCGATGATCTCGAACACGTCGCCGCCCGAGCAGAAGTTGCCGCCGGCGCCGGCGATCACCACCGCCTTGACCTCCGGCTCGTACGGCAGGGCCCGAAAGAAGTCGCGCAGCTCGGCATAGGACTCGAAGGTCAGCGGGTTCTTGCGGTCCGGCCGGTTCAGGGTGACGGTCGCGACCTTGCCGTCGACCTCCAGCTTGAAGTGCTCGGGCGCGAACTCGCGGACCGGCAGGATCGTGGCGTTGGCGTGGGTCATGTCTCCACCGCGTTCCGGGCGCTGCGCCGGACCGACCCCTTGGCCTTGCCCAGCAGCGCCATAAGGGTCTCGGCCTCGTCGGCCGTGAGATCGCCGAACAGGTCGGCGACCCAGTCCTCGTGCTCGGCCGCCATGGCGGCGAACGCCCGGCGACCGTCGGCGGTCAGGCTGACGTAGTGGGCCCGACGGTCGGTATCGGACTGCCGGCGCTGCAGCAGGCCCTCGGTGACCAGCCGGTCGACCAGCCCGGTGACGTTGCCGTTCGACACCATCATGCGGCGCGACAGCTCGCCCAGCGTCATGCCCTCGGGCACCCGCTCGAGCTGCGCCATCAGGTCGAAGCGCGGCAGGGTGATGTCGAAGCGGTCGCGCATGCGGCGGCGGATCTCGGTCTCGATCATGGTCGTGCAGGTCAGCAGCCGCAGCCACAGCCGCAGCTCGGCCTTGTGGTCGGCATGGCCGCCATCGGCGCGGCTTTCGGAATCCAGGGGATGCGGTTCGACGCTCATCGCCCCCTCACATGATCTCGCCGCCGGCGACCGCGATCGCCTGGCCGGTCATTGATCCCGAGGCCGGGTCGGCCAACCACACGACCGTGCGCGCCACCTCCTCGGGGTCGATCAGCCGGCGCTGCGGGTTGCCGGCGACCATCTCGGCGATCAACGCCTCGGCCGGCTTACCGGTTCGCGCGACCAGCCGCGCCACGCTGCCGCGCACCAGGTCGGTGTCGGTGTAGCCGGGGCAGACCGCGTTGACGGTGACGCCGGTGCGCGCGGTCTCCAGCGCCAGCGAGCGGGTCAGGCCGACCACCGCGTGCTTGGCGGCGCTGTAGGCCGAGGCGTAGGCGTAGCCCTTCAGGCCCGCCGTGCTGGCGACGATGACAATGCGCCCCCAGTCGCGCTCCAGCATACCGGGCAGCAATCGGCGCGTGGCCCGCACCACGCTGGTGAGGTTGAGGGCGATCATGCGCTCCCACAGCGCGTCGTCGGCGGCCGCGAACTTGGCGGTCTCGGCGGATCCCGCGTTGTTCACCAGGATGTCGATGGGGCCGAAGCCGTTCTCGGCGGAAGCGATGGCGACGTCGAGGGCGGTGGCGTCGGTCACGTCGGCGACCACCGCCCAGCCGCCGATCCGGCCGGCGACCTCGTCGAGGGCGGCACGGTCGCGGCCGAGCACGGTGACCTGGGCACCGGACTGGGCAAGCGCCGCCGCGATCACGGCCCCGATGCCGCGGCTGCCGCCCGTCACCAGCGCATGGCGCCCGTCCAGACCCATCCTACACGACCTCCCGTGAATTTATTTGAAGCTTAAAGCTTCTATCGGAGGCCCACAAGCCGGCGCGACACGTTGCGTCCCGTAAGGGGGCAAGAAGCCGGTTCTCGACAGGCCGGAAGAAAATAGGTCAGCCGCGACACCCGTCCGGCGCCGACGTCGCGACAGCGCGACGCCACCAGGTTCGTCTCGCCGCTCCTCGGTGGCTCAAGGTGACGCCAGTCAGTCCTCGGGCTCGACGTGTCGATCAATTAAATGCACTGTCACTGGAATTATCGTCGGGGCGGGGCGCGTTCCAAAAGTAAGTGCAACAGGGCACGCTCCGGTGCGCTTACTCTTGGAACGCGCCGGAATTCTCTACTTATTTGGGGGTATGTACCGCCACTGCGGTACCGGCTCATTCTCAAACGTGCTTTGCCACTCCTGTACGCTCATTCGAGGACGCAACGATGAAATTCCGATATGCCAAGAAATCGACTGAAGGTCGAGCGACATTTGAAAAATAATTTCGGTCGACACTGGTACGTATTGCACGCTTGAAATGGTTATTGCAGTTCTAAAGTTTGTAACGTGTGAAGGAATCCCATCGTCGAACTCAGTTCCGTGATGCACAATCATGTTTCGTGTAATAGCTATAATACCAAGTTGCTTGAGGGATGCATCCAGCGCGGCATGCATTGGTAGCTCATTGCTCTTATGAATTTTCCTGATCCGATCAATCGCATCGGAGGTCCGAATTCCAGAGAACAACGCCCGAGCTGTCTCAGGGGTCACACCAGCGAAAGCGGCAAGGGTCTCTTGAAGATTGGCTTCAACACCTGAGAATTGATGAATAAACCGGCCAAGCTGGAGAAAATATTCCCGCGTTTCCTCGTAGCCTTTGGCAGGACGGATCTTGATCACGCTCGCTCTCCGTCTAATTTCAGAAAGAGCGCCACGAGCCGGCTCGCCAGTAGGGTGCCCAGCGCCTCCTCGCGCTCGGCCAGGATCGGCACTTCCGCCCGCAACTTGCCGAGCTGGGCCGCCAGGCTTCGGCGGGCCGCCGTCAGCTGGGCCAGGAACAACGTCGGCGAGCTCATCAGCACTAGGACCCGGCCCGGCAGTGCCACCGAGGCCTCGATGCTCGACGCCAGGTAGTCGCGGTGCAAATCCGAGAAGGTGGAGCGATTCTCGGCGAGGGCGATCATCGTGTATTCGCGTCCCTCATGCGATCAACGGGTTCCCAGGGACTCCTTACATACGGGAGGCACTTCGCTTCGGCTACTATCGTCGATTGCCCATCAAACAAAACCCGCGCTCGACGGGTAGTGCCATCGCACGAGACGCAATCATCGCCTTGTCCCGGCCGGTTGCCGGCAAAATGTTTTAAGCTTAAAGTTTCTTCGTCCCCAAGACCGCGCCCGGCGCGGCGGCGGAAACCCAGCGTTGCGAGGCGAGCGATGCGCATCTCGATCATCGGCGGCGGCCCCGCCGGCCTGTATTTCGCGATCCTGATGAAGGCGGCCCGCCCGGCCGACACCATCACCGTCTACGAGCGCAACCGGCCGGACGACACCTTCGGGTTCGGCGTGGTGTTCTCCGACGAGACCCTGGAGACCTTCGAGCGCTACGACCCGGACAGCTACCGCTCGATCACCGAGCACTTCGCCTATTGGGACGACATCGAGATCCACTTCAAGGGGACCGTGCACCGGATCGGCGGCAACGGTTTCTGCGGCTGCGCCCGGCCGACCCTGCTGCAGTTGCTGCATCGGCGCTGCCGGGCACTCGGCGTCGAACTGCTGTTCGAGCACGAGGTTGCCGACCTCGACGCGCTGATCGCGAACAGTGACCTGGTGGTCGCGGCCGACGGCATCAACAGCGCGGTGCGCCGGCGCTTCGCCGACCACTTCCAGCCGACCGTGGATCTCCGGCCCAACCACTTCACCTGGATGGGCTCGGACAAGCCGCTGGACGCGTTCTCGTTCTTCTTCCGCGAGACCGAGCACGGCATCTTCATCGCCCACACCTACCAGTACGAGCCCGGGCACAGCACCTGGGTGCTGGAGACCGATCCGGCGACCTTCGAGCGCGCCGGCCTCGCCGCCATGACGGAAGAGCAGTCGGCCCGTTTCCTTGAGGGCGTGTTCGCCGAGGAGCTGGACGGCCACCGGCTGATCACCAACCGCTCGATCTGGCGCAACTTCCCGACCATCCGCAACGCCCGCTGGGTCAAGGACAACGTCGTCATCCTGGGCGACGCCAAGGGCACCGCGCATTTCTCGATCGGCTCCGGCACCAAGCTGGCGATGGAGGACGCGATCGCGCTGTTCGAGGCGTTCCAGGCGGAATCCGATGTCGGCAGCGCGCTCGCCCGGTTCGAGACCCGGCGCCGCGAGGACGTCGAGAAGACCCAGCACGCCGCCGACGTGTCGCTGGTCTGGTTCGAGCATCTGGACCGGTTCTGGCCCATGGACCCGGTCCAGTTCGCCTTCGGCCTGATGACCCGGTCGAAGTCGATCACCTACGACAACCTGCGCCTGCGGGCCCCGGAGTTCGTCGACGCCATCGACCGGCTGTTCGCCGGCCAGGTGCGCAACCGCCTGGGCTTCGACGTCGACGTGAAGAAGCTGGTGCCGCCGCTGTTCCAGCCGTTCCAACTGCGCGGCATGACGCTCGCCAACCGGCTGGTGCTGTCGCCGATGTGCCAGTACTCCGCCGTCGACGGCTGCCCGACCGACTGGCACATGGTGCATCTGGGCGCCCGCGCGGTCGGCGGGGCCGGGCTGATCTACACCGAGATGACCGATGTCTCGGCGGAAGCCCGGATCACCCAAGGCTGCGCCGGGATCTACACCGACGCCCACGAGGCGGCCTGGAAGCGTATCGTCGACTTCGTTCACGCCAACTCGGCAGGCAGGATCTGCCTGCAGCTCGGCCATGCCGGCCGCAAGGGTTCCACGAAACTGATGTGGGACGGCATCGACGAACCGCTGGAGGTCGGCAACTGGCCGATCGTCAGCGCCTCGCCCCTGCCCTACTACCCGCACAGTCAGGTGCCGCGCGAGATGACCCGCGCCGACATGGACAGGGTGGTCGCCGATTTCGTCCAGGCGGCGGAACGGGCCGACCGCGCCGGCTTCGACATGCTGGAGGTGCATGTCGCGCACGGCTACCTGCTGGCGTCCTTCGTCTCGCCGCTGACCAACCTCAGGTCCGACGACTACGGCGGCAGCCTGGAGAACCGACTGCGCTTCCCGCTCGAGGTGTTCGACCGGGTGCGGGCCGCCTGGCCTGACCACAAGCCGATGTCGGTGCGGATCTCGGCGACCGACTGGAAGGATGGCGGGATCACCGGCGACGACGCGGTCTCGATCGCCCGCGCCTTCGCCGAGCACGGCTGCGACCTGATCGACGTGTCGACCGGCCAGACCGTGCACGACGCCGAGCCGGTGTTCGGCCGGATGTTCCAGACCCCGTTCTCCGAGCAGATCCGCAACGAGGCCGGGCTGGCGACCATGTGCGTCGGAAACATCGTGTCGGCCGACCAGGCGAACACCATCCTGGCGGCCGGCCGCGCCGACCTGGTGGCGCTGGCCCGCCCGCATCTGGTCGATCCGGCTTTCATGATGCGCGCCGCGGCGGCCTACGGGGTGCGCGACATGCACTGCCCGCCGCAGTACCTTGCCGGCATGGACCAGTTGTACCGGACCGCGGCGCGCGACCGGGAGGACCTGCTGGAGCTGCGACGAAAAGCCCGGCCGAAATCCCATCACCAACCGCTGCCGAAAGCGGCACAATAGGCTGGACCTCACGGAACCGGCCAACCGAGGCAGGGAGAACGGCGATGAAGGCGATCGTGGTCGGCGGCGGCATCGGGGGGCTGGCAACGGCGCTCAGCCTGCACGCTCAGGGAATCGAGGTCGAGGTCTTCGAGCAGTCGCGCGCCATCCGCGAGCTCGGGGTCGGCATCAACACCCTGCCGCACGCCATCAAGGAACTGGCCGCACTCGGCCTGCTGGAACAGCTTGACCGGATCGGCATCCGCACCCACGAGCTGATCTACACCAACCGCTTCGGCCAGGAAGTCTGGCGCGACCTGCGCGGCATCGACGCCGGCTACGAGTTCCCGCAGTTCTCGATCCACCGCGGCAAGCTGCAGGCCGTGCTGCATCAGGCCGTGCTGGACCGGATCGGCGGCGGCAAAGTGCATCCCGGGCACCAGCTCGTGCGGTTCGAGGATGCCGGCGGCCCTGGCGGCACCAAGGTCACCGCCAGTTTCGAGCGCCGCGAGGGCCATGACGCCGTCACCGTCACCGGCGACGTGCTGATCGGCGCCGACGGCATCCATTCGACGGTGCGCAAGGCGTTCTATCCGGACGAGGGTGCGCCTAGCTGGAACGGGCTGATGCTGTGGCGCGGGGCGGTCGAGGGCAAACCGTTCCTGACCGGACGCTCGATGATCATCGCCGGCGGCATGAACGCCAAATTCGTGTGCTACCCGATCTACAACGACCCGGCCTCGCCCGGCAGCACGCTGCTCAACTGGGCCGTGGTCGCACGCATCGGCGATGGTTCGACCCCGCCGCCGCGGCGCGAGGACTGGAGCCGGCTCGGCGATCGTTCCGAGCTGATGAACCATGTCGACGGGGTGTTCACCCTCGACGTCGTCGACCCGATCGCGATCATCAACTCGACGGTCGACTTCTACGAATACCCGATGTGCGATCGCGACCCGGTCGACCGCTGGTCGTTCGGGCGGGTCACCCTGCTCGGCGACGCCGCCCATCCGATGTACCCGGTCGGCTCGAACGGCGCCTCCCAGGCGATCCTCGATGCCCGTTGCCTCGCCGGGCTGCTGGCCGGCGGCGGCGGTGTCGAGGGCGCGCTGAAGGCCTACGAGGCCCAGCGCCTGCCGATGACCGCCGAGATCGTCCGCACCAACCGCAAGGGCGGCCCCGAGCAGGTGATCGACCTGGTCGAGGAGCGCGCGCCGGACGGTTTCGAGAAGCTGGCGGACGTCGCCAGCCACGAGGAACTGGAGGCGATGGTGCGCGGCTACGCCAGCCTGGCAAAGTTCAGCCAGAACGACGTGAACCGGTCGAAGAACTGAGCGTTCGCAGAATTTCCCGCGCCGGACCATCTCGGCCTTGACCTTCCCCTCAGGGGAACCCCTACAAACCGTTGCAGAGCCATTGAACGAGACCGACCGCACGGTGATCCGCCTCCGCCTCGCCCTTATTCTCCTGCTGTTCGGACTCGGTATTCTGCCGACCGGGGCGGCCGCCGGTGCTAATTGCCCGGCGACGAACCACGCGCATCTGGCCGCGGACCTGTCGGCTCCGACGGCAGTGCTGAAGGCGAGGCCCGCGCCGCCCACGGAATCGAACGACCACATGCCGGGCACCCACGGCTGCCAATATGCCGCCGGTTGCAGCGGCGTCGGGAGCGTTGAGATCCGCACCCCGTGCGTTCCCCTGCCTCCATTGTTCGTCGCGATCCTATTCCCAACGGTCAGCCGTGCCCCGCGCAGCCTCGACCTGTCGCTCGAAGACCGTCCTCCAAGACTCGCCTGACTCCCGCCTGACGGTCGTCGCGACCGGTTTTGCAGCGGCGGCGGCACTTGGCGTGCGCCCATGGTTTGCGCATCGCCGAGCCGTCTCCACGGATAGTCATCGACGTTTGGAGTCGACACCATGAAGTTTCGTACCCTGTTTCCGCTCGTCCTCGTCACCGGCATGGCAGCCGGTGCTTCCACGACCCTGGCGGCCGGCATGCACGCCGGCAGTCATGGCAACGGCTTCGCCTTCGGCCAGCCGGCCAAGGCTTCGCAGGCGACCCGCACGGTCACCGTCGTGATGCGTGACAATCTCTACGAGCCCGAGAACATCGCCGTGCAGGCCGGCGAGACCAACCGCTTCGTGATTCGGAACGAAGGCGCCTTCGTGCACGAGTTCAATATCGGCACTGCCGCAATGCATGCCGAGCACCAGAAGCAGATGATGATAATGGTTGGGCATGGCGCCCTGGAGCCCGACCGGATCAACCGCGAGCGCATGAAGATGGACATGGGCGGCGGCATGACCATGGAGCACGACGACCCGAACAGCGTCCTGCTGGAGCCCGGCCAGAGCGGCGAGATCGTATGGACCTTCACGAAGGCCGCCGAACTGGAGTTCGCCTGCAACGTGCCGGGCCACTACGACGCCGGCATGGTCGGCACGATGTCCGTCAAGCCGCGCAGCGGCTCCTGAGGGCGGCGCGATGGGCACCCCCACCTCACGAAAGGCCACCATGGCGACGCTCGTCGCCATGGTGGCGTCACTCGCGGCCACCGCTCCGGCGCTCGCCGCGACCTACGACATCGTCATCGATACGGTGACCGTCGACCATTCAGGTACGCCCAAGTCGGCGATTGCCTACAACGGCCAGACACCGGGACCGACGCTGCGGTTCAAGGAAGGCGAGGAGGTGACGATCAACGTCACCAACAAACTGTCCGAATCGACGTCGATCCACTGGCACGGACTGATCCTGCCGACCGGACAGGACGGCGTGCCGGGGATCAGCTTCCCGGGCATCGCCCCCGGTGAGACCTTCACCTACCGCTTCCAGATCTTGCAGAGCGGCACCTACTGGTTCCACAGCCACTCCGGCCTGCAGGAGCAGGACGGCGCCTACGGCTCGATCGTGATCGAGTCCAAGGACCGCGAGCCGTTCAAGTTCGACCGCGAATACGTGGTCGTGCTGTCCGACTCCCACGACCACAGCGGCCGGCGGATCCTGTCGAACCTCAAGAAGATGTCCGACTACTACAACCGCCAGCAGCGCACCGCCGGCGACTTCTTCCGGGACATCGAGGAGAAGGGCCTGTCAGCGACCATGCAGGATCGGCTGGACTGGGGCGACATGCGGATGTTGCCGACCGACGTCGCCGACGTGCAAGGCTATACCCTGCTCGTGAACGGCAAGAACCCCGAGCAGAACTGGACCGGACTGTTCACCCCTGGCGAGCGCGTGCGGCTGCGGTTCATCAACGCCTCGGCCATGACCTACTTCGATATCCACATCCCCGGCCTGGACCTGCTGGTCGTGCAGGCCGACGGCAACAACGTGCAGCCGGTGAAGGTCGACGAGTTCCGCATCGCGGTCGCGGAGACCTACGACGTCATCGTCCGGCCGACCGAGGATCGCGCCTACACGATCTTCGCCGAGACCATGGCGCGCTCCGGTTTTGCCCGCGCGACCCTGGCTTCGCGCGACGGATTGCAGGCCGAGATGCCGGACACCCGCCGCCCGGACCTGCTCACCATGGCCGACATGGGCATGGCGCACGAAGGAATGGCCGGCATGGACCATTCCAGGATGGCGGGGATGGACGGCTCGAACATGGCCGGCATGGACCATTCCAAGATGGCCATGGGCGACAAGCCGGACCCGTTCTACGCACCGGGCAGCGGCCTGGCCCCGCAGGCCGCGGATGGCGGCAAGTTTCTGTCCTACGCTGATCTGCGAGCCCAGAAGCCGTTGTACCCCGAGCGCGAGGCGACTCGCGAAATCGAACTGCGGCTGACCGGCAACATGGAGCGCTACATCTGGTCGATCAACGGCGTGAAGTACTCCGACGCAGAGCCGATCCGGCTGCAATACGGCGAACGGGTACGCTTCAAGTTCGTCAACGAGACCATGATGACCCACCCGATGCACCTGCACGGCATGTGGTCGATCCTCGACACAGGCAAGGGCAAGTGGAACCCGGTCAAGCACACCGTCAGCGTGGCGCCCGGTACCACGCTCTACACCGAGACCGAGGTCGACGCACCCGGCCAGTGGGCCTTCCATTGCCACCTCATGTACCACATGGCGACCGGCATGTTCCGCAAGGTGGTCGTCGAGGGCGGGCCGCAAGCGGCCGCACTCCCGAACTGAACGGAGGGCAACATGCAACGCTCAATCGGACAGCTCGCCGCCGCAGTGGCGACTACCTTGGCATTCGCCCTGCCGGTGCGGGCCGAGACGCTCGACGACGCGATCTTCACGTCGGTTCGTTTCGATCAGCTCGAGTACCGGGCTGGCGGAGACTCCAACGTCGCGGCCTGGGACATGGAGGCCTGGGCCGGTGGCGACGTCTGGAAGCTGGCACTCGAGTCGGAGGGCGCGTACGCGCTGCGCCCGGACCGGTTCGAGACCCTGGAAAACCAGATTGTCGTCCGGCGGATGGTCTCCGACTTCTTCGACGCCAAGGCCGGGGTCCGGATCGACACCCCGGCCGGGCCGGACCGGTTCTACGGCGTGCTCGGCTTCGAAGGCCTGGCACCGCAATGGTTCGAAGTCGACGGCAGCCTGTTCCTCAGCGAGAAAGCTGACCTCTCGTCCCGGTTCAGCGCCGAGTACGACATGATGGTCACCAACCGTCTGATCCTGCAGCCGGTCGCCGAGATCAACCTGGCAGCCTCGGACGACCGGGAGATCGGCCAGGGCCAGGGCGTGACCGACATCGAACTCGGCCTCAGGCTGCGCTACGAGGTCGTCGACCGGTCCGTCGCCCCCTATTTGGGCGTCCACTGGGAGAAGAAGCTCGGCGAGACCGCCGAGATCGCCCGCAGCGAGGGCGAGGACACGGACGGCGTCCGCATGGTCGTCGGATTGCGCCTGCTGTTCTAGGCTTGCCGTGCCGGCCCGGCCGTGTCCGAGCAGGGCACCCCGGGCCGGACGCGGCGGCGGCGGCGAGGTCGGCCCGAAGTTGCCGTTGGCCGCCGATTCAATGAACGGCTAAGAAGTAATCCGGTTTCCTGACAGACGGCCACAATGCCGATGGCGGACTACGACTCCTATGTGATCTGCACGTCTCCGCGCAGTGGCAGCACCCTGCTGTGCCGTCTCCTGGCCGCGACCGGGATCGCCGGAAATCCCGAATCCTATTTCCACCGGCCTTCGATCGAGGACTGGCTGGCCGATCTCGAGATCACGCCCGACGCAGGGGCCTCGGAGCGCGAGGTTCTGGACCTGATCTTCCAAGCCGCGATTGCCGAAGGGCGCGGTGAAACCGGGATCTTCGGCCTGCGCCTCCAGAGGCACAGTTTCGACTTCTTCACCCGGAAGCTGGGTGTCCTGCACCCGGCACGATCGAGCGACGTCGACCGGTTCCAAGCTGCCTTCCAGCGAACCCTGTTCGTCCACCTGACGCGGCACGACAAGATCGAGCAGGCGGTCTCGTACGTGAAGGCCCAGCAGAGCGGCCTGTGGCACATGGCCCCCGACGGGACGGAACTGGAACGTCTCTCCCCGCACCGGGAGCCGACATACGACGGCGCCGGGCTCCGCGCCTGCGTCGAAACCATGACGGCCCATGACCGCGACTGGGAACGCTGGTTCGAGACCGAAGCCATCGAGCCGCTTCGCCTGTCCTACGAGGCGCTCGCGGCAGAGCCCTCGGGGACGTTGCGACGGGTGCTGGACCGCCTGGGAGTGGATCCCGAAGCCGCGAACGGAATCGCACCAGGGGTCAGGAAGCTGGCCGACGCTACCAGCCGCGACTGGGTAGCCCGGCTTCGTTCCGAGTTAGACGGGGCCTGAGCGAGACCACCCGGAGCTTGGCCGTCCGGGCCGGCTCGCAGGCCGACTCAGCTCGGCGGCGGCAGGAATTCGACCTCGTGCTCGGCGGCGATCCGCACCACCTCGGCCGGGTCGCTCAGGTCGTGGATGCGCTCGAACAGGGTGCGCAGGGTCCGCGACGGGGTCACCCAGAACAGCGCCTTCACCGGCTTGCCGGACTTGTTGAAGATGCCGTGCGGCAGCCCCATCGGCATGCGGATCAGGTCGCCGTTGGTCGCATGCAGGGTCTGGCCGTCGAGCATCAGCTCGAAGGTGCCGTCCAGCATGTAGATGAACTCGTCCTGGGTCGGGTGGATGTGCGGCGGCACGAAGGTCCCGTCCGGGAACAGGGTCTCGAAGGCGAACGAGGATTCGCTCTCCTGCTTGGGATAGTAGGTCTGGCCCAGGATGTTCCAGGCGACGCCGTCCAGGCCCTTGCCGGCCGGCGTGATTCCCGCGGTCATGATCGTCATCGCACATCTCCTCGTGGCGCTTGCTGCATGAGTGAACCATGGGGCCGGCAGCGGCGAGAAGGCCCGCCGCGCGCAAGGCCGGATAGCGGCGTGACTTGCGCGCCACGCCGGCTCCGGCCACCGTATCCGATACCAGGGGTAGAGGAACCGAGATGACCGACGCGACCGTCCTTGTCCGCCCGTCCGGCCCGGGCGACCTGCCAGCCATCCAGGCGATCTATGCGCATCACGTGCTGCACGGCTTCGGATCGTTCGAGGAAGTGCCGCCGGATGTCGACGAAATGGCGACGCGCCGGTTGGCGATCGTCGAGCGCGGCCTGCCGCATCTGGTGGCGGAGGCCGACGGGCGGATCCTGGGCTACGCCTATGCCGGTCCCTACCGCCCGCGTCCAGCGTACCGCTACACCGTCGAGGATTCGGTCTACGTGGCGCCCGAGGCGGTCCGCCACGGGGTCGGCCGGGCGCTGCTGAACGCCTTGATCGAGTTCTGCGAACTCGGGCAGTGGCGGCAGATGGTCGCCGTCATCGGCGACCGCGGCAACACCGCCTCGATCGCCCTGCACGCCGGCCTCGGCTTCCACGAGGCCGGCCACCTCAAGGCGGTCGGCTTCAAGCTCGGCCGCTGGGTCGACGTGGTGATCATGCAGCGCCCGCTCGGCCCCGGCGACGGCGGCGACCCCGACGATTGAGGCCTCAGACATGCAGATACCTCTCGATGACGTCGGTGTCGGCCCGGAACGCCGCGGTGTCGCCCCGCCAGACCACCGTGCCCTTCTCGACGACATAGTGCCGGTCGGCGAGGCCCAGCAGTGACGAGACGTTCTTGTCGATCACCAGGATCGCCTCGCCCTCGGCCTTCAGGCGGCCGAGGCAGGCCCAGATCTCCTCGCGGATGATCGGCGCCAGCCCCTCCGTCGCCTCGTCGAGGATCAGCAGCTTCGGGTTGGTCATCAGCGCCCGGCCGATCGCCAGCATCTGCTGCTCGCCGCCCGACAATTGGCCGCCCAGGTGGCGCCGACGCTCGCCGAGCCGCGGAAACAGGCCGACCACGGTCGCGAGCGTCCAGCGCGGTGCACCGTCGCGGCGGTTGGCCGAGGTCGCCACCAGGTTCTCCTCGACGGTCAGGGTCGGGAACACCTGCCGGCCCTCCGGCACCAGGCCGAGACCGTGCTGGGCGATGCGGTACGGCGGCAGCCCCTGCACCGGCTCGCCCTCGACCCGGATGGTCCCGCCGGTCGGCCGCACCAGTCCCATGACCGTCGAGATGGTGGTGGTCTTTCCCATGCCGTTGCGGCCCATCAGCGTGACCACCTGGCCGGCCGCGACCTCGAAGTCCATGCCGTACAGCACCTGGCTGTCGCCATAGCCCGAGGTCAGCCCCTCGACGCTGAGCATCAGCGCGCTCATGGCGCGCTCTCTTCGCCCAGATACGCCGACCGCACCTCCGGGTCGGCGCGGATCGAATCGGGAGGCCCCTCGGCGATCAACCTGCCATAGACCATCACCGAGATCCGGTCGGCGAGCGCGAACACCGCATCCATGTCGTGCTCGACCAGCAGGATGGTGAGCTTGCCGCGCAGCGCCTCCAGGGTTTCGACCAGGCGGGCGCTCTCCTCGTGGCCGGTGCCGGCCATCGGTTCGTCGAGCAGCAGCAGCTTCGGCCGCATGACCAGCGCGATGGCGATCTCGAGCTGACGCTTCTCGCCATGGCTCAGCGAGCCCGCCCGCGCCGATGCCCGGTCGCCGAGGCCGACCGTATCGAGCGCCGCCATCGCCGCGTCGTTCAACCGAGCCTCGCTCGCGGCCGGTCGCAGGAAGCGGAAGCTGTGGCCGTCATGCGCCTGGGCGGCGACCGCCACGTTCTCCAGCGCCGAGAACCGCGGCAGGATCGTGGTGATCTGGAACGATCGTGCCAGCCCGCGCCGGCAGCGAACATGCATCGGCAGGTCGGTGACATCGTTGCCGGCGAACCGGATGCGGCCGGCGTCGGGGGCGATCTGGCCGGAAATCTGCCCGATCAGCGTGGTCTTGCCGGCCCCGTTCGGGCCGATCAGCGCGTGGATCGTCCCCGGCTGCACCACCATCGACAGGTTGTCGGTGACCGTCAGGGCGCCATAGGCCTTGCGCAGGCCGTCCAGGACCAGGATCGGCTCAACCATCGCCGTCGCTCCGGGCGAGCAGCCGGCCGAGGCCGCCGCGGGCGAAGAGCACCACCAGGATCAGCAGCGGTCCGAAGATCACCCGCCAGTGCTCGGTCACGTGCGAAAGCATCTCCTCGAGCGCCAGATAGGCGATGGCGCCCAGCACCGCGCCGTGCAACGTCCCCATGCCACCCAGGACCACCATGATGATCAGGTCGCCGGAGCGCTGCCACGACATGGTGGAGGGGCTGACGAACTCGGTCTGGTTGGCCATCAGCGCCCCGGCCAGCCCGGCCATCATGCCGGCGATCACATAGGCGACCAGCTGGTAGGCGTACGGGTTGAAGCCGACCGCCTGCATGCGCAGCCGGTTCTCGCGCACCCCGGCGATCACCCGCCCGAACCGCGAGCCGACCAGCGCCCGCGCGAACAGGAAGCAGCCGGCCAGGCAGCCGAGCACGATGTAGTAGAAAGCCCTGTCGTCCTCGAACGGCGCGGTGCCCAGGAACTCGCTGCGGCCCCACATGGTCAGGCCGTCGTCGCCGCCATATGCCGACAGGCTGCTGGCCGTGAAATACGCCATCTGGCCGAACGCCAGCGTGATCATGATGAAGTAGACGCCGCGGGTCCGCAGCGAGATCGCGCCGGTCGCAAGTGCGAACAGGCCGGCCGCCAGGATCGCGATCGGGAAGGTCAGCGTGGCGTCCCACAGGTCGTGGGCCGAGGCGATACCGACCGCATAGGCGCCGATGCCGACGAAGGCGGCGTGGCCGAAGCTGACCATGGCGCCGTAGCCGAGGATCAGGTCGAGACTCAGCGCGGCGATCGCGTAGATCATGATGCGCGTGACCAGCGAGGTCGCGAACCCCATGTCGGCCGCATTGGCCAACGCCGGCACCGCCGCCAGCAGGACCAGCAGGATCACCGGGACCTGCCAGCCGGACCGCACCGGTCCGGGGGCGACGGACGCCACGCTCATCGTCCGGCAGCCGGGAACAGGCCGGACGGCCGGAAGAACAGCACCCCGGCCATCAGCAGGTAGATCAGCATCGACGCGATCGCCGGGCCGACCTGGTTGGCCGCCGCCGGCGCCAGGAACGCCTTGAAGATGTCGGTCATGAACGAGCGACCGAGGGTGTCCACCAGCCCGATGATCAGGGCCGCCACGAAGGCACCGCGGATCGAGCCGATGCCGCCGATGACGATCACCACGAAGGCCAGGATCAGCACACCGTCGCCCATGCCCGGCTCGACCGACAGGATCGGCCCGGACATCACCCCCGCGAAGCCGGCAAGCATGGCACCGAAGCCGAACACGATCATGAAGAGCCGGCGGATGTCGACGCCGAGCGCCGAGACCATGCGCGGGTTGGTGGCGCCGGCACGCACCAGCATTCCGACCCGGGTTCGGGTCACCAGCACCCACAACAACAGCGCGGTCCCCAAACCTGCCAGGATCATCGCCACCCGATAGATCGGATAGCCGAAGCCCTCGATCAGCGGGATCGTTCCGCGCAGCATCTCGGGGATCGGATAGGACAGCGGCGACGACCCCCAGACAACTCTCACGCCCTCGTTCAGGAACAGGATGACCCCGAAGGTCGCCAGTACCTGGTCGAGATGATCGCGGTCGTACAGGTGACGGAACACCACGAACTCCAGCAGGAGCCCGAAGACGAGCGCCGCCAGCAGCGCCAGCACCAGTGCCGCGAAGAAATTGCCGGTCAGTCCGTAGAACGTCACCGCCAGATACGCGCCGAGCATGTACTGCACGCCATGCGCCAGGTTGATGAAGTCCATCACCCCGAACACCAGCGTCAGCCCCGCCGCCACCAGGAACAACAGCACGCCGAGCTGCAGCCCGTTCAGCACCTGGACCGCGACCAGGGTCGCCGTCATTGCCCCCTCCGAATCCCAGTGAGATGCGCGGGTCCGGGCGGCGCCCGCTCCATCGTCTTCCCAGAGTCAGCTCCGGGAAGACGATGGGGACGAGAACCAACCCTGACGGCCTCCAAGCCTGCCGTCATCCCGGTGCGGCCGCGACGCGGACGACACCGGGATCCACCCGCCGCCGTGAAGCCAGAGCTCGCTTGGCCCGTGGCTCAGCCGGCGATCACTTCATCTTGCACTGGGACGCGTAGGTGTCGCCGTAGTCGTCGAACACCTTCTCGACGACCGAGGTGGCGTACTTGCCGTCGTCGCGCTTCACTGCCTTCACTAGGTAGTAGTCCTGGATCGGGAAATGGTTGGTGTTGTACTTGAAGTCGCCGCGCACCGACGGGAAGTCGGCCTTCTCCAGGGCCGCCATCACCGCCTTCTTGTCGGACAGGTCGCCCTTGACAGCGGTGACCGCGGAGTCGATCAGCTGGGCGGCGTCATAGGCTTGGCTGGCATACAGCGACGGCACGTAGTCGTACTTCGCCTCGAACGCCGCCACGAACGTCTTGTTCGGAGCGTTGTCCATGTCGGGGGTCCACTGCGAGGCCGAGAACAGGCCGACCGCGTCGTCCTTGGTCGCCGGCAGCGTGGTCTCGTCGACCGTGAACGCCGACAGGAAGGTGACGTTCTTGTCCAGGCCAGCCTGCTTGAACTGCTTCACCAGATTGACGCCCATGCCGCCCGGCATGAAGGTGAACAGCACGTCCGGCTTGGCCGCCGCGATCTTCGCGAGTTCGGCCGAGAAGTCGAGGTTGCCGAGCTTGGTGTAGACCTCGTCGACCACCTCGCCCTTGAACTGGCTCTTGAAGCCGGCGACCGAATCCTTGCCGGCCTGGTAGTTCGGGGTCAGCAGGAACGCGGTCTTGTAGCCCTTGTCCTGGGCGTACTTGCCCATGACCGCGTGGATCTGGTCGTTCTGCCAGGAGGTCGAGAAGAAATACGGGCTGCAGCCCTTGCCGGCAAAGGTCGAGGTGCCGGCGTTGGCGCCGATCAGGAAAGTCTCGCTCTCGGTCACCGGGCGGAACACCGCCTGCAGGATGTTGGAGAACACCACGCCGACCACGAAGTCGACCTTGTCGCGCTCCAGCAGCCCCTTGACCTTGGTCAGGGCCACGTCCGGCTTCAACTCGTCGTCGGCGACGATGATCTCGACGTCGCGGCCGCCGAGCTTGCCGTCATGCTGCTCCACGTACAGCTGGAACGCATCCCGCATGTGCTTGCCGAGAACCGCCGGCGGGCCCGATAGTGTCACCATCATACCGATCTTCAGAGGCTCGGCCGCGTTCGCCGCGAAACCCACCCCCATGCCGGCCGCCACGAGGGCCGCCGTCAGAACTTTGCGCATGTCCGTCTCCCTAGTTCCAAGCCTCGTCCGACGCCCGGGCCGCGGCTTCTCATGGCCGTCTCCCGTCGCTTCCCGATCGGTGCGTTCCGATCTGGCAGGCAGATATTTTAAGTTTAAAATTTCCTGCCTGCCAAGCCCCGCACCATCGGCCGCGGACCGGCACAGTCTGCACACCGTGCCCGTCGGCGCCAAGCCCGACGGGCAACGGGAACGGAATGGCGGAACTTCAGGACCGGGGAGCGGTCGTCGAGTCTTCGGAGGCGGCACGCTCGCGCTGGCGTCTCTCGGACGACCGGCTCAGTGCCCAGATCACGGCGGTGATGACCGCATAGGCAAACGCGAAAACGCCGAGCCCGACCAGCGCCTCGACTTCCAGGACATGCAGCACGGACATGACAGAACTCCTGCAACGCGTAGTGAGCCAGCGGCTCAGGCGGCCGAATTTCCTTCATAAGGCTTAAGCATCGGTTTAGGCGAGCCCCCGGTGCCAGGACCAATTGCCTCACCCCCGGACCGCCCGCCCGTCAACGGCAACACCAGTTCGGCCCGCAGCCCCGGTTCCGCGTCGGAGAGCTCCAGCGTCCCGCCATGCAGCCGGGCGACCGCCGCCACCAGGCTGAGGCCGAGGCCGGCGCCTTTGCCCGAGCGGCTCGGGTCGAGCCTGACGAACCGTTCCGTGGCCCGCTCCCGGTCGCCAGCCGGAATCCCGGGCCCGTCGTCGCTGACCACCACCCGGGCCGACTGTCCATCCGCCCCGGCTTCGACCCGGATCCGCGTGCGGGCGTATTTGGTCGCGTTGTCGACGAGATTGGACAGCGCCTGGGCCAGCAGTTCGCCATGCCCGGCGGTCGCGATCGACCGTTCCGCATCGGCTTCGATCACCAGCCCGCGCTCCTCGGCGATCGGCTCGTACAGGTCGACCACGTCGCGCGCGATGGCGCCGAGGTCGACGGCCGCCATCTCGCCCCGTTGCAGCCCGGATTCCGCGCGCGCGATGTCGAGCAGGCGGCCCAGCAGGTCCAGCGTGAGATCGACGTCCGACACGGCCAGGTCCAGGGCCGCCTCGCGATCGGCCTCCGAAGCGCCCGCCAGTCGGGCCCGTTCGAGACGGTTGCGCAGCCTGGTCAGCGGGCTGCGGATGTCATGGCCGACGCTGTCGGTCACCGTCCGCATGCCCACCATCAGGTCCTCGATGCGGCCGAGCATGGCATTCATCGAGTCCGCCAGCCGGTCGAACTCGTCGCCGGATCCGCGCACCGGAACCCGCCGTCCGAGTTCGCCGACCATCACCTCGCGGTTGATCGCCGCCACCTCGCCGACCCGCCGCAGGACGGTTCGCGACAGCAGGATGCCGCCACCGACCGCCATGGCCCACAGGGCCGCCAGCGCCCACAGCAGCGACTCGCCGATCGCGTCCTGGATCGCCACCCGGCCCTCGAGCGCCCGACCGACCAGCAGGCGCACCCCGCCGACCAACTGATATCCGCGCGCACCGATCAGGATCGGATTCGCCTCGCCGCGCCGGTACAGTTCGACCTTGCGCCACTTGCCGTCCGGCAGGATCGGCGGTGGCCAGGCCAGCAGGTTGCCGGACAACCGGTTGCCGAGCCCGTCGACCACGAGATAGACCGGCTCCGCCTCCGCCGGCACCGCCGAGCGGTCCCGGACCGTCTGCATCAGGTCGACCAGCCCGGACTCGCGGAAATGCTCGATCAGGCTGCGCATCTCCGAGGCGACGGTATCCGCCGCCTGCTGCTCGACCACGCCGACGGCGCGCCAGTAGAGGATGCCGAACACCACGCCGATCATCAGCGTCGACGCGACCGTCGAGGCCAGAACCAGGCGAACGGTCACGGACCGCCACCAGCGGACCTGCATGGCGATGTGGGGCATTGCCGTCAGACCTCGACCGACAGCGTGTAGCCGCTGCCGCGCACCGTGTGGATCAACGGGACCTCGAAGTCCTTGTCCACCTTCTGGCGCAGCCGGCTGATATGGACGTCGATGACGTTGGTCTGCGGGTCGAAGTGGTAGTTCCACACACCCTCCAGCAGCATGGTCCGGGTAACCACGCGGCCGGCGTTGCGCATCAGGAACTCCAGCATCAGGAACTCACGCGGCTGCAGGGGGATCGGCCGGCCTGACCTGGTCACCTTCCGCGACAGCAGGTCGAGTTCCAGGTCGGCCACGCTCAGGCGGGACGGAGCCGCATCGTCCGGCGTGGCGCCGCGCCGGATCAGGGCGTCGACACGCGCGTGCAGTTCGGCGAAGGCGAAGGGCTTGACGAGGTAGTCGTCGCTGCCCTCGCGCAGCCCCCGTACGCGTTCGTCCAGCGCCCCCATCGCCGAGAGGATCAGCACCGGCGTGCGCACGCCGGCGGCCCGCAGCGCCTTCAGGACCGCCAATCCCTCCAAGCCGGGCAGCATGCGATCCAGCACGATGGCGTCGTATGCCCTGTCGGTCGCCAGGAACAGCCCTTCGCGACCGTCCGCCGAACGGTCGACGCCGTACCCCTGCTCGACGAACCCGCGCTCCACGTAGCCCGCAGTCTCGTCATCGTCCTCGACAATCAGGATCTTCCGCGACACGCCACCCTCATACTCCGGGTTGAACCGAAAGTGTAATTGTACTCGATCACGCGACGAATGGGGCCCGGCCACCGTGGCAGCCGGACCCCTGCATTGTTCAGTCGACCGCGGGGGCGGACCTTCGGATCAGGCGGCCGCCAGCCTGATCCCCACGAACAGCGTATTGCCGTGCCGGTTGATCAGCGCCAGCACGCTCGGCGCCGTGGCATCGCGCACCGCCGCCACCAAGTCGCCAGGTGCCCTGACCGTGCGGCCGTTGATCTTCTCGATCACGTCGCCGGCAGCCAGCCCGGCCTTGGCCGCGGCACCGTCGGGCTTCAAGCTGGTGACGACCGCACCCTCGACCGTCTGCTTCAGGCCGAGCGAGGAGCGGACCTCGTCGGTCACCGGCGCCACCGTGACGCCGAGGCGACCGAGCGCGGCCGCGTGCTCGGGACGGGCGGTGTCGGCCGCACTGGCGGTCTTCTGCTCGCGCCGGCCGATGTCCACGGACACGTCCATCGGCTTGCCGTCCCGGACGATCCCGATGCGGGCCGCCTCACCGATCCGCGCCGCGGCGATCAGCTTCGGCAGTTCACGGACCGTCTCCACCTTCTTGCCGTCAACCGAGCGGATGATGTCGCCGCCCTGCAGATGTCCGGCAGCCGGGCCGTCTGGCAGGACCTGGGCGACCAGGGCGCCGGCGTTGTCCGACAATGCCAGCGCGTCGGCGATCTCCGGCGTCACCGGTTGGATCGACACGCCGAGCCAGCCGCGCTCGACCTGGCCGCTCTCCCGCAGCTGCGCGATCACCGTCTTCACGGTGTCGGACGGGATCGAGAAGCCGACGCCAACCGAGCCGCCGTTCGGCGACAGGATCGCGGAGTTCACGCCCACTACCTGACCGTCCATGTTGAACAGCGGGCCGCCGGAGTTGCCGCGGTTGATGGCGGCATCGGTCTGGATGAAATCGACGTAGGGGCCATCGTCGATCGCCCTCCCGCGGGCCGAAACGATCCCGGACGTTACGGTGCCGCCGAGGCCGAACGGGTTGCCGACGGCGATCACCGGGTCGCCGACCCGCAGCGCCGCCGAGCTGCCGAAGGTGGCGGTCGGAAGCGGCTTCTCGGCGCTGACCTTCAGCAGGGCGAGGTCGGTGTCGGGATCGGTGCCGACGACCGTGGCGGCGTATTCCTGTTGGTCGGCCATCTTGATCTTCACTTCGGTGGCGCCGTCCACGACGTGGTTGTTGGTCACCACATAGCCGGACGCGTCGATGACGAAGCCCGAGCCGAGGGCATGGACCGGAGCCTGGTTCCGCTGCTGCCCCGATTGCGGCCCCATCTGGGGAACCGGGATGCCGAAGCGACGGGCGAAGTCCTCGAACGGGCTGCCCGGGCCGAACGGCGACGCTCCGGCCTCGTTCTCCGGCTGCGGCTGGGTGGTGAATACCGTGACGACGGACGGCGCGACCTTTTCCACGAGGTCGGCATATCCGCCGGTGGCGGCCGAGGCGACACTCGACCAGACGATGATACCGGCGCCGGCCAGGGCGACGGCGCCGCGCCGCAGGATCTGCGAACCGCGGTCACGGGGGCCGCTCGCTTGCAGGCGGCGGCCTTCGGTCAGGACACTCATCGAGTACCTCCTTCGATCGATTTGCGGCGGATAATCCGCTGCACGAGGAAGAAGATGGGGCCCCAACCCGTCCGGCGCCTTTCCCGCACATTAAACCTTGTTAATGTGGCCAATCTGGAGCCAGGCGTCGGGGTCAGGGGCCGTTGCGATGAACGGTGCCGAAGCCGGACACGTCGTAGCCGCCGAGGTCACGGGCGCGTTTGCCGAAGGCGTCGCCGCGCGCCAGCGACAGCAGGCTCTGGAGCGGCGGCTCGAAGATCTCCCGGCGCCACAGCGCCAGATCGTAGCGTTCCTCGGCGACCGGTACGAAGTCGAGACGATGCTGGCGCGCCACGCTCTCGATCGCCAGGCCGGCATCCGCCCGCCCCTCGCCGACCGCCAGGGCGACATCGGACTCGCTGCGGGCCGGCGGCTCCAGCAAGGTCACTCCGCCGGCCGGGAAGCCGGACTTCGACAACAGGTGGTCCAGCAGCACCCGGCTGCCCGCTCCAGCCTGCCGCGCCACCACCCGGCAGCCGGCGAGATCCGCGACGCCAGCGATCCCCCGTGGATTGCCGGCCGGCACCACCAGCCCCTGGCGGCGGCGCGCCCACTCCATCAGCACCACCGGCTCGCCCGGCAGCATCCGTTCGACGTGACCGATGTTCCAGTCGCCGGCATCGGGCTCGAACAGGTGGACGCCGGCACCGACGACGCGCCCGGCCGCCAGTCGCCGCAAGCCGTCGAGGCTACCGTCGAAGAAGGTGGCGATCTCCGACCCGGACTCCCGCAGCGCCCAGTCCAGCAACGGGTCGTGGCTGCCGGCGAACACGGTGGGTCGCGGCATCAGCGGGGCGGTCGCCTCGCGGTAGTCGACCCGTCGGCGGACCCAGGCTTCGACCAGATCGTGCGGGAACAGCAGCTTGCCGGTCGCCCGGCTGACCGGAATCTCGCCGCTGGCCACCAGGTCGTAGACCTTGCGCTCCTTGATCCGCAGATACGCCGCCACCTCGCGGGTGGTCATCAGGTCGGGCGGGCGGCGGCCGCTATCCATGGCTCGGCGTCCATGGCTCCGGTTCGACGGCCTGGATTGTCGACGCGGCGCTCAGTTGAGCCGGACCGAACCGCGGTCGGCGGTGTTCGCTGCCTGCGACGAGCCGTCGACACCGAAGTTGAGCACCGCCCAGGCGATCACGGCGATGGCGACGATCGCGACACATGCGGATACGAAGGCCTTCATGGCTTCCTCCCTCGCCGACCCGCCGCTAGCGGGTGGCGTTTTTCAGATACTCGATCAGGTCCGCCCGGTCACGGGCGTTCGTCATTTTCTGCAGGGGCATCTTGGTGCCCGGCAGGTAGTGGTCCGGCCCCTGGGCGAACAGCTGGTCGACGGTCTCGGGCGTCCACACCAGGTCGGAGCCGGTGAGCGCCTCCGAATACGGATAGCCGGCGACCGTCCCGATGCGCCGGCCGAACAGCCGGTGCAGGGTCGGGCCGGCGCGCCGCGCGGTGTCGGGGGTCAGGGTATGGCAGATCCGGCACTTCCGCTCGAACTGCCGCTCGCCGTTCGATGCCGCCGGCCCGGACCGCTCGCGGGTCGCGGTCTCGGCCGGACGCCGCAGCGGGTCGAGCGGCCAGACCGCGACGCTGGCCCCGAGCCCGCCGACCAGCAGGCTCTCGTCGCCAGGCCCGAACGCCAGCGCCCAGACCGGCCCGCGCGACGCCGGGAAATCCTGGCTGACCTGTCCGAGGGCAGCGTCGACCACGGTGACGACGCCGTGGCCGTCGCCGAAGGCCAGGCGCCGGCCGTCATGGCTCTCCGCCAATGCCAGAACCGGCGTCCGGTCGTTGTCGAACCCGGCCCGGACCTCGCCGGTCGCCAGGTCGACGATACGCATGCCGCCGTCGACGGCGCCTTAGGCGAGCCGGCCCACGGCCTCGGCGACCGCGATCACGTTCACGCCGAAGCCGTGCCGTACCAGGGTACGGAGCTCGCGACGTTCAGCAACGTCCCACAGCCGCACCGTGCCGTCGTAGCCGGCCGAGTACAGCCGGGCACCGTCCTGCGAGAATGCGACCGCATTCACCGGCCCGTCATGGCCCGCAAGCATGGCGACCGGCCCGGACGGGTCGAGCGACCACAGGCCGATCCGACCGTCCCAGCCCGCGCTCGCCGCCAACCGGCCGTCGCCGGAAACCGCCACCTGCAGAATCTTGCCCTGGTGCCCGGTCAGCCGGGCCAGCGGCTCGCGTCGCTCGGCCGGCCCGTCGGTCGTCCACACCAGCACCAGCCCGTCGTCCCCGGCCGTCACCAGGCGGCGGCCGTCGGGCGTGAAGGCGACCGCGTTGGCGGCCGCCTCGTGGCCGTACAGGATCGCCTGCTCGGTACCGCTCGGCCATGCCCTGACGATGACGCTGTAGTCGAAGCTCGCGGTCGCAACCCGGTCGCCGCCGGGCGCCACGGAGATGCCCTTGACCGGCCCGCCATGCCCGATCAGCTGGTCCGGCAATGTCGCCGCGACGGCGATCGGCCCCGGTACGGCCGCTGCCAGCAGGATCGCCGAGACGATGGCGAAAGCGCCGAGACGCATGCCTTGCCGAACCGCGCCCGACTATTCCGCCGGACTGTGGCGGCGGGCGGACCCGTCCGCCTCCTGGTTCTCGACCTCCTCGACCCACAGCGAGTGATGCTCGCGCGCCCAGTTGAGGTCGACCTCGCCGCTGCCCATGGCGTCGAACGCGCCTTCCATCCCAAGCGAGCCGATATAGATATGGGCGATGATCATGGCGACCAGGAACACCGCCACGGCGGTGTGCCAGATCTGGTTGAGTTGCATCTCCTGCATCGCCGTGAGGTTGGTCGGCAGGTCGAGCCCGAAGATGTTCAGGAACGCGAAGGTCTCGGCGAACAGCGTCAGCTGGAACGGGAACATCAGCGCGATGCCCGACAGGCTGACCGAGAGCCCGCCCAGCATCACCAGCCAGAACAGGATTTTCTGACCGGCATTGAACTTGCGCGCCGGCGGGTGCGACGACCCGAACATTCCGCCGCCCTTCAGCAGCCAGACCAGGTCGCTCTTGTGCGGGATGTTGTGCACCACCCACAACACGAAGGCCAACAACAGTCCGAGCATAAAGGCGAAGGACAGGTAGTTGTGGGCATATTTGCCGAACAGCGTAATCGCGCCGAAGGCGTCGGGCCCGATGACCGGCTTCAGCACATAGCGGCCGTACAGGATGTTCAGGCCGGTGAGGCCGAGAACGACGAACGATCCGGCCATGAGCCAGTGCGCGAAGCGCTCGACGGCCTTGAAACGCTCGATCGTGACCCCGGCCCGGCCGTGCTCGATCCGGATCCGACCGCGGATCGCGAAGAACGCCGCCAGCACCACCACCGTGCCCAGCAGAAGCCAGGCCCCATAGGTCGAGACCGGGCCGTTGCGCACCGCCCGCCAGTTGTCGCCCTCCGACTGGATCAGCACGCCGGCCCGGGCATTCGGGATCGAGACCTGTCCCTGCGCGCCCTGGCGGATCTGGCGCCAGAAATCGGCGTCGGACGTCGTGCCCTGGCTGTCGCCCGGGACTTGGCCGCCGGTCTGCGCCACGGCCGGAGCCGGCTGCAGCGTGACCGACGCGGCCGTCAGCAGCGTCAGTACCGCCAGAAGCGTCGCAATGCGTCGAGCGATCATGGCCATCCCGCCTCCGTCACGCCGGACGCCCGCGGCGCCCATTGCGGTCGTCAATGTCAGTTGTAGCTCTGGTGCCGCGCCCGGTGGCGCAACGCCTCGAGGGTCGTGTCGGACAGCGCGTCGTCGGCCTGTCCCTGATAGACGCCCTTGCTGTACTGCAGCGGCCGGTCCTGTTCGTCTTCACGGCAGCCGGCGAGCGCCGCCAACGCCACCAGCCCAAGAACGGCCGCGAGCCTTCGATATCCTGGATTCATCATTCCCGTCCCGGTCCGACGCCTGAACCGGGACCACCGCGCACGGCATTCCGCAGCGGTCGTCCCGTCCGGCATTTGGCTGTGGGAGGCGGGGCGCGCCGGTTCGAACGAACCGATGCGCCCCGCCGCCGGTCAGGAGCCCTTGAGCCCGTAGGCGGTGCCCCAGCCCCAGGCACCCGTGCCGAAGCCGCGTGCCACGACCCGCTCGCGGAAGATCTCCGAGACCGTATTGCCGTCGCCGGCCAGCAGCGCCTTGGTCGAGCACATCTCCGCGCACAGCGGAAGCTTGCCCTCGGCCAAGCGGTTGCGGCCGTATTTCTGGAATTCGGCGGCGGAATTGTCCGCCTCCGGGCCGCCGGCGCAGAACGTGCACTTGTCCATCTTGCCGCGTGACCCGAAGTTGCCGGCCTGCGGATACTGCGGTGCCCCGAACGGACAGGCGTAGAAGCAGTAGCCGCAGCCGATGCACAGGTCCTTGGAGTGCAGGACCACGCCTTCGTCGGTCTCGTAGAAGCAGTCCACCGGGCAGACCGCCATGCACGGCGCATCGGAGCAGTGCATGCAGGCGACCGAGATCGACCGCTCGCCGGGCTTGCCGTCACTGAGCGTGACGACCCGGCGCCGGTTGATCCCCCAGGGGACCTCGTGCTCGTTCTTGCAGGCGGTGACGCAAGCGTTGCACTCGATGCAACGCTCGGCATCACACAGGAACTTCATGCGTGCCATCGTGCGTCTCCCTTAAGCTCGTTCGATCCGACAGAGGGTGGCTTTCGTCTCCTGCATCTGCGTGACGGAGTCGTAGCCGTAGGTCTGCGCCGTGTTGGATGACTCGCCGAGCACGTAGGGGTCGGCACCCTGCGGATACTTGCTCCGCAGATCCTTGCCCTCGAAATGCCCGCCGAAGTGGAACGGCATGAATGCCACGCCCGGAGCGACGCGCTCGGTCACCATGGCGGCAACCTTCACCTTCGCCCCTTCCGGACCGTGTACCCAGACCATCTCGCCGTCGCGGAGACCGAGGTTGTTGGCATCCCTCGGGTTGACCTCGACGAACATCTCCTGCTGGAGCTCGGCGAGCCACGGGTTCGACCGGGTCTCGTCGCCACCGCCCTCGTACTCGACCAGACGGCCGGAAGTGAGGACAGTCGGGAAGTCCTTCGCGAAGTCCTTCTCCTGGATCGACTTGAACAGCGTCGGCAGGCGCATGAACTTGCGGTCTTCGTAGGTCGGGTAGTCGGCCACCAGGTCGCGCCGCGGGGTGTACAGCGGCTCGCGGTGGGTCGGGACCGGGTCCGGGAAGGTCCACACCACGGCACGTGCCTTGGCGTTGCCATAGGGCGCGCAGCCGTGCTCGATCGCCACCCGCTGAATGCCGCCGGAGTTGTCGATCTTCCAGTTGCACTTGTCGCCGCCGGCCACCTCGATCGCCTTGCGCTCGTCGTCGGTCAGATCGGCATCCCAGCCGAGCTTCTTGAGCATGGCCATCGTGAACTCGGGGTAACCGTCTTCGATCTCCGAGCCGACCGGCCAGCTGCCGTCGGCGAGTAGGTTGTCGCCGTCCCTTTCGACGCCGAAACGAGCCCGGAACCCCATGCCGCCGTCCTTGACGGCCCGGCCGGTGTGGTACAGGACCGGCGAGCCCGGATGCTTGAACTCCGGTGTGCCCCAGCATGGCCACGGCAGGCCGTAGTAGTCACCGTCGGCCGGGCCGCCATTCGCTCGCAACGAAGTGCGGTCGAAGGTGGCCTGATTGGCCATGTGCAGGCGCAGGCGCTCCGGCGACTGGCCGGTGTAGCCGACGGTCCACATGCCGCGGTTGAACTCCCGCGTCAGGTCCTCGATCAGCGGCTCCTCGCCATTGACCTCGATGTTGCGGAACAGCTTGTCCTCGAAGCCGAACTTCTTGGCGAACAGGTAGGCGATCGTCTGGTCGGGCTTCGATTCGAACAGCGGCTTGACCACCGTCTCACGCCACTGCAGCGAGCGGTTGGACGCCGTCACCGAGCCGTAGGTCTCGAACTGGGTCGAGGCCGGCAGCAGATAGACACCGTCCTGGCGGTCGTGCAGCACCGCCGACACCGTCGGATACGGATCGATGACCACCAGGAGATCGAGCTTCTCCATGGCCGCCTTCATGTCCTTCAGGCGGGTCTGCGAGTTCGGCGCATGCCCCCAGAACACCATTGCCCGGATGTTGTCGGGCTGGTTGTCCATGTTCTCCTTGGCCTCGAGCACACCGTCGAACCAGCGTGAAACCGGAATGCCTTCCGCCTCCATCAGGTCCTTGGAGCCGAAGCGGGAGAGCAACCAATCGTAGTCCTCTTCCCAGACCCGGGCCCAGTGCTTCCAGGACCCCGTCGCCAGGCCGTAGTAGCCCGGCAGGGTGTTCTGCAGCACGCCCAGGTCGGTCGCGCCCTGGACGTTGTCGTGCCCGCGGAAGATGTTGGTGCCGCCGCCTTCCTTGCCCAGGTTGCCGAGCGCCAGCTGCAGGATGCAGTAGGCGCGGGTGTTGTTGTTGCCGTTGCTGTGCTGGGTGCCGCCCATGCACCACACGACGGTGCCCGGCCGGTTGTTCGCCATCAGGCGGGCGACCCGCTTGAGCTGCGAGCCCGGAACCCCGGTGACCCGCTCGGTCTCCTCCGGATTCCACTTCGCGACCTCGGTCCGGATCTGGTCCATCCCCCAGACGCGCTGGCGGATGTACTCCTTGTCCTCCCAGGCGTTATCGAAGATGTGGTACAGGATGCCCCAGATCAGGGCGACGTCCGTGCCTGGCCGGAACCGCACATACTCGTCGGCATGGGCCGCGGTGCGGGTGAAGCGCGGATCGCAGACGATCAGCGGCGCGTTGTTCTGTTCCTTGGCCTTCAGCACGTGCAGCAGCGATACCGGATGCGCCTCGGCGGGATTGCCGCCGATGATGAAGATCGCCTTGCTGTTGTGCATGTCGTTGTACGAATTCGTCATCGCGCCGTAGCCCCAGGTGTTGGCTACGCCGGCGACGGTCGTCGAATGGCAGATACGCGCCTGGTGATCGACGTTGTTCGTACCCCAGTAGGCGGCGAACTTGCGGACCAGATAGGCCTGCTCGTTGTTGTGCTTGGCCGACCCGAGCCAATAGACCGAATCCGGTCCCGACTTCTCGCGGATCTCCAGCATCTTGTCGCCGATCTCGTTGATCGCGGTCTCCCAGGAGACCCGCTCCCACTTACCGCCGACCATCTTCATCGGGTATTTCAGGCGCCGTTCGCCATGCGCGTGCTCGCGCACCGACGCGCCCTTGGCGCAGTGGGCGCCCAGGTTGAACGGGCTGTCCCAGCCGGGCTCCTGCCCGATCCAGACGCCGTTCTGGACCTCGGCCATCACGGTGCAACCGACCGAACAATGGGTGCAAACCGATTTGATGACCTCGACCGCGCCCTTGCCCGCCGTCGCAGCCTCGGCCTTGCGGACCGAACCACCCGAGAACGCCGTCGCGGCGGCGAGGCCGCCCACGGCTAGACCGGAATTCCGGAGGAAACTCCGGCGGTCGACTGTTCTCTCAGCGGTCTTGGCGGCGAAAGTCGACAGACGAGGGCGTGACGCAACCTCGCTAGCCTTCTTCCTCAACATATCCAATCCCTCCCTGCACCATCCCGACGGCCCGGCTTCACGCCGTGTGCTCCAGGATCTGGCAAAGCCCGAACTGTACCCGCGGCTCGCGGGTCAGAACCGGGCGGTCTCATAGTAGGTGCGGACGTGCGCGGTCTCGCGATAGCCCGTGCCTTCCGGCTCCGCCGCCGCAACCGGTTTCACCGGCGCGATGACCGCCGCCGCCCCTGCCGCCGCCACGCCGAGCGTGGACAGCTTCAGGAAGTCACGGCGCGCGGAGACCGTCTGGTCGTCCTTCCGTTCCTTCATCTCTCACTCCTCTCCAATCCGCCGCCGACCGGGATCGGCGCCGGCATGCTCACTCCTCCATGGCGAATGCCGCCGTCTCGATCTCCACGAACAACCGGCCGATCGTACCGGCCGGCCGATAGAGATCCGCGGATTTGGCGGCTTCGACATCGGAGAAGAAATGACCCGCCCAGGGGGCAAGGTGCCGTTCGAAAAACGCGTGCTGCAGCTTGACGGGGACCGGTTCCAGGAACTGGCCGCGGATCAGCCCCGCCATCATCTCGCAGAGCGACGCGATGTGATCCTCGGGTTCGGCCACGCCCTCGACCCGGGCGATGCCCAGCCGCGCCATGTCGTCGCGCAGCACCGCCAGCGGCTTCTCGTTCAGGAAGCCGGTCAGGTAGTAGGAACCGTAGGGAACCAGTTCGCCACGGCCGAGCCCGATGAACAGGTCGCCGTATTCGTGCCGGGCCGCCACCGGGTCCACGGCGCGCGCCCGTTCGGCCAGCGCCGCGAAAGCCTTGCCCAGCGGAGTATCGTCGCTCCGCAGGCCCTGCAGTTCGGAAAGCAGCTGCGGACCGGGCTCAAGCCTGAAGACACTCGCAAGGACATCGTAGATGCCCGCGCGCAGCAGATCCTCGTCGGACACCGCCGTCTCGCTGTGCTTCAGGCTACCGGCAGTCGCCGACACGCCATCCTCCCGCTCGTTTGTTCCAGGGTCAAAGCCAATCCAGCCCTGGTTGCATACAATTCTACGGCAAACTGGTCCGGTGGCCAGACCTATTTGTTGAAATGTCCTGAACCTGTATGCAACTCGGGCGCATCGGGCGTCGCGAACACCATGCGACGGCGACGCGGCGATTCTCCGGCAATCGCCCGCGCTTCGGCCCTGGGTGTCGAGGACAGCGAATCCGGCACGGTCTGACTTTCGCCATTCTGTTCGTCGGTCACATTCCCGTGGGCAGAGCCGGCCTCGTACTCGGAGCCGCGCCCATGATCGGAGCCGGGTTCGTGATCGGATCCGGGCTCGGCCGAACCGTCGGCGGCAGACCGCACATCCTTACCGGCCGCCGGTTCCGGCTCCTGCGTATCGGACTCCGGTTCCGGCTCCTGCGCCCCTTGTTCGGCAACCAGTTGATCGGCAGCCGGTTTGTCGGCGGACAGTTTGTCGGCGGCGTCCTGGAGGTAGGCCGCACCGCCCCGGCCCACCTGGTAGGTCGTCTTCACGACTCCGGCCAGCATCGCCGCGTCCGTGTAGTCCTCGTCGTAGTCGTTCAGGCCGTCGAGGTTCGCCAGCACCGGATCGAGCCGCCAGATGCGCCGCAGGGCCAGGTTGCGCAGCCGCGCCGGCACCCGCTTGCGCATGAAGGCCGCCACATCATCGGATGCGGTCAGCGTCTCCGGGTCGGGGAGCTCGTATTTGGTCAGCAGTTCCGCGTCGCTGAGCGTGGATTCGTCGACTTCGTCAGCCGCGACAGCCGCTCCGGCGGGGGCCGGCATGGCGCCATCACGCGGCTGTTCGCCGGCTCCCGCCGGAGCCGATGCCACGGTCTTGTCCTCGGGCTCGTCCAGGCCGACCCGGGCCTGCTGTTTGCGTCGCGACCAGCGCGCCAGGAAGCCCGCCTCGCCGGCCTTGTCTGGTCCGCCACGGCTCATTGCAGCTTCCGGCGCAGCTTCCGGCCGGTCGGCGCGCGGAACACGTCGGAGACCTGACGGATGCGCGCGTCGCCGCGGCCGTCCTCGACCTTGTCGATGTCGACCCGGTCACGGCGACGTTTCACGAACGCCTCGTCCTCATGGTGCACGGCCACGAATGCCTCCATCCATTCCAGCAGCACCGGCGGCAAAGTGAGCCGTTCGACGACCTCCTCGGCGCTGTCCAAGCGGTCCTGGGCTTCGTAGGGCGACAGCGAGACGAAGCTCGGCTCGTAGTCCCACTCGCCGGCCGCGGGATCGCCCTCGCGAATCCCGACATAGATCGCCGGGGCACCGGTATCCAGGTTGGCGACATAGGCCTCGGTATCCGACCGGTACAAATGCACCGTCATGGTCGCGGCGTGGTACTGGATCCGTCCCGGCTCCTCGGTCAGGAGCCGCCAACGCACTCTCTCCTCCGCCCACGGCAGCACCCCGACCGGCTCCCACGACCATTCCTGCCAAGGATGATCGATGCGGCGCTTCTGGACGATGATGCCGACCGGCATCGCCTGTTGCCTCTCCATTGCCACCCGTCGCTCGTGCCGGGACCGCAGCCCCTCCCATGGCGGGCCGCGTTCTTCGGCGCGGCCTCACTATGCAACGAGTCCGACACACTTTACGTTCAGCCGCAAGGGAGCGGAGACACCCGGAAACCCGAGGGCGAGGAGACGAAACGGCATGCGGCGAGACGATCGCACCGTCCTGGTCTGCGACTGCGGCGGAACCATGGACATCGACGGCCGGAAGCTGGCCAAGGCCTGTGGTGGCGACGGCGCCCAGGTGTTCACGGCCCTGTGCAGGCGGGAGATCGACCGCTTCGCCGGCGCCCTGTCCGACGGCGGCCCGGTGGATGTCGCCTGTATACAAGAGGCGCCGGTATTCGCTGAGATCGCCGAGGACAACGGCGCCGGCGACCGGGTCTCGTACTTCAACATCCGCGAGGCCGCGGGCTGGTCCGACGAGGGTGCCGCGGCGCTGCCGAAGATGGCGGCGCTGATCGCGGCCGCCGCCCTGTCGACACCCTCGTCCCGTGCCCTCACCTTGACGTCCGAGGGCACCTGCCTGGTCTATGGCCGCGGTCAGGTCGCCCTGGATGCCGCCCGGCGGCTCTCGGACTCGCTGTCGGTCACGTGCATGCTGATCGACGCCGACGATGCGCTGCCGCCGGCGTCCGCCGACTTCCCGATCGTCACCGGTCGGATCGGCCAGGCGACCGGCCGGTTCGGTGCCTTCGAGGTGACCATCGACCGGTTCGCCGACCGCGCGCCGTTCGTGCGCGCCGGGCTCGGCTTCGAACGCCCGGTCGACGGCGCCCGCTCGGACTGCGACCTGATCGTCGACCTGTCCGGCGCGCCGTCGCTGTTCCCGGCGCCCGAGAAGCGTGACGGCTATCTGCGCGCCGACCCGCGCGACCCGGCCGCCGTGATGACCGTGCTGTTCGAAGCCTCGGGCATGGTCGGCGCGTTCGAGAAACCGATCTACGTTACCGTCAACGATGGGCTGTGCGCGCATTCGCGGAACCGCAAGACCGGCTGCACCCGCTGCCTCGACCTGTGCCCGGCCAGCGCCATCGCCCCGGCCGGCGACGTGGTGGCGGTCGATCCGGCGCTGTGCGGCGGCTGCGGTCTGTGTGCCGGCGCCTGCCCGACCAGCGCCATCACCTACGCCTACCCGGACGTGCACATCGTGCACGAACGGATCATGACCCTGGCGACGGCCTTCCGGACCGCCGGCGGAACGGCGCCTCGTCTGCTGATCCACGACGACAAGACCGGATCGCAACTGGTCGATGCCGCCGCCCGCTTCGGCCGCGGCCTGCCGGCCGACACGATCCCGCTGGCGGTCAACGAGGTCGGCCAGATCGGGCACGACATCCTGCTCGGCGCGCTCGCCCAGGGATTCCAGGAGGTGGTGCTGCTGACCGATCCACGGCGACCGGACGACTTCGCCGGCCTCGACGCCCAGCTCGGCATCGTCGAGGCGCTGCTGACCGGCCTCGGCGACGGTGGCGGCCGGGTGCGGGTGCTGGACACGCCGGACCCCGATGCCCTTTCCGACGCACTCTATGGCCACCGTCCGGCGGCCGCGCTGCCGACGGCCACCTTCGTGCCGCTCGGCAGCAAGAAGGCGATCACCCGGCTGGCGGCCCGCGGCCTCGCAGCGGCGCTCGACGCCGAGGTCGACGCCGTCCCGCTGCCGGAAGGTGCGCCCTATGGCAGCGTCAACGTCGACACCGCCGGCTGCACGCTCTGCCTCGCCTGCGTCAGCGCCTGCCCGACCAGCGCCCTGCAGGACAACCCGGACAAGCCGCAGTTGCTGTTCCAGGAGGACGCCTGCGTGCAGTGCGGCCTGTGCGCCGTCACCTGCCCGGAGAAGGTCATCACCCTCGAGCCGCGATACACACTCGCCGATTCCGCACTGTCCGCTCGGCTGCTGTTCGAGGACGAGCCCTATCCCTGCATCTCGTGTGGCAAGGAGTTCGGCACCAAGCGCTCGATCGAGGCGATCGTCAGCCGATTGTCCGGCAAGCACTGGATGTTCGCCAGCGACGAGCGGACCAAGCTGATCCGGATGTGCGAGGACTGCCGGGTCGAGGTCCAGTTCAAGGCCACCGACAATCCGTTCGCCGGTCCGCCGCGCCGGCTGCCGCGCACCACCGCCGACTACGAGAAGGCGCGCGAGGAAGGCCGCGAGCTCGACGACGAGTGAAGGGCGCTACTGCGGGACCGTCGACCGGCAGAGTCCCTCGGCGCGCCGCTTGAACAGGGCCGCCTGCGCCGGCTGAAACACGCCCTCGGAAACGCCCTTGTCGATGGTCACGTGATGCTCGGCGATGCAGCGCGCCAGCGGATCGGCCGGCGCCGGCTGGGAGCCGACCAGCAGCCCGGCAAGATCGTCGCGGTGGATCGCCGCCAGCGCCGCCAGCGCCAACAGGCCGACACCGACCGCCACCACGCGGGCGGAAGGGCGGTCCAGCGGATGCACGTGACGATCTTCCATCATCGCTTTAACTCATCGGTTTAAGCGGCAGATTTGCGATAATATTCTGAGGTTTCATTCGAACCACGCCGTCGGTGCCCATGGCCAGCCCGAGATAGATCGGCCGGCCAGCGACATCGTCGCGTACCGCAGCGGCATCTTCGATATCCATACGGAACAGCGCGAGGATCTGGCGCAGTTGCTCTTCGCCCAGCGTCTCCCCCGCGTACAGGGCGTTCAGAATCGCGTTCGCGTCGCGGTCCAGCCCGATGTGCCAGACCCAGCGCTCATCGTCGATCTGCCGAAGCGGCTGGATCCGGCAGGCGACCCCGGCGAGATGCCCGACCCAGGCCTCGAGCGCTCGCGCCAGCCCGTCCAGGCCGGGCTGCGGGTAGGCGATGTCGACCGCGGTGTCGAAGCCGTCGGAGCGGGCCCAGTACTCGTTGCGGTTCTCCTCGCCGAGCACGTCGATCTCGACCATCGGCCCTTGGCCGCCATCGTTCGGGAGATTGCGGTTCGGGGCATTGCCGTCCAGCGCGTTCCCGGCCTGGGCCTGCAGGTCGACCACCGCGAGGTCGGCGACCATGATGCGGTCGTCGCCGAGGGTCACCCGCTGCGGCCGGAAGAACAGCTCGCCGGCGCGCACCCGGAACGGATCGCGGCTGCCGTCCAGGGCGGCCCGCAGGATCACATGCGCCATGTGGTCGACGAACATCGGCGGGAAGTCGATGCCGCCCTCCCGCGCCACATGCAGGTACCCCGCCTCGAGGGTCGGGAACCGGGTCAGGAAGTCCCGGAACCGCAGAACCGCCCGGTAGTTGTCGGCGGCCTCGGGATCGGCGAGTGCCTGCAACTCGACATCGGTCACCCGGCGCATCGGGTCGGCCAGCAAGGCGTCGTGCAGGACGCGTTCGCGATCGCAGGATTCCTCGACCGGCGCCACCTCCGGGCGGCGCCAGTACGCCGCTATATAGGCCGGGGTCGGGACCAGGCGCCCGTCGCCATCGCGATCGAGCAGCCGGAATCCCGAACTCAGCCAGAAATCGCCCGCCGCGTTCATCGGAACTTCCCATCCTCGTCGAACATCGACCAGATCGACTGCACCGCCCCGGGCTCCGCCGCCGCGATTCGCCTGAACGCCTCGCGGACGCCGTCCGGCCCGAACTCGCGCACCACGGCGAGGGTGGTGCCCGGCTCGTATTCCGCGCACAGTCCGGCGGCGAAGGCGACCTCGCCCTCGGCGACCGGGAGTGCCGCGGCCCGGTCCGGCGCACCGTAGCGGTCGACGAAATGATCGGCCAGGGTCTCGACGAGACGGCGCCGGACAGCCGCGTCGGCACTGGCGACCGCCACGAAAGTCGAGCGGCCGAAGCTGGCGAGCCCGAGAAACCCGTTGGCGAAAGCCTGCCGGCGCTTGCCAACCAGGGTCTCGGCGCTGTCCTGGCTGAACTCGAAGCCGCCGGGCACCGACCACTCGCCGTCCTCGGCGGCCTGCTCGAACACCCGCGAATCGGAATCGTCGAAGCGGACGACGCGCAGCAGCTTCATCGCGCCGCGTCCTCCAGATGCCCGGCCAACGAGTCGGCACGAATCCCGGTGACGTCCTCGAGCAGCGCCCGCCCATCCTCGTCCAGGCCGACGAACGTGGCGCCGCCGACCTTCATTCCAGGCTCGGCACGCGCCGACCAGGCGTCATGCAGCGGCCGGAATCCGTCTTCCTCCCAGCGCCGGAGCCACACCAGGAAGTGCCGGGACATCGATTCCAGCAGCCGTGACGGCGGAATCGTCCCGCTGCCCTCCTCGTACAGGGCGGTCTCGCCGGGACGGTCGCCCGGCTCGACGGTCGCGTCCGGGGACAGCCGCAGGTCGAGGCCGACCACCAGCCAGTCAGGGGCCGCCGCCGGATCTCCGCCGGACGCTGCCAGCCGGACCCGGCCGGCATCGGCGCCGTTGACCAGGATGGTCGACGGCCAGCGGTACTCGACCGCGACTTCCGGCGGAGCCAGCGCCCCGATCGAGTCGCCGACCGCGATCATCAGGGCGTGCACCATCTGCAGCGCGCGCACCAGCGGCACCTCGGGCGCCAGGGTCACCGCGAAGCGCAGCCGATCGCCGGCCTCGGCGAACACGAACACGCCCGGATCCGCGCCGCCGGACGCCACCCGCACCGCGGTGGCCATGGGGTCGGCGTCGGCGGCCACTTCGCGGCCTGACAGCAGCGGCGGCAGCAATGGCGGCCAGCCGGCCTCGTAGCCGTCGTCGATGGTCAAACGGTCGCCTCCCCGGCCGGCGCCTCGATAGCCTTGATCAACGACCGGGCGGCGTTCCGGAAAGCACGCGCATGGACCCCGTCGGGCCGGGCCACAACGATCGGGGTGCCGGCGTCGCCGCTCTCCCGCACCACCACGTCGAGCGGTATCGCACCGAGCAGCGGCACGCCGTGCCGCTCCGCCTCGCGGGCCGCCCCGCCCTCGCCGAAGATGTGGTCGACGCGGCCGCAGTCCGGGCACTGGTAGAAGCTCATGTTCTCGATGATCCCGATGATCGGCACCTGGGCGCGCTGCAGCATGGCGATCGCCTTGCGGGCGTCCAGCAGGGCAATATCCTGGGGCGTGCATACCACCACCACGCCGTCCACCGTGGTCTGCTGGATCATCGAGATCGGTACGTCGCCGGTGCCCGGCGGCAGGTCGATCACCAGGTAGTCGAGCCGGCCCCACGCCACCTTGGTCAGCATCTGGGTCAGGGCCGACTGCACCATCGGACCGCGCCAGGCGATCGGGGTGTCCTCGGCCGCCAGCAGCCCCATCGAGATCAGCTTGACCCGGTAGTTCTCGAGCGGCGCCACGGTGTCCTGGCCGATCGGTTTCGGCCGCCCGGTGACCCCGAGCATGCGAGGTTGGGACGGGCCGTAGACGTCGGCGTCCAGCAGCCCGACCGACTTGCCCTCCAGCGCCAGTGCGACCGCCAGGTTGGCGGCGGTGGTGGATTTTCCGACCCCGCCCTTGCCGCTGGCCACCGCCACCACGTGCCGGATCTCGGACAGCGGTGCCGCGGCCGCTTCGGGCTCGGCGAAGCCGGTGCCGCGGGATACGGTTCCGGCGCCGGCATGGGCGGTCAGGATGGCAGTGGCGCTGGTCACGCCGGGCAGAGCCCGCACCGCCAGTTCGGCCCGCTGACGCAACGGCTCCATCGCCGGGCCGCGATGGGCGTCGACCAGCAGGGTGAAGCCGACATTGCTGGCCCGGATCGTCACGCTCTCGACCATGCCGGCCGACACCAGGTCGACGCCGCGGGACGGATCGACGACCGCCCGCAGGGCGTTCAGGACCGCGGCTTCGGTGACCTCAGCCATTCGAATCGGGCAGCACGATCTCCGCTTCGACGACGTGCTGGAGATCGGTGCCTTCCAGCGTGATCACGGCGCGGGCCTTGCGGGTACCGGGGCCGGCCGCACGGGCGGCGCTTTCCAGTTCCTGATGGCCGGTGACGCCGACCTGCTTCAGGAACTTCCGCACCGACATCTCGAATTCTTCGGCCATATCCTCGAGCCTCCCTCGACGTGTTTTCCGGCACTGTAGGGGCGCCATCGGGCCGCCGCAATCAGCCGTGGTGTCCGCACCGCTCTATGCATTTATATGTTTTTATATGTTTTTTCATCCAGATTCTGCGCATTTCTGTACACAGCACACCGTCAGCATAGATTTCGCCCGAAAGGGAGGGTGTCCGGCGTGCAGGATTTCGGTGCGGCTTTCGGCGCGGCATTCCGGCTTGTGATCACGCTCGACCCGGATCTCGTCGAGATCGTCGGGCTGTCGTTGCGCGTCAGCCTCGGCGCCGTGCTGGCGGCGGCGGTGATCGGCCTGCCGATCGGGGCTGGACTGGCGGTGGCGCGGTTCCCCGGCCGCGGCGTCGCGCTGGTCGCGCTGAACTCGCTCATGGGGCTGCCGCCGGTGGTCGTCGGGCTGCTGGTCTACCTGGCGCTGTCGCGGGCCGGGCCGCTCGGTCCGCTGGGCCTGCTGTACACCCCCACCGCCATGGTGATCGCCCAGATGATCCTGGTGGTCCCGATCGTCGCCGCGGTCAGCCGCCAGACCGTCGAGGACCTGAAGGATGAATACGACGAGCAGCTGCGAGTGCTGGGGGTCGGGCCCGCCGGCATGGTCGCCACCCTGCTCTGGGATGCGCGCTACAGCCTGCTGACCGCCCTGCTCGCCGGCTTCGGGCGCGCGGTCGCCGAGGTCGGGGCGGTCATCATCGTCGGCGGCAACATAGCGCATGTGACGCGGGTCATGACCACCGCCATCGCGCTGGAGACCTCGAAGGGCGACCTGGCCCTGGCACTCGGCCTGGGCATCATCCTGCTGGCCCTGGCGATCGGCGTGAACGCGGCGGTGATGGGGATCAGGAGGACGGCCGGTCATGCGGCTTTCGCCTGAACTCCAGGCAACGGCGTCCAGCACCGCCGTGGCAGCGCGGCCCGTGCTGCCGCTGCGCGGTACCGGGCTGACGGTCCGGCGCGGCGGTCGCACGCTGCTCGACCGGGTCGACATCGCCGTCGAGCCGGGTCCTCTCACCGTGATCATGGGTCCCAACGGTGCCGGCAAGAGCCTTCTGCTGCGCGTGCTGGCGACGCTGATCCGACCCGACCAAGGGTTCGTGACCTGGGCCGAAACCCTTCCCGACCGTGCGCGCGCGCCGCGCCTCGGATTCGTGTTCCAGAAGCCGGTCATGCTGCGCCGCTCGGCGGTCGAGAACGTGCGCTATGCCCTGAAGGTCGCCGGCGTCCCGCGCGCCGAGCGCGACCGCCGCGCCGCCGAGGCGCTGGCGATGGCCGGCCTGGAGCATCTGGCGGCGGCGCCGGCCCGGGTGCTGTCCGGCGGCGAGCAGCAGCGGCTGGCGATCGCCCGCGCGCTGGCGACCCGTCCCGAGGTGCTGCTGCTCGACGAGCCGACCGCCAACCTCGACCCGGGCGCCACCCAGGCGATCGAGGCTCAGGTGAAGGCCGCCCACGCCGCAGGCACCACGGTGGTCTTCGTCACCCACGACATCGGCCAGGCACGCCGGCTGGCCAACGAGGTGGTGTTCGTCCACCGCGGCCGAATCGCCGAGCGTACGCCCGCCCACCGTTTCTTCACCGAGCCGTCAAGCGAAGCGGCCGCCGCGTTCATCGAAGGGAGACTGATGCCATGAAACGCCTGAGACTGCTGCTGTTCGCCGCCACCCTGCTGTCACCGATGACCAACGTGCAGGCAGCCGATAAATTCATCACCGTCCAGTCGACGACCTCGACCCAGAACTCCGGACTGTTCGAGGCGATCCTGCCGGCGTTCACGAAAGCGTCCGGCATCGAGGTCCGCGTGGTCGCGGTCGGCACCGGACAGGCCATCAAGAACGCCGCCAACGGCGACGGCGACGTGCTGTTCGTGCACGCCAAGCCGGCGGAGGAAAAGTTCGTCGCCGAAGGCGGCGGCGTCGCGCGCTTCGACGTCATGTACAACGACTTCGTGTTCGTCGGCCCGAAAGCCGATCCGGCCAGGATCGCCGGCGGCAAGGAGGCGGTGCCCGCCTTGCAGACCATCGCCGCCGCCAAGGCGCCATTCGCGTCGCGCGGCGACGACAGCGGGACCCACAAGAAGGAGAAGGCGCTCTGGAAGGCGTCCGGCATCGATCAGGCCAAGGCCAGCGGCGACTGGTACCGAGAGACCGGCTCCGGCATGGGCGCCACACTGAACGCCGCGGTCGGCATGGGCGCCTACACCATGTCCGACCGGGCGACCTGGATCTCGTTCAAGAACAAGGGCGATTTCGGGATCGTGGTCGAGGGCGACCCGATCCTGTTCAACCAGTATGGCGTGATCCTGGTGAATCCGAAGAAGCACCCGCACGTGAAGGTCGCCGAGGGTCAGGCGTTCATCGACTGGCTGCTGTCCGCCGCGGGCCAGCAGGCGATCGCCACCTACAAGATCGACGGCCAGCAACTGTTCTACCCGAACGCCCAGAAGTAGCGCTCAGAAGTAGCGCTCAGCGCGCCCTCATGATGTCGGTCTTGAGCGGCTGGGTGACCATCTCGGTTGCCCCGCCGCCGCCGCACCGACCCTCGGTGGCGGTCACGGCCGTCCGATCCAGCGGAATCGAATAAACGCAAATCGCCAGCCGGCAGCGTGGCGGCACCCCGGCCAGGCGCTCGTGCCGGCTGACCCGGATCGCCGCGAACCGGTCGGTGTCGTGCGGCAGCCGGTCGGCCACCAGCCGCGTCGGGAAGTCGTAGCTCCCCCATTCCCAGTTCGCGGTCATGTCCTGGCGCAGGGCATCCACCGACGCGCCCTCGACGGTCTCGGCCAGAGCCGTGCCGCACAATTCGAGGACCCGTTGGCGATGGGTGTCGACGGCGCTGCCGGTCTCCCACCGGACGAACAGGCCGGCCACGACGACCGCCGCCGCAATCCCGCCGATCACCACACGTGCCACCAGCAGCCGCATCGCCACCTCCGGCTCCGGCTATAGCACATGAAGCGGGAACGGCGGCCGCTATGCTGTCGCTCAGACTGCCCGGCTGTGCCGGCCGGGCACCGTGTCCAGGGCAGGGTCGAAGCACGCGGCGACATTGCGCAGGTAGCGGCGGCCGAGCTCGGTGCAGCGCAGGGTCCAGCCATGGATCACGACCAGGCCGTCCGCCTCCAGCGCCCGGAGCCGCCGGAACGCCTCGGCGAAATTGTCGACCGGGGCCCCGGCCTCGGCCGCCACCCTGGCGAAATCGGCAGCCCCGTCGCACAGGATCCGCTCGATCGCAGCCCGCACCAGGCGATCGTCGCCGCTGAGCGCGATCCCGCGCGCCACCGGCAGTTCACCGGCGCCGACCCGCTCGGCCCAGCGCTTCAGATGCGCTTCGTTCTGGACGTAGCCCTGCGGCAACGAGCCGATCGAAGAGGCACCGAAGCCGACGATCGCGTCGGCCGGGTCGACCACATAGCCCTGGAAGTTGCGGCGCAGCCGGCCGGTCGCGGTCGCCACCGCCAACGCATCGTCGGGCCGGGCGAAATGGTCGAAGCCGATCGCGTCGTAGCCCTTGGCATCGAGAACCTGGGCGGCCGCCTCGGCCTGTTCGAACCGTTCCTCCGGTCCCGGCAGGACACTCTCGTCGATGGCACGCTGGTTCGCCTTGAACCACGGTACATGGGCGTAGCCGAAGACGGCGACCCGGTCGAAGCCGAGCATCGCGACCGCGCGGGCCGAGGCCTCGACATGCTGCACGGTCTGTTTCGGCAGGCCGTACATCAGGTCGGCGTTGATCGCCGAGATGCCGGCCCGCCGCAGGCCGGTGACCGCCCGCGCCACCGTCCCGAAGGGCTGGACCCGGTTGATCGCGCGCTGTACCTCCGGGTCTAGGTCCTGGACTCCTAGGCTGACGCGGGTTACGCCGGCCTCGGCAAGCGCATCGATCCGTGCCGCGTCAAGGCCGCGCGGATCGACCTCGACCGCGATCTCGACCTCCGGACCGAACGTGAAGCGCGCGCGCAACCGCCCGGTCAGCGCCAGGAAGCTGTCCGGAGCGAGGATCGTCGGGGTGCCGCCTCCGAAATGCAGATTGACCACCGGCCGGGCCTCGCCCAGATGCCCGGCGACCAGGTCGATCTCGCGCATCAGCAGATCGACGTAGCGATCGACGCGATCGGTGTCGTTGGGCACGGAGGTGTGACAGCCGCAATACCAGCACAGGGTGCGGCAAAACGGCACGTGCACGTAGAGCGACAGTGTCGACGACCTGTCGAGCCCGGTCAGCCAGCCGCCGTAGGCCGCGCCGTCGACGCTGGTGTCGAAGCGATTGGCCGGCGGGTAGCTCGTGTAGCGCGGCAATGTCGCCAGGGCATAGCGCTCAAGATACATGCGATCCTCCGAGGTCGCGATTCTTGTAGACCCCGGCTCCGCGCGACGGCCTTGACCTGGGTCAAACCGGATCGCTTGGACATCGGCGCAACTCGCCCTAATTTGAAGATATATTGGCCACTGGGATGGAAACCATGACCGACGCTACACGCACCGCGTTCGTCTCCGGCGCCGGGCGCAATATCGGCAAGGCCATCGTGCTGGCGCTGGCCCGTGGCGGTTGTGACGTGGTGATCAATGGCCGCGCCGACCGCGAAGCCTGCGACGAGGTCGCCGCCGAGGTGAAGGCGCTTGGCCGGCGGGCGCTGGTGGTCATGGGGGATGTCGGGCGCTCGGACGCGGTCGCCGCGATGGCGCGCGAAGCCCTGGCCACGTTCGGGCGAGTGCAGATCGTCGTGAACAACGCCGCGATCCGCCCGGAGAAGCCGTTCCTGGAGATGACCGACGAGGATTGGCACCGCGTGATCGACACCGACCTGCACAGCGCCTTCTACACCGTCCGGGCATTCGGGACCGGCATGGTGGAGGCCGGATGGGGCCGGGTCGTCAACCTGACGGGCATGAACGCCATGCACGGCTACAGCGGTCGCGCGCCGGTCTCGGTCGCCAAGCACGGCCTGTGGGGCCTGACCAAGTCGCTGGCCAAGGAGTTCGGGCCGAAGGGCGTGACCGCCAATGCGATCTCGCCGGGCCCGATCGCGACCGAGCACGCGGACGCGTCCATGACCGCCCACATCCGCTCGCAGCTCGACCGCATCCCGGTCGGCCGTCTCGGCACGCCCGAGGACATCGCGGCGTTGGCGGCGTTCCTGTGCTCCGACGCCGGCGGCTTCATCAACGGGCAGATGATCGCGTCGAACGGCGGCACCCAGACATGAGCTGCGACCCGCGCGCTCGGCCGACCATCGCCAGCCCGCTGCTGCAGACCCTGTACGCCTACTGGAACGACCGGCGGGCCGGCCGCAACATGCCGTCGCGGGCCGACATCGATCCGGTCGATATCCCGCGCCTGCTACCGAATCTGCTGCTGATCGATGTCGAGCCGGACACCGGGCGCCTCAAGGTGCGCGTCGCCGGCACGGCCGTGGTCGAGATGTACGGCAGCGACTACACCGGCCGCTACCTCGACGAGATCGAGTTCGGCGATCGCCGCGCCGCCGTGCTGTTCGACTACACTACCTGCTTGGAGACTAGGCAGGCCTACGCGGCCGAGCACAGCTTCTGGACCGGTCGCGGCATCTCCCACCGCATCGAGCGGGTGATCCTGCCACTGTCGGACGATGGCGAGACCGTCAGCCACCTGATCGCCGGCCTGGAGTTCGATACGGTCCTGTAGGCCGCCGCTCTTGCCTCCCCGGCGCCGCCGTGGCATCCCCGGCGCCATGGAAACGCGCGAGTTCGACTACGTCATCGTGGGCGCCGGCTCCGCCGGCTGCGTGCTGGCCGATCGGTTGAGCGCTGACGGGAAATACAGCGTGGCGGTGCTGGAGGCGGGCGGCAGCGACCGCTCGATCTTCATCCAGATGCCGACCGCCCTGTCGATCCCGATGAACATGAAGCGCTTCAACTGGTTCTTCGAGAGCCAGCCGGAACCGGGGCTGGACGGCCGCCGCATGCACTGCCCGCGCGGCAAGGTGATCGGCGGATCGTCATCGATCAACGGCATGGTGTACGTGCGCGGCCATGCCCGCGATTTCGACGAATGGGAGGCGCAGGGTGCTGCCGGCTGGGGCGGCCGGCACGTGCTGCCGTACTTCAAGCGCGCCGAGACCTGGATCGGCGGCGGCGACGAGTACCGCGGCGGCGACGGGCCGCTGGCGACCAACAACGGCAACGGTATGCGCAACCCGCTGTACCGGGCCTTCGTCGATGCCGGCTTGGAAGCCGGCTACGGGGCTACCGCCGACTACAACGGCGAGCGCCAGGAAGGCTTCGGCGCCATGCACATGACGGTCAAGGACGGGGTGCGCTGGTCGACCGCCAACGCCTATCTGAAGCCGGCGCTGAAACGGCCGAACCTGCATCTGGTCACCCACGCCCTGACCCATCGGCTGACCATCGATGGCCGCCGCGTCACCGGGGTCGAGTACTCGGCCGGTGGTGGGTTGCGCCGGGCGACCGCCCGCCGCGAGGTGATCCTGGCCGCCGGGCCGATAGGCTCGCCGACCATCCTGCAGCGCTCGGGGATCGGGCCGGCGGCGCTGTTGCGCGACCACGGCATCGAGGTGGTGGCCGACCGGCCGGGGGTCGGCGGCAACCTGATGGACCACCTGGAGGTCTACTTCCAGTTCCGCTGCACCCAGCCGATCACCCTGAACGCCGAGCTGTCGCTCTGGCGCAAGGCGCTGATCGGCATGCGCTGGATCCTGTTCAAGGACGGCCTGGGTGCCACCAACCACTTCGAGTCCTGCGCTTTCGTGCGCTCGCGGGCCGGCGTCGAATGGCCGGACATCCAGTACCACTTCCTGCCCGGCGCCATGCGCTACGACGGCAACGCCGCCTTCGACGGTCACGGCTTCCAGGTGCATGTCGGGCCGAACAAGCCGTACAGCCGCGGCCGGGTACGGATCGGCGGAGCGGCACCGACCGACGCGCCGTCTATCCAGTTCAACTACCTGACGGACACCAGGGATATCGAGGACTGGCGCCGCGTCGTCGCCATCACCCGCGAGATCATCGCGCAGCCGGCGATGGCCCCGTATCGCGGTGACGAGATCCAACCGGGCGCCGGAGTCGTCGAGGACGCCGAGGTCGACGCCTGGGTGCGCGCCAGCGTCGAGAGCGCCTACCACCCGAGCGGCACCTGCCGGATGGGTGCTGCCGACGATCCGCAGGCGGTGGTCGACCCGGAGCTCAGGGTAATCGGCGTCGAGGGCCTGCGGGTGGTCGACAGCTCGGTGTTCCCGGCCATCACCAACGGCAACCTGAACGCCCCGACCATCATGGTCGGCGAGAAGGCCTCCGATCACATCCTCGGCAGGCAGCCCCTGGCGCCCGCCAACCTGCCGGTGTGGATCGCGCCGGATTGGCAGAGCCGGCAGCGCGCCGAAGTACCGGGCGCCGAAGTACCGGCCGGACAATGACCGACATCGACGTCCTGGTACTCGGCGCCGGCGCCGCCGGGCTGATGTGCGCGATCGAGGCCGGCAGGCGCGGCCGTCGCGTCGTCGTGCTCGACCAGTCGCGGAAGCCGGCCGAGAAGATCCGGATCTCCGGCGGCGGGCGCTGCAACTTCACCAACCTGCACACCACGCCCGCGAACTTCCTGTCGGCGAACCCGCGGTTCTGCGTGTCGGCGCTGCGCCGCTACGGCCCGCCGGCGTTCATCGCCCTGGTCGAGAGGCACGGCATCGCCTGGCACGAGAAGACCCTGGGCCAGCTGTTCTGCGACGGCTCGTCCCGGCAGATCGTCGACATGCTGCTGGCGGAGGCCGAGGCGGCCGGGGTCGAGATCCGGCTGGGCCAGGCGGTCCGCGACATCGCGAAGCCGGACGCCCGGTTCGCGGTGGCGACCGACGCCGGCACCATCACGGCGGCCGCCCTGGTGGTCGCCACCGGCGGCCCGTCGATCCCGAAGATGGGCTCTTCCAGCTTCGGCTACGAGGTCGCGAAGCGCTTCGGGCTGGCGGTGGTGCCGCCCCGCCCGGCCCTGGTACCGCTGACCTTCACGGCCGACCTGCTGGATTGGGCGAAGGATCTGGCCGGCGTCTCGGTCGAGGCCGAGGTGGCATTCGGCAAGACCCGTTTCGCCGAAGGCCTGCTGTTCACCCATCGCGGCCTCAGCGGCCCGTCGATCCTGCAGATCTCGTCCTACTGGCGGGATGGGGAGGCGATCGAGGTGAACCTGGCGCGCGGCGTCGAGGTCTTCGAGGCATTGAAGGCCGCCCGCGGCGAGAGTCCGAAGCGCGACCTCGCCACCGCGCTCGCCGGCATCGTGCCGAAGCGCCTGGCGGAACGAATCGTCGAGGCGACCGGGGCCGGCGGCCGCCTCGCCGATCTCGGCGACGCCAGGTTCCGGACGGTCGCCGAGCGTGTGAACCGCTGGCGGGTGGTGCCGAGCGGCACCGAGGGCTACCGGACGGCGGAGGTCACCCTCGGCGGCGTCGACACCGCCGGGCTGTCGTCGAAGACCATGGAAGCGACCGCGGTCCCCGGCCTGTACTTCATCGGCGAGGTGGTCGACGTCACCGGCCAACTCGGCGGCTTCAACTTCCAGTGGGCCTGGGCATCGGGGCATGCCGTCGGACAGGTGGTTTGAGGGCCTCGTACCGCACTTCCGCTCCTGCCATCATCCGCTAAACTCCGAGCACGAAAAGCGAAGTCGGGAACCGGGGAAACGCATTCATGACCGCCGAATGGGATTACATCATCGTCGGCGCCGGCTCGGCCGGATGCGTGCTGGCGAACCGGCTGAGCGAGAACGGGCGCCACCGGGTGCTGCTGCTGGAAGCCGGGCCCAAGGACCGCAGCTTCTGGATCCCGATGCCGGTCGGGTTCTACAAGCTGTTGACCAGCAAGACCTACAACTGGGGCTTCGTCACCGAGCCCGAGGAAGGCACCGGCAACCGGCCGATCGCCACCCCGCGCGGCAAGACCCTCGGCGGATCCAGCGCCATCAACGGCGTGCTGTACGTCCGCGGCCAACCGCTCGACTACGACACCTGGAGCCAGTTCGGCAACCGCGGCTGGTCCTACGAGCAGGTGCTGCCGTATTTCCGGAAATCGGAGACCTACACCGACGGCGGCGACGACAGCCGCGGCACAGACGGCCCGCTCGGCGTCACCGAGACCACGGAACGCCATGAGCTGCTGGATGCCTTCGTGACCGCCGCCGAGGCCGAGGGCTTCCCCCGGAACTCCGACTACAACAACGGCGACCAGGAGGGCTTCGGCTACTACCAGCTGACCGCCCGCAACGGTCGCCGGGTCAGCGCCGCCAAGGCGTTCCTGCATCCCGCCAGGGGCCGCGCCAATCTCAAGGTCGAGACCGAAGCCTTCGCCACCGGCCTGCTGTTCGAGGGCTCGGACGGGCGCGGCCGGGCCTGCGGCGTCGCCTACACCGTGCGCGGCCAGCGCCGCGAGGCCCGGGCCGGCCGCGAGGTGATCCTGGCCGCCGGCGCGGTGCAGTCGCCGCAGCTGCTGGAGCTGTCCGGCATCGGCGACCCGGTGGTGCTGCAGCGCCACGGCATCGCGGTCCGCCACGCCCTGCCCGGTGTCGGCGAGAACTACCGCGACCACTACGGCACCCGCATGCGCTGGCGCGTGACCAAGCCGATCACCCTGAACGAGTTGACCCGCGGCCCGAACCTGGTGAAGGAGGCGCTGCGCTGGGGGCTGACAGGGCGCGGCGTGCTCGGCTACGGCGCCGGCATCATCTTCGGTTTCGTGAAGACCCGGCCGGAGCTGGAGACGCCCGACGTGCAGTTCCACCTGGCCCATGCCAGCTACGCCGACGCCGCCACCCGCAAGCTGGAGAAGGAGCCGGGCATGACCCTGGCGGTCTGCCCGCTACGCTCGGAGTCCAAGGGCAGCATCCACATCAAGTCGGCCGACCCGGCGACCCCGCCGGCGATCCGCGGCAACTTCCTGTCCGATCCGATCGACGTCGCCGCCATTGTCGAAGGCATGAAGATCGGCCGCCGCATCGCCGAGGCCGCACCGCTCGACCCCTACCGCGCCTTCGAGATGACCCCCGGGCCGGACTGCAGCAGCGACGCCGACTTCGAAGCCTATGCCCGCCAGACCGGCCAGACACTCTACCACATCGTCGGCACCGCCAAGATGGGCCCGGCCAACGACCCGATGGCGGTCGTGGACGACCACCTGCGGGTGCACGGCGTGCCGGGACTGCGGGTGGTCGATGCTTCGGTCATGCCGACCCTGGTGTCCGGCAACACCAACGCCGCCGCCATCATGATCGGCGAAAAGGGCTCGGCGATGATCCTGGAGGATGCAAGCGCATGAACGGCATTGGCGACTTCCGCGACCTGGCCGAGCGGCTGGCGGACACCGCGCGAACCATCGTCCGTGAGGGCCGCGACCGGCTGGCCATGGACATCAAGGCAGACGGCAGTCCGGTCACCGCCATCGATCGGGCGGTCGAGAAGGCCCTGCGCGAGATCCTGGCGCGCGAGGTGCCGGACCATGGCGTGCTGGGCGAGGAGTTCGGACCGGAGGGTCTGGACCGGGAGTATGTCTGGGTGCTCGACCCGATCGACGGCACCAAGCAGTTCGCCGCCGGCCTGCCCGGCTTCGGCGTGCTGATCGCGCTGTGCCGCGACACCCGGCCGGTGCTCGGCGTGATCGAGCAGCCGCTGACCGGCGAGCGTACGGTCGGGATATCAAGCGGGGGCTGCTGGCTCAACGGCCGCGCGATCCGGACCAGCGGCAAGACCGAGATCGCCGAGTGCATCGCCGGCATCGCCGGCCCCGACTCGTTCGGCCCCGACCACGACCCCGGCATGCAGCGCCTGCGCAAGGCGAGCCGCTGGAACGTCTGGGACACCGGCTGCCTCGGCTACGCGTCGCTGGCTCGGGGCGCCCTCGACACCGTGGTCAATGGCCCGAACCTCGACGCCTTCGACATCTGCGCCCTGGTGCCGGTGGTCGAGGGCGCCGGCGGCAGCATCACCGCCTGGGACGGCAGCGCGCTGACCCTGCACAGCACCGGCGCGATCGTAGCGTCGGCGAGCGCGGAGTTGCACGGCACGGCGCGGGGGCTGCTGATGGGATCGTGAGCGACCGCCCCGGCTACCCGAACTTGCCCGCCTGATAGTCGCGGATCGCCCGCTGGATCTCCGCGCGGGTGTTCATCACGAAGGGTCCGTGCGCTACCACCGGCTCGCCGATCGGGTCGGCGTGGCCGAACAGGATGGCGGCGTCGGTCGCCGCCTCGATCTCCACGGTGTCGCCGTCGTCGTTCAGCTCGACCAGCCGGAAGCCGCCGGCTTTGGCGCCGGCGATCCGCACCTCGCCGCGCACGACGTACAGGAACACGCTGCGCCCGGCCGGCGCTGGCAACGCGATCCGGCCGCCGGCCCGCAACTCCACCGTGCTCATGAACACCCCGGTCAGCGGTCGGAACGGCCCCTGCTCGCCCTCGAACTCGCCGGCGATCAGGTTCACCGTCACCCGCCCGTCGTCGCGCGCCAGGGCCGGGATGTCGTCGCGCTGCAGGCCGGTATAGGCGGGGGCCGTCATCTTCAGACGGGCCGGCAGGTTGAGCCAGAGCTGCAGGATCTCCAGGTCGCCACCGCTGCGCTTGAAGTCCTCGGGCGACACCTCGGCATGCACCAGGCCGCTGCCGGCGGTCATCCACTGCACGCCGCCGGCCTCGATCACGCTCTCGTGGCCGCCGCTGTCGTGGTGGGCGAGGCTGCCCCCCAGGATGAAGGTCACGGTCTCGAAGCCGCGATGCGGGTGCGGCCCGAACGGCAGGCCGTGGTTGCCGGGCGCGTAGGTCTGCGGCCCGTGGTGGTTCAGGAACAGGAACGGGTCGACCTGCTCGACGTCCGGGCCCGGCAACGGCCGGCGGGTCAGCAGGTCGCCGATATCGTCGCGCCGGGCGGCGTGCAGGGCCTTCACAGTGCGATGCGGCACGGACGACCTCCTGGGGAGTATTCAAGCAGGCTTGGTGGAACAAGTCGCGCGCAGCGGCGTTCCCTGTCGGCAAGGCGCGACCGCCGCGCCACCCACGACCGACGGAGTGACCGATGAGCGACACACATCAGCCGCAGGATCGCGGCGCCGCCGGGACCAGTGCCGAGATCGGCCGGCAGCCCTATACCCATCCAGTGGACGGTAATCTCGGCGCTGCCCGTGCCGAGGAGCACGCGGCCCCCGCCCCTACCACCCGGACCAGCGGCAAGCTTTGGATCATCGCCGGCCTGGTGCTGGTGGCGGCCGCCGCGGCGCTGCTCTCGGGCTATTGATTCACCCGTAGCTCTTCGACATGCCGGCCGACGGGTCGGCGAAGGCGCCATAGGGCGGATACGGATAGCGCAGGCCGTTCTTGGCCAGCGCCTTCAGGCCTTCGACCCCCCGCACGAACTCTTCCGGCGGGCAGGCCATCAGCAGTTCGTCGTCGGCGACCCCGCCGTAGCGGCGCTCGGCGTAGCACGGGATCGACAGGCTGGTCTCGCGGGTGCTGAGCGCCCTTCCCCAGCTGTCGGCGCAGGCGCTCTCGCCGGTGACCTGGAAGTCGTAGCGCCGGTAGGAGCGGTACTGCAGGCCGTTGATGAACAGGATCATCTGCCCCGGCGACGCATAGAACAGGCAGACGTCCGGCGGATCGAGCCGGCCGCTGCGCAGCGGCGAGGCCGCCAGGCCGGAATACCGTCCGGCCGCGACCCTAGGCATCTGCGCCTGGTGGGCGGCGGCGGCCTCGCGGTTCTCGAACCACACCCCGGTCATGTTCTCGCCCGAGGCCAGCTTCTCCGGCACCGGCTCCAGGCCGATATTGGCGCCGCAGCTGGCGTTCGGGCGCAGATTGTCGCGCACGATGCCGAGGGTGAAACCGGCGGTGCGCACCTGGGTGACCAGCTGGCAGGTGGTGAATCCGCGCCCATCGCCCGGCTTGCGCAGGCCCGGAATCGCGTTCATCTCGGCGACGTCCTCGAACAGCTTCATGCCGAACGGCAGCGTTCTCAGGCGCAACAGTTCCGACAGCGCCGCGGCGGTGTCCTTGATCTCTTCACCGGTCGGTATCGGCATCGGCTCGCGCGGCGGGATCGGATCGAGCGTGTCGGGCATTTCGGCCTCCTTGAAACGGCGTTTCCCCTGCTAGCCTGTATCCAAGCGCAACGACCGCGCGGCGTATAGGGAGGAAGACCGCATGACGCAGGCATTCGACGGCATTCGGGTGATCGACTTCACCCAGGTCCTGTCGGGGCCGTTCCTGACCTTGCAGCTGGCGCTGCTGGGGGCCGATGTCGTCAAGATCGAACCGCCGCAGGGCGGCGACCAGATGCGCGACCGCATGCTGCCGAGCCCGCACGCCGAGCACGGCATGGCATCGGCCTTCCTGGCGCTGAACCACTCCAAGCGCAGCCTGGCCCTGGACCTCAAGGATCCCCGTGGCCGGCAGGTCGCGCTCGACCTGATCAAGGGTGCCGACGTGGTGGTGCACAACTTCCGCGGTGGCGTGGTGGACAGGCTGGACCTCGGCTGGGACGCGGTGCGCGCCGTCAACCCGAAGGTCGTGTACTGCGCGTTGACCGGCTACGGCTCGAGCGGGCCGAAGGCGGCCGAGGCGGCCTATGACGGCGCCGTGCAGGCGGCGTCCGGCATGATGATGAGCAACGGCCACGAGGCCACCGGCCCGACCCGCACCGGCTACTTCCCGGTCGACCTGTTCACCGGTCAGGCCGGGGCCTTCGCGGTGGCCGCCGCGCTGTTCCGGCGCGAACGCACCGGCGAGGGCCAGTACCTCGATCTGGCGATGCTCGATTCCGCCCTGGCCCTGCAGGCGCCGTCGGTGTGCCAGTACACGGTCGACGGCATGCTCGGCCGGCTGATCGGCAATTCCTCGGCCACCCACCTGCCCACCGCCGACTGCTTTCCGACCGGCGACGGTATGGTGCTGATGTCGGCCACCATGCAGCACCATGCCGAGACGATCTTCGACGAGGCCGGCATCGGCCACCTGATGCAGGATCCGCGCTTCGCCGACACCGCGGCCCGCCGCGCCAACGCCGAACTGGTCCAGGCCACCCTGGTCGAGGCGTTCGCCCGGGACACCGCCGCCAACTGGGCGGCACGACTCGGCAAGCGCGGTGTCCCGATCGCCAAGGTCAACACCATGGCCGAGGCGCTCGCCGAGCCGCAGCTCGACCACCGCGGCATCCTCCTGGAGGTACCGCCGCCAAGAGGCTTCGAGGCGCCGATACGGCTGACCGGGGCACCGTTCGTCACGGACGCCGATGGCCCGGCCGCCTCCGGTCCGCCGCCGGTGCTCGGCCAGGACGGGGCCGCGGTGCTGCAAGAGCTCGGACTGACCGACGCGGATATCGCCGCCCTGCAGGAAGCCGGCGTGGTGGGTACGGCAAGCGCCTGAAACAACCAAGCGCCTGAAACAACTGAAACACTATTGCCGACTCGGCGTGGCTTGGTGGAAACCCGCGCTCCCTAGACTGGGCATCCAAGATGATCGGCACCATCCGATCCCGCCCTCGAAGGAGCCTCGCCATGTCGATCCGACACTCCATCCTCGCCGACGGCGTCGGCGTCCAAACCCTGGCCGCCGGCCGGACCGTCGTCCACGGCGCTGCCGCGATCGTCGCCGCGCCGTTCGTGGCGATAGTGCGGCTCGTGCGGATCAACCGCACCAACCGACAGCTCGCCATGCTGGACGACCGCACCCTCGCCGACATCGGGCTGCGCCGCATGCACATCCTTTCCACCGCCACCGAGGCCGTCGACTGGCCGCATCTCGATCCGCGACGTTTCTCGAGGTGAGTCGCCACACCATGGCGCCGGGACTGCGATCCGCCTACCATGACCGCCCCGGCGCCGGGTCGCGGCGTCTTCGACGCGCGTTCGCCATGCCGTCCACGCCGCTTCCCAAACTCGACTCATCCAAGATGGATGAACCGCACCGGCGGGCGCTGCTGGACTTCGCCGTCAGCCAGTCGTCGACGGTGTTCTACATCGCCGACGTCGGCACCGGGCGCCGCACCCGGTTCATCAGCGACAACGTCGAGTGGCTGACCGGCCATCCGGCGACAGCGTTCACCGGCCTGCCCGGCTACGGCACCGCCCTGCTGCATCCCGACGATCGCCCGGCCTATTTCGAGGCCATGAACCGGGTCCACGAGGCCGGCGAGTTGACCATCGAGTACCGGTTCCGCCGCAAGGACGACGACTGGGCCTGGATCCGGGACACGCTGCGCATCGTCGACACCGAGGGCGAGCTGGCGGTGGTCGGCTGCATGATCGACGTCACCGCCGAAAAGGAGGCCGTCGCCCGCGTCGACACCGCCGAGGCGGTCACCCGCGCGCTGCTGAACAGCGCGATGGACGCCATCCTGGCGACCGACGACACCGGCATCGTCGTCGAGTTCAATCCCGCCGCCGAGAGGATCTTCGGCTACAGGCGCGACGAGGCGCTGGGCCGGGTGCTGACCGAGTTGATCATCCCGCCGGCGTTCCGCGAACGCCATGCCGCCGGCATGCGGCAGTTCCAAAAATCCGGCAAACTGGTCCTTGGCAACCGGCGAATGGAGGTCGAGGCGATGCGGGCCGACGGCTCGACCTTCCCGGCCGAGCTGACGATCTCGGCGACCGATGCCGGGCCGACCCGGCTGGTGATCGGCGAGGTGCGCGATATTTCCGAGCGCATGGCCGCGCGCGACGAGCGCCGCCGCCTGATCCAGCTTATGATCGACGCCATCGAGAGCCTGCCGGACGGCTTCGAGATCAGCGATGCCGACGACCGCATCCTGTTCTGCAACGCCGCCTTTGCACGCCCCTACGGCCGCCCGCAGAGCGAACTCGTCGGGCTCGAGCCCGAGGATCTGGCGCCGGAATTCTTCCGGCATCTCAGGCGCTTCGATGGACGCCTGATCGAGGGTGACCGGACCCAGATCCCCTGGATCGCGGAGCGGCTCCGGGACGTCGGCAGCCGACCGATCGAGATCGAGCTGACCGACGGTGGCTGGCGGGAGATAAGCCGGCATCCGACCTCGGATGGCGGCGTCGTGACGCTGCGCGCCGACATTACCGATCGCAAGCGCGCCGAACTGGCGCTGCGCGACAGCGAGGCGATGATCCGCAGACTGCTGGAGGCCGCCCCGGTGACGGTCGGCATGACCCGGGCCGAGGACGGCCTGATCCTGTACGAGAGCCCGGCGTCCCGCCGGCTGTTCCTGCGCGACCCGATCGTCGGCGACCTGTCGGCGCGCAGCTTCTTCGTCGATCCGGAGGAGTGCGACCGCTATGTCGAGACGCTGGGTCGAGAGGGCGGGGTCGACGCTTTCGAGGCGACCTTCCGACGGACCGACGGGTCGGAGTTCAGCGCCGCGGTATCGGCACGTCTGATCGAGTACCAGGGCCAGCGGGTGGTGGTCTCCAGCGTGTTCGACCTGACCGAGCGGCGGCGGGTCGAGGCCGAGATGAACCGACAGCGCGAGGCCCTGCACCAGAGCGAGAAGATGAGCGCCCTCGGCGAACTGCTGGCCGGGGTCAGCCACGAGTTGAACAACCCGCTGTCGGTGGTGGTCGGCCAGGCGCTGCTGATGCGCGAGACCGCCACCGACGCCAAGACCGCCGAACGCGCCCGCAAGATCGGCGAGGCCGCCGACCGCTGCGCCCGGATCGTCCGCACCTTCCTGGCGATGGCCCGCCAGCAGCCGTCCGAGATGCGGCCGGTCGACGTCAATGCCACGATCGAGACGGCGCTGGAGGTCACCGGCTACATGCTGCGCACCGCCGACATCGACGTGAGCCTGGAACTGACGCCGCTGGTGCCGCCGATCCTGGCCGACGCCGACCAGCTCAACCAGGTGGTCACCAACCTGATCGTCAACGGCCAGCATGCCCTCGCCGGCGCCGAACGACCGCACCGTCTGCGGCTGATGACCTCCCACGACCGGCGTACCGACCGGGTGATCGTCAAGGTGTCCGACAACGGCAAGGGCGTGCCGGATTCCGTGGCGTCGCGGATCTTCGAACCGTTCTTCACGACCAAGGAGGTCGGGCACGGCACCGGCCTGGGGTTGGCCATCACCCACCGGATCGTCGAGGCGCATGGTGGCGGCATCGAGCTCGAGAAGACCCCGGGCGGCGGCGCCACCTTCGTGCTGAGCTTTCCGGCCCACAACCTCCCGGCCCGCCAGCAGGGCAGTGCTGCCGGAGCGATGCTCGGGCCGACATATTCGGTGCTGGTGGTCGACGATGAACCCGATGTCGCCGAGATCGTTTCCGAAGTGCTGACCGGCAGCGGCCATCGGGTGGCGGTCGCCACCTCCGGCCGGGCCGCCATGGAGAAGCTGGTGTACCGGCGCTACGACGTGGTCCTCAGCGACGTACGGATGCCGGACCTCGACGGCCCGGCGCTGTTCGAGCTCCTGGAGGAGCGCTATCCGGAACTGCTCGACCGGGTGGCGTTCGTGACCGGCGACACCATGAGCCCGCCGATCCGCGCGTTCCTCGACCGGTGCGGCAGGCCCTATCTGGAGAAGCCCGTGGTGCCGGCGGACCTGCGCAAGCTGGTCACCCGGCTTGGCGAAGAGGGTGGGAACGGCCGCGACGGCGGGCGTTGAGAGGGACAGCATGAGCGACCGAATCCACATCGTGGTGGTCGACGACGAGCGTGACATTCGCGAGACCGTCGCCGAGTACCTGGACATGAACGGCTACAAGGTTTCGAAGGCCGACGGCGGTCCGGCGCTGCGCAAGATCGTCGAGCAGGGCCGCGTCGACCTGGCCGTGCTCGACGTCACCATGCCGGGCGAGGACGGCCTGTCCCTGGCCCGCTGGCTGCGCGATCAGAGCAGGGCCGGCGTCATCATGCTGACCGCCCGGGACTCCATCGTCGACCGCGTGGTCGGCATCGAGATGGGCGCCGACGATTATGTCACCAAGCCGTTCGACCTGCGCGAACTGCTGGCCCGCGTGAAGGCGGTGCTGCGGCGCGTCGGGCAGGCTCCCGCACCGCTTGTCGACGGCACTGCCGGCCACCGCGAGGTCCGGTTCGGAAGCTGCCGGCTCGACCTCGACGCCCACAAGCTGTTCGGGCCGGACGACCGCGAGATCCCGTTGACCGCCATGGAGTTCGACCTGCTGCGGGCGTTCGCCGAGCGGCCGAACCGGGTGCTGACCCGCGACCAGCTGCTCGATCTCGCCCATAATCGCGATTTCGAACCGTTCGACCGATCGATCGACATCCGGATCGCCCGCATCCGCCGCAAGATCGAGACCGACCCGGGCAAACCGGCGGTGATCAAGACGGTACGCGGCGCGGGCTATCTGTTCTCGTCAGTCGCCGACGGGTCGTAAACACAACCGAACACTTTTGCTTCCGAATCGAACGTAATTTGACAAATTCACCTTCTGCAGCTCCAGAATTTTCGAAACTGAAACGTAATTGAAACACTTTTCCCGCAAAGCGACACAGTCGGGAAACACCCGCCCGCTAATTCTCCCTGCATCGAACGCGGCCAGCCGGATCAACCGGTCCCGGCCGCCCGGCAGGGAGACTGGCCATGAGAACCATTCAGATCGGCGGCACCGCGGTGGCAGTCAGGGAAGCCGGAGCCGGCACCCCGGTGGTCCTGCTGCACTGCACCGGCAGCAGCGGCAACCAGTGGCGCGGTATCGCCGACGCCCTGCTCGCCGGCCCGCTTGCCGGTGACCGGAACGGCCGCGGCTATCGCCTGATCATGCCGGATCTCCGCGGCTACGGAGAGTCCGAGCAGTGGAGCGGGCGCGGCCCCATGCGGCTGGTCGACGACGCGGCGATCGTGCGTGCGCTGGCCGAGGAAGCCGGCGAGCCCGTGCATCTGGTCGGTCATTCCTACGGCGGCGCAGTCGCCCTGATGGCCGCGCTGCATGCCCCGCAGACGCTGTCCAGCCTGACCCTGATCGAACCGGCCGCGTTCTTCCTGCTGCGCGGCGGATCGGCCTCCGACCATGCGCTGTTCGTCGAGATCGCGTCGGTCGGCGAGCGCATCGCCAAGGGCCTCGTCAACGGCGAGTACCGGGCGGCGATGGAGCATTTCGTCGACTACTGGAGCGGCACCGGCGCCTGGCGCTCGATGGCCCCGCAGGCCCACGACATGCTGTGCCGGCGGATCGCCGCGATCGCCCTGAACTTCGCGAGCACCACCGGCGAGAAGACGCCGCTCGAGGCGGCCGCCCGGCTGAAGCTGCCGACCCTGCTGCTGCACGGCACCCGCACCAAGCCGATCGCCCGGCGCGTCGTCGAGCGGCTGATGTGGACGCTCCCGAACGCCACGCTCCGCATGATCGAGGGGGCCGGGCACATGCTCCCGCTCACCCATCCGAGTCCGGTCGCCCACGCGGTCGGCGACCACGTGACCGGCCGCGAAAACGCGGTCGTCCACTTCCTGGAGCGTTGCGCCGCCTGAGCGGTGCCGCCTTCCCAGATACCCGATCCCAAGCAAGAGAAAACCACCATGACCACGTCGAAACACCCCGAGACCCAGGTCCTGCACGCCGGCTTCCGGTCCGATCCGACCACCGGCGCCGTGGCGGTACCGATATACCAGACCACCTCCTACGACCTCGGCACCGCCCAGAATGCCGCCGAGCTGTTCAGCCTCCAGAAGCTGGGCAACCTCTATACCCGGGTGATGAACCCGACCACCGACGTGCTCGAGCAGCGCCTGACCGCGATCGAAGGTGGTGCGGCGGCCCTGGCCCTGGCGTCCGGCCAGGCGGCGGTCGCCACCGCGATCACCACCATCGCCCAGGCCGGCGACAACATCGTGTCCGGCACCGATCTGTACGGCGGCACCTGGAACCTGTTCGCCAACACCTTCAAGCAGATGGGCATCGAGGTCCGGTTCGTCGACCCGAGCGACCCTGACGCATTCCGCCGCGCCGCCGATGCCCGGACCCGGGCATTCTTCGGCGAGACCCTTCCGAACCCGAAGCTGGTGCCATTCCCGATCGAGGAGGTGGCGCTGATCGGCGAGGCGCTGGGCATACCGCTCATCGTCGACAACACCGCAGCCCCGTTGATCTGCCGGCCGTTCGAGCACGGCGCCCATGTCGTGGTGTACTCGACCACCAAGTACATCGGCGGTCACGGCACCTCGATCGGCGGCCTGCTCATCGACTCCGGCCGCTTCGACTGGGAGCGCCATGCCGACCGCTTCCCGGCGCTGACCCAGCCGGATCCGAGCTACCACGGCACGGTGTGGACCGAGGCCGTGAAGCCGCTCGGCCCGATCGCCTACATCATGAAGGCGCGCTGCTGCGTGCTGCGGGATGCCGGCGCCTGCATGAGCCCGTTCAACGCCTTCCTGTTCATCCAGGGCCTGGAGACGCTGCCGCTGCGGATGCGCGAGCATTGCCGCAATGCCGAGGCCGTCGCCCGGATCCTGGCCAACCACGACGCGGTCACCCGGGTGATCCATCCCAGCCAGTTCACCGGCGAGGCGCAGCAGCGCGCCGCCAAGTACCTGCAGGGCGGCAATGGCGGCCTGGTCGGCTTCGAGCTGGCCGGCGGCCTCGAGGCCGGCATGGCGTTCATCGATCGCCTGCAGATGCTGCACCATGTCGCCAACATCGGCGATGCCCGGTCGCTCGCCATCCACCCGGCGTCGACCACCCATCAGCAGCTCTCCGAGGACCGTCAGCGCGCCGCCGGCGTGACCCCCGGCTACGTCCGGCTGTCGGTCGGCATCGAGCATATCGAGGACATCGAGGCCGACCTGATGCAGGCGCTGGACGGCCTGGGCCGGGTGGCCGCGGCCGCCTGAGCGACCGGCGGGGCGGCCCACACCGCCCCGCCGTCCGTCCTGCGACCTGCCTCGTTCGAGGAGATGACGACCATGGCTATCATCCTCCCGGCCGGCCTGCCGGCGATCGCGGCGCTGCGGCGCGAGGGCATTACCGTGTTCGAGGACGACCCGACGGTGCCGTTCGCCAGCGGCGTACAGCCGCTCACCGTCGCGCTCGTCAACATCATGCCGGACAAGCCCGCCACCGAGATCCAGTTCGGCCGGCTGCTGGGCGGCGGCGAGCGTCCGGTCCGCGTCGTGCTGACCCTGCCCGACGGCTACCAGCCGCAAACCACCGACCCGGACCATGTCGCCCGCTTCTACCGGCCGTGGTCCGTGATCGAGCGCTACGAACTCGACGGCGTGGTGACCACCGGCGCGCCGGTCGAGCGCCTGCCCTACGCGGCGGTGCGCTATTGGACCGGTTTCGCGGCGATCCTCGACTGGATCTCGGCGGCCCGGTTGCCGGCGGTGCATGTGTGCTGGGCGGCGATGGCGGCGCTGTGGCACGACCACCAAGTGCCGAAGCAGGACCTCGACGCCAAGCGCTTCGGCGTGTTTCCGCACGTCCCGCTGGATTTCCGGGCACCGATCCTGCGCGGCGTACCGCTGCCCCTGGACATGCCGGTGTCGCGCTGGGCCGAGGTCCGGCTGTCGGACCTGCCGGTCGACGGCTCGGTCCGGCCGCTGGCGCTGGCGCCGGTGTCCGGCCTGGGCTTGGCCGAGGACGGGCAGCGGCGCGCGCTTTACCTGCTCAACCACCCGGAATACGACGCCGACACCCTGGACCGGGAATACGCCCGCGACCGGGCCCGCGGCATCGCGATCGACCAGCTGGATCCGGCCCGCACCGCCGCCAGGTCGTGGGAGTCGACCGGACGGGCCCTGTTCCGCAACTGGCTGGCCGAGATCGACCGCCTGGACCTGCGCGACCGGCCGCAGGGCATGCTGGAGCTGCTGCTGCGCATCCAGGGCCAGGGCATGGTTGGCCAGGGCATGGTTGGCCAGGGCATGGTTGGCCAGGGCATGGTTGGCGGCACGCTCGCCTGCTCCGGTACCCCGCACTGAAACAAATGAAACACCCGCCCCGGTCCCACGCGGCGGTACTGAAACCGGCCGCCGCTATTCCTCCGGCCGACCGGTTGCGGGGGAAGGAAGTCATGACGATGTCGGAGAACGTGATCCACGCCGCCCGGGCGCTGCTAAAGGGCACGATCTCCGAGTCGGCGCTCGGCACCGAAGTCATGTATGCCATGCGCGGCTTCCGGGCCGGACTGGTGGACAGGCGCGGGTTCCTCGAGGCGGTCGCCCTCGGCTACCGCAGGGCCGGCTCGGCTTTCCGGTTCGACAACCAGGGAAACCTGCGCAAGACCTGAGGCGTGCGCCCGACTCGGTCGGAACAGCCGATTCAGTCCGAATAGAAGGTGTGGGCACCGATCTGGGCGATCCGGGTCAGGCCCCGGGTCCACTCCGGCTCACCGAGTCGCGCGGCGTGGAAATACAGGGCGCCGCCGGTACGATCCCGCAGCGCCCCGGTCAGGGCCTTGGCCGCGATCATCAGCGAGGCCCGAAGGGCCTCCCAGTCCTGGATCTCCGGCGGCCTGCGGGTCCAGGAGAACTGCTTCGGCTGCAGGATCACCTCGGCGAGAGTCGGCGGGAAGCGCCCATCCTTCAGGCGATTCAGCGTGACGAAGGCGACCGCGGCCTTGCCGGAGATCCCTTCGCCGCGCGCCTCGTAGTAAATATTCAGGGCCAGCAGCACGACGTCGCGCTCTGACACCTCGTCCGGCAGAGCGACGGCTTCCAGGTCGAGCGCATCCCAAGCCTTGGCCATCACCGATTTGAGGGCTTGCGACCCGGGATAGCCAGCCATGGTCGAAGTCGCATGCGCCGCGCCGGCGCCACCGACGGCGCCCAAAACAATCAAAAGGATTGCTGCGATGATTACGCCACGCCCTGGCACCGTTCCGGGTCCACACCTCTGCCATACCGAACCGGCCGCTTCTGGCCGACAGTCCCGCTATTAGCCGATTTGCGAGGCGCTGGCGAGAGAGATCGATGTCGAGGCGCCGGACGCCCGCGCCCAAGCCGGGCGCGGCAGCCCTGTCCCGTGGCCCCTTCGGCACGCCGGCCAGCCGGGGTGATCTCCAGGGACCGAAAACGCCCACAATCTCACATTGAGCGACCCCTCAAACCATGCAATCTTTGGGACGCCGTTGAAGAATCGATAGCCCCGAACCTCGAGACACGCTGGATTGACCGGTATGGACGGCCTCACGTCGTTTGAAACTCAGCGGCAGCCGGCGTCACCGACCGTGGGAGCGACGCCCGAAACCGGTGACCCGGCGTCGGCGCCACCGGTACTGGACCAGCCGGTGTCGGGCCAGCCGGAGCCGGTCGGGGAAAGCGCCTACCCGCCGCCCGCCGACGTGCCGACCCAGGCCGGACAGCAGGGCATCCGATTCGACTTCAATTACGGCGCGCGCGTCGTCCTGCCGGACCGGGACAGCGGTCGGTGGCGGGTACTGTTGCGCGACCTCGATACCGGCAACATCCTGTTCCAGAACGAGAACCGGGGCGCCTTCGTCAGTTCCTCCAAGCGGTATTTCGTGCGCTTCGGCGTCGAGGTCTGGTCGGTCGACGACGCCGGCACGGCGACGACGGTGCTGAGCCACGACTTCGACGCCCGCGACCGCGACGTCCTGATCCTGTTCCCGGTCGGCACGCTCGGCGACATCCTGGCGTGGTTCTCCTACGCCGCCCGGTTCGCCGAGGTGCATGGCTGCCACCTCACCTGCGCAATGTCCGATCGGATCATCCCGCTGCTGCGTGACTCCTACCCGGCGACCCGCTTCGTCACCCACGAGGAACTCGTCGAGCAGGGCATCCCCGAGACCGTCTACGCAACCTATTGGCTCGGCCTGTTCTTCGACGACGCCGACAACCTGTTCCAGCCCACCGATTTCCGCCATGTCGGACTGCACCGCACGGCCGGATACATACTGGGCGTCGATCCCGCCGAGGAGGCACCGCGGCTCGCCGTGCCGGACGACGACAATCCGCCGATCGCGGAGCCCTATGTCTGCATCGCCGCGCAGAGTTCGACCCAGAGCAAGAACTGGACGAACCCCTACGGTTGGCGCGAAGTCGTGACGCTCCTCAAGGCCAACGGCTACCGGGTGGTCTGCATCGACCGGAGCCCGGTGCACGGAACCGGGCTCGTGTGGAATCACATACCGCATGGCGCCGAGGACGAGACCGGCGACCGGCCTCTGGTCGAGCGGGCGCGCTGGCTGCGCCACGCCGCCGCCTTTGTCGGACTCAGCAGCGGCCTGTCCTGGCTGGCCTGGGCCGCCGGCACCCCGGTCGTGCTGGTCAGCGGCTTCACCCATCCGACCAACGAGTTCGAGACATCCTACAGGGTGATCAACTGGCACGCCTGCAACAGCTGCTGGAACGACGTGCGGCACCGCTTCGACCACCAGGACTTCCTGTGGTGCCCGCGCCATGCCGGCACGCCGCGGCAGTTCGAATGTACCCGGCTGATCACCGGTCAGCAGGTGGTCGCGGCGCTGAAGCGAATTCCGGGTTTGATCGACGGTGCCGAGCCCGGCATCGGAGCAGAGGGGTAGCCGGATATGGACAAACCGATAAGCGTAGGAAGCGGGCAGGTCATGTCAGGCGATACGCTTCTCAGTGGAACCTTCATCGTGTGTTCCGGCGGTATATTCACGGCCAACACCCTGTACCATGCCACGATAATCGCCTCTGCCGGCGGCCACTGCTCCGCCAACCACCTCTGGGAAGGCGCCGTGGAGATCCTGTCGTCCGGGGGGCGGTCTTCAGACGAATTTCTGCAGAATGGCGTACTGTACATATCTTCCGGTGGTGTCGCGCATGGCTTGGACGGAAATGGGACGGGTGGCGCCGAGTACGTGTTTGCCGGAGGACTTGCGACCAGCGCACGCGTTGACCGTACGATGTACCAGCACGTCGGCAGCGGCGGCTCCGCCGTTGGAAGCATCGTCGAGGGTTTGGCAATCGTCTCGTCGGGCGGCACGATGCACGATGCCCAGGTGCACAATGGCGGCATTCTCGTCGTCTTGCCCGGCGCCATACAGACAGGCGCGGTCAATTCCGGAGGCGTGGTCGCCTCCGGAGGCATCGTGGTCAGGGACGACGGCGATAACACATTGTATCCCAGCGGTACGTCCGGCCTGAATATCGACCTTAAGCATGCTTACGTCCTGCCGGACAGCGTCGCCTCCGGCATGATCGCCTTTTATTCCGGCAACGTGACCGTTCTGGATGGCGGCACGGCCGATGGAACGTGGCTGCCAGGCGGCGGCCAGGTCGTTCAGTCCGGCGGCGTGGCCAAGGCAACGTCGGTAACTGGCAGTGCCAGCGCGGTGGTGGACGGCGGCCTGGATGTCGGTTCCTTCGCCTATTCCGGCGGCATGGTCGCGGTGTCCGCCGGCGGCACGGCCGAGCGGACCACGCTGAGCGGCGGCGGCAGGGCCACCGCATATGCTGCCGGGTCGATCGTCGGCGCTACCGTGAGCAGCGGCGGTCACATGACCGTGTCGTCCGGCGGAACGGCCGTGAACGCCATCATTCTCTACGGCGGCACGGAGACCGTCGGCGGCGGCACGGCCAACGACACCACCGTGAGCAGTGGCGGCTACTCGATCGCATCCTCCGGCGGGAAGACAGTGAACACAACCGTCGACAACGGCGGCAGGGCGGTCATCGCCAACGGCGGCTCGGCCAGCGATATCACCGTAAGCAGTGGCGGCGTCGCCGTCCTGTCCTCCGGCGGCATGGCGATCGCGACCACCGTCAAGGGCGGCAACCTGTCGGTCGATGGCGGCGGGTCGATCGCAGCGACGCTGACCCAGGGTGGCACCGCGACCGTCGGATCGGGCGGCACGACGAACGGCACGGTTGTCGGCAGCGGCAGCACGTTGACTGTTTCCTCCGGCGGCACGGTCAGTAGCAGCCAACTGAGCGGCGGTGGTCAGTTGGTGGTTTCGGCCGGCGGCACCGCCCTCGATTCCCAGGGTGACGGGCTTCTGTCCATGTTCGCCTGGGGTACGGCGTCGGCCAACAGCGTTCGAAGCATGACTGTGCACGGGGGTACAGCCGTCGGGAACTCGATCTCGGAAGTCCTTTCCATGACCGGCGGATCGGCCATCGCGACCATGGTCACCGGCTCGCTGGTCTTGTCCGGTGGCACTGCCAGCGGCACCACCATTGATGGCTCCGGCACGCAGTTGAATCTGTTCGGGTCTGGAGCCATCGACGGCACCACCCTGGAGAATGGCGCCGTCGGCACGATCCGGGGCGGAACGACCGATAGCACCACGGTGAACGGCGGCAGCCGCCAGAACGTGTACGCGGGCACGGTCGACGGCACGGAGGTGGGCGACGGCGGTCAGGAGCAAATCGCTGGCGGCACGGCGCGGCATACCAGGGTGGCGAGCGGCGGCCGGCAGGTGGTGCCGAATTCGGGAACGGTCATCGGCACGGAAATCGCCGCCGGTGGAACCCTCGATGTCGGTTCGGGCGGGCTGGCGCTCAGTCCCACATTGCTGGGAAGTGCTGTCGTCCACTCGGCCGGCATTGCGGTCGGAGCGACGATCGGCGACGGCGGCGTCGTGGCGGTCTCGGCCGGCGGCATCGTGCAAGGCAGCACGGTCGGGAGTGGCGGGCACGAACACGTTTTCGCCGACGGCATCGCCTACGGCACGACGTTGAGCGCCACCGGAAGTGCGGTCGTGTCGACCGGCGGCAAGGCCGTCGGCATGCGGATCGGTAGCGGCGGTGTCGCCCTGGTCGTCGACGGGGGTAGTACGATCGGCACCCAGGTGACCGCCGGCGGCACCGAGATCGTGATTTCCGGCGGCAGCGCCGTCGGCACGGCGGCCGTTGGCGGCGGCACCCAGATCCTCAACTCGGGCGGGCTCGCCAGCAGCACCGTCCTGAGCGACGGCGGCAGCGCTTCGGTGGGTTCCGGCGCCGCGGCCAGCGGCGCCATGGTGCACTCCGGCGGCATGCTGGGGGTCTCCGATGGCGGAATCCTGACCGGCGCGACCCTCTACGCCAGCGGCTCCCTGCAGGTCTCTTCCGGCGGCTCGGCCGTCGGCACCGCCCTGCGGAAGGCCGGGCAGATGGATGTCCAGGCCCACGCTACCGCGATCGGCAGCCGGATACGAAGCGGCGGCATGGCGCTGGTGCGGTCCGGCGCGACCACGAGCGACACCACGATCGAGGTCGGCGGCATGATCGAGGTCGCGTACCTCACCTACGCCAGCGGCGGCACGGCCAGCGTCACGGCACCGGACGTTCTGACGGTCTCCGTCGGCGGCCAGACCTACAAGGAGTCCCTGGCCGGGTCCTACGTGGGGGCATCCTTCGCCCTCGCGCCGGGCACCAGCGGCGCGACCGTAGTCACGCGGACGAGCTGAGTACGCCCTCACCCCGCCAGGCCGAGCCCTTCCATCGCCGCCCGGATGCGCTGCTGGTGGGCGGCATCGGGCATCGCCATCGGCTGCCGCGCCAAGCCGGACGGACAGCCCTGCAGGCTCTGGGCGAACTTGGTGGACGCCGGCAGGTTGTCGTGCGGCATCAACGCGTTCCAGAGCCGCAGCAGCTTCAGGTGCAGGTCGAGCGCGGTGGCGTGATCGCCGGCCTTGACCGCGTTCCACAGCGCCACCGACGACCGCGGTGCCGCCGACAGGATGGCGGCGATCGAGCCGTGGGCGCCGAGCGCGTAGGACGGATACATCAGCGCGTCGACGGCGCTGAAGATCCGCTTGCCGGGCTTCACGTCGGCCATCAGGTCGGCGAACAGCTTGAGGTCGCCGGCCGACTGCTTGACCCCGATGACCTGGGGAACCTCGTCCATGATCCGCAGCAGCAGGGCCGGCGACAGATAGGTCCACGGCACCACGTTGTAGATGATGATGTCCTGCCCGGTCTCGCCGGAGAGCGTGCGGAAATGCTCGACCATGGCATCGTCGCCGGGCCGGAACAGGTAATGCACCGGCGTCACCTGCAGGGCAGCGACCTTCAGGTCGCGCACCAGCCTGCCGCGCTTCACCGCCTCGCGGGTGCTGTCGGTGATGATGCCGGCGATCACCGGGGCCCGGCCGCCGGCCGCCTCCGCGGCGACCTGCACGAGATCACGGAACTCCTCGGCCTCCAGGGTCTGGCCCTCGCCGGTCGAGCCGCCGACCGCGACGCCGTGTGCGCCCTCGGCGATCAGCCAGTCGACCTGTCGCCCGGCGGCCGGGAAGTCTATGTCTCCGGCGGCGTCGAACGGCGTGGTCGCCGGCGGAATGACACCCCTCAACTCGGTCATGGATTTCTCCTCTATTCCACATTATGGAATTATTGTTGTGATCGCTTGTGGTCTTCAGGAGTATCGTTTCGCGCTTAGTTGCAAGTCAATTCGAGTATCTGAGAAACATCGCCCAATACATTATTCCATATTGTGGAACTTCAGATGAGCCAATCCGCGATGAAGTCGTTGCACAAGGCGGTCGCCGTCCTCGACTGCTTCAGCCGCTCGGAGCCGTCCCTGACCCTGGGAACGATCGCCGCCCGGCTGGACCTGCCGAAGCCGACTGCCCACCGCCTGCTCGCCGCCCTGCGCACCGCCGGCCTGGTCGTCCAGGACGTTAGCCGCGACCGATATCGCCTGGGCCTGAAGCTGGTCGCGCTGGGCGGCGTCGTGCTGTCCGACCTGGCGCTGTTCCACGTCGCCCGGCCGCATGCCGAGCGACTGGCCAACCAGAGTGGCGAGGCGGCACATCTGTGTGCCTTCGACGGCGTCAACGTCATGTCGATCGACCGGCGCGAAATGCAGCCGGCCCGCAACGAGCAGGTGACCATCGAGCGCGAGCCGCCGCACTGCACCAGCACCGGCAAGGCGATCCTGGCGTTCCAGCCCGCCGAGGTGATCGATCGCATGATCGCCGCCGGGCTCGAGCGCTTCACCGCCAACACCATCACCGATCCGGACACCCTGCGGGCGGCACTCGCGCTGGTGCGCGAGCGCGGCTACGCCCTCGACCTGGAGGAGCGGCAGGTCGGCATCCGCTGCGTCGGCGCGCCGATCCGTGCTGCGGGCGGGGCGGCGGGCGGCACGGTGGTTGGGGCGATCAGCGCGACCGGCCCGGCCCCGCGCTTTCCGGACGGCCGGATCCCGACGATCGCCGAACTCGTGACGACGACCGCGGACGCGATCTCGAGTGCCCTGAAGGCTCCTCCGGTCTGAAACCTAAGCCTCTTCAGGCAACGTGCCGTCATAGGCGACGGCGCGGTCGGCGGTCTCCCAGATCGCCCGCATGGCCGGCTTGTGCTGCTCCTCGTGGACATGGCCGACCAGCCCGGCGCATCGGGTGATCAGGGCAAAGCCGCGCAGGATCTCGGCCGGCACCCCGCAATCGCCGAGGCAGGCGGCGATCGCCCCGGTGGCGTTGATCGTGATGTGCTTGCCGTAGACCGCGTCGACCGCCGCCGACAGCGCCAGCACCGCCTCGACATGGCGGTCGGCGACGCCCTGGTCGCGGGCCACCTGGAACAGCCGGATCGAGCGCGGGTCGTCGGGCCGGTGCAGGTGGTGGCCGAAGCCCGGCAGCGGCTTGCGGGCGGCCCGATGCTCATCGGCGACCCGCCGTGCCGCCGCCGGCACCCCGGCCGGGTCGGCCAGGATCCCGGCCAGCAGCGCGGCACAGCCCTCCATGGTGCCGACGAATACGCTGCCGACCCCCATCAGCCCGGCCGCCACCCCCGCCTGCATCGCCTCCGGGGCGCTCGAGTAGATTAGTCGGGTGGCCAGCGCGCTCGGCGTCAGGCCATGCTCCATCAGGGTCACCAGGCAGGCGTCGACCACCGCAGTCTGCGCCGGTGTCGGCATGCGGCCCAGGATCTGGAAGTAGATCATCTCGGTGAAGCTCAGCTTGCCGATCAGCTCGCGGCACAGGCTGCGGTCGCGGATGTAGATATCCTCGTTGGTGTGGGTCGCGATGCTGGTGGTCTGTTTTTCCGGCATGAAGCTCATCGAGGTATCCCCTGCTGCGTGTTCCGGGGCCGAGGGTCGGACGATCGCTCCGTCGAGGCAACGGATTGATTGCAGGAATCAACCAACGGCCGGACCGTCATCGGCGCTAACCTGCGGCGTTCCATGTCACGCCCGCAAGGACCCCGCCGTGCCGCTGCCCGCCGCCCTCTCGGAAGCCTTCGACCGTCAGGCCGCCGCCTGCCGCGACCTCGGCTCGCCGTTCAACGCCCTGGTCTGCGGGCTGCTGCGCGAGCATCTGGCGCCGCACACTGCGTTCGGCCGGCGTATCCACGACTGGCCGGGACAACCGGTCGACGACGCCCTGGCGTTGCGGGCCTGCGGCGGGTTGCACGCGCTCAGCCGGTCCGGCCGTTGCCCAGGGTTGAGCGCGGTCTATCCGCCGGCGGTGGCCGAGGTCGACCGGGTCTGGCCGGCGATCGACGCCGCCATCGCCGATCACGACGCCTTCCTCGCCGACTGGCTCGACAGTCCGCCGCAGACCAACGAGGTGTCGCGCTCGGCCTCGATCCTCGGCGGCGGCCTGACCATCGCGGCCGCGACCGGCCTGCCGCTCGAGGTCTACGAGATCGGCTCGAGCGCCGGATTGAATCTCGGCTTCGACCGCTGGCACTACGACCTCGGCATCGCGCGTTGGGGCGCCAGCGAATCCAAGGTCCGGATCGTGTCGCGCTGCGAGGGCGCGCTGCCCTTCGACGCCCCGCTGACGGTCGCGCATCGCGAGGGCTGCGACCGCAATCCGCTCGATCCCCGCTCGCCGGCCGACCGCGAGCGGCTGCTGTCATACATCTGGCCCGGTCAGACCGAGCGCAGCGCACGGATCGCGGCGGCCTTGCAAGTGGCCGCGGAAGCCGGCTGGCCGGTGGAGAGGGCCGAGGCGGCGGACTGGGTCGAGGCGCGGTTCAAGACGCCGGGCGAGGCCGGCCGCGTCCGCGTTCTGGTCCACACCATCGTCTGGCAGTACCTGCCGGCCGACACCCAGCGCCGGATCGAGGCGGCGATGCAGGACGCCGGCAGTCGCGCTGCCGCCGACCGCCCGGTCGCCTGGCTGCGGGTGGAGCCGGACGACGTCGCGGGCTCGGCCGGCGTCCGGCTGACGCTCTGGCCCGGCGGCGAGACCCGCCTTCTGGGCCGGGCCGACTATCACGGCCGCTGGCACGGCTGGGGTGCGGGCAAATGACGGTCCAGGTGGAGATCCGGAGCTATTAGCCAGCCAAACCGGAAACCCAATCGGCGAGCCCGAGAATCGGCTGCGCCGCGGCCAGCGCACCAGCGAAGGAAGCGTATCCGACGCTGGTTCGCACGCCGTAGATCTCCGGCAGACTGCTCACGGCGACATTCTGGCGCGCAAGCGACATGCCGTCGAAGACGAAGGTCCCGAGGATCATCAGGAAGGCAAAGACCGGGACGAATCTAGTGACCGCGTCAACCGGGGTGGTGACTGTCGCGCCGACCAAGGTCTGCGAGAGCAGGAAAGCGACTGCGATGCCTACCGAGAAGGTCAGCGCCTTGACGAACCCGTCGTCACCGCGCACGCGGTGGAACACGTAGCCGAACAAGAACCCAGCGATCACCCAAAGCGATACGGCGTTGATAAGTCCGGCAAGCACCGCGAGCAGCCTGGGCGCCTGCATGGTCAGGGCGACCAGGCTGTAGGACGGGTCGGTGAAGATCAACTGGAATACATTGGCGAGCGCCGATCCGCCGGCCTCCTCCTCCCCGCCGCCTGGAACGACCGACGAGAACAGCTGGATGATGAACGCTACGACCAGACCGAGGCTGCCGCCCAGCAGCCCGTTCCGGAACGGCGTCGACCGTGGCCCGAGCTCGAGAATGCGCCGCTTGGCCTCACCGGGCTCCTCGTCAAGTTCGGCGCGTGCCTCGGCTTCCGAGCGGTCGATCTCCCGGCGCTTATCGTCGAACCCGGCTCGGTCGATCTGACCGCCGACTAGGGACTTCTCCAACGCCGTGCGCATCTGTCCCAGCAGGCGCAGCTCGGAGCGGAACCGAAGCAGACGGCCCGCGAGCGCCGGGTCCGATCGTAGGTCCGAGGACGCCTCCGACCCGGACAGCAGCAGGCGGGTGAACACGATCCATCCGGTGCCCATCAGGATAACCGCGCCCAGCGGATTGCGGTCCCAAACGGTTAAATATCCGGCGAAGGCGGCCGCACACACCATGTACGCTCCCTCCGGCAGAGCGAACGGGTCGTTGCCGGACTTCGTACGCTCGGCATCGATCCGCTCGAGCAGCGTATAGACCCCGAGCAGGGCGAGCGCCGGGGCACAGGCCTGGAATACGCCCATCACGAGCAGGATGGCGTCGTCCCCACCGTCGCCGGCGAGGCCATCCAGCGACGCCACGATGACGAACGAGGCGACCACCAGTGCCACCGGCGAGGCCGCGCGACCGACCCGCGAAACCCATCGCACCGGCAGCAGAACGAGCACGATCTCGCGGAGTGCGCGCAACGTCAGGAACACCAGGACCAGCAGCACGAGATGCGGGGCGATTCCTGCGACCCAATCCAGCGCGCGAGTCAGCGGCGACTGCTCGAATCGCCACCAGTTGTCCGCGGCAGACATGTCCGCGATCGTCGTCAGTTGGGCGTAAAGGTCCAGCGCTGGTGCGACGAGCGGCAGGAAGAAGATGATCGCGGCGGCCCAAACCGACGCGCCGAAAATTCGGTCGGCCCTGGACACCGCGTCGATGACGAACCACACCGGAATCCAGGCAAGCAGCGCTACCAGACACAGCCACAGGAAAACGAACACCGCGATCTCGTAGCCGGGATCGCCGTACGCCGCGACCTCGCCGGCCAGCGTCGCGACCCAGGTTCCCACCGCGGCATCGAACTGCTGGCGCTTGTCGAAGGCCAGAAACTCCATCCACAGCACGAGAGTGCCGGCCGCGCATAGCAGCAGCGACGTCGCCGCGGCGCCAACCTTGATGACGCGGCCGGAATGGCGGTCACCCTCGCGCGCACCTTCGCGCAGTAGCGGAACGACAAGAACGACGACGATGAAGGCGATGGGAACCGCGAGTCCCGAGCCGGCAATTCGGCCGGCGCCTGGCTCCTCCATCAGGATCGCGATCTCGGAGAATTCCAGCAGGCCCCTCGTCAGTTCGGTGACCAACGGCTGAAACGAAAACACGGCACCGAACACCAGAATGCCGCTCAGGCCGGCGAGGAGCCTGAAGCTGGTCTTGCGGACATCCTCGTCCGCGCCATACCGGCGCAACGTCCAAAGGATCAGCGCAACCGGAGCGATCGTCGCGAGTCCCCGCAGCACCCAATTGATCTGGTAGGGAACCAGGTCAAGGAGCTTGTGCACATCGGCCAGGAACGACTTGGAGCGTGGCGGCGCCACGTCCCGGCCGGGCGGGAAGTCGCCCGAGATCCTTCCGACGGAACGCTCTGCCGCCATCGACCAGTTCGGCCAGATGACGACGGTACCGTCGGTCTCGCCAAGGCTCCGCCCGCGCCAGACCCGGGTCTCCTTCCCGACCTCGTCCGGCTGCCGGCCGACGATCTCGACCCGGGATGCGAAGCCGGTCAGCACGAGTCGGTCACCCGGCAGATTGGGAAAGGAGACCTCTCCGTAGCCGGAGACGACAAGCTCCGCACCCGCCAATTCGGTGTCGAGCAGCAGGTTTGAACATTGCAGGCTGCCGTCGCGCTCGACCCGAACCGCCGGGTTGGAGAATGCAACGGACTGGTGGACCGTCGCCCACCGTCCGACCTGGGTACCGAATACCGTCGCCAGCAGCTCCGACGCCAGGACCCCACCCTGCCGGGCGCGGTCCAGGATCGGATGCTGGTCCGGAAGGCAGGCGCGCGCCGTCACCGCTACCGTGCCGTCCGGTCTTCGTGTCGCCGAAAGGTGTCGCTGGATGTCCGGCGGGCCTGTCCCGGCCAGCGCATTGCCGTCAGCAAGTTTCGCCAGCAGCAGCCCGTTGCGGTCGTTTATGACCCCATTCCGCTCGATGTCGCCCATGACGTCGAAGGGGTTGGCGGACGCCGGATCGAAGGCGAACAGCGCCTGCCGGTCGCCGCCGGGAGTGCTCCAGACCCCGAGAAGGCCGCCGGTCTCAGCCACCGGCGGCCCGTGGATGTGAGCCCGCGCGGTATCCTCGACAATCGGAACCCGCCCGAAGACCCGGGACACGCGGTACGACTGGCCGTCGGTGTCGCTCGCCGGCATCCCGGCGGTTCCGTACGGCATCCACAACGACTTGTCCGGGCCGACCGCAAAGACAACGTTCCGCCCGGGCCGGAGATCGACCGGGCGGAACTGCACCAGTCGGCCAGACCCGACGGCGGTCTCGATCCGCTCGAAGTTCACGAACAGCGTGGTCGGCGTGTCGCGTTGGGCGGCGACGTAGATCCGGGCCAATCGGCTGCACCCGTCGTCCGGCCGTCCGCCGGACCTTTCATCGACGCCCCGATCGCCCTCGACGTTCCGGCCGTCTACGGACCGCGCCCCGATATAGGTCGTCAGCTTGCCGCAGTCGTCGCGCGACGCGATGATCACAGGCACGTCCGGGCGCAGCCCGACATGGGTCAGGGCGGTCCGGATGATCGCACTGTGGATCTCGAAGAGAACCAGAAGCAGGATGGCGGCCACCAGGGGCATCGCCAGCCGCTTGGCAATCTTCCACAACGCCCCCGTCAACTGCCACGCCCCTCCCTACGGCTGCGGGCCAAGCCTGGGCCGACGTCACTGCCGGCCACTCGTGCCGGACAGCGACAGCGGTCTGATGAGCATCGCTCAACGCACCAAAATCTAACAGAAACGCTTGCGCATGACGAGTACACCGAGGGGACGCGCGCGCGCACAGGTGGCCGGCAGGGCGGTTGCGCGCGAGTTCTCGCCGTTATTCCGCGGCCAGCCGCTTCTCCAGCTCGTGACGCTGGATCTTGCCGGAAGCGCTGCGCGGGAACTCGCCGGCCGCGATGAAGTGGATACCTTTCGGCTGCTTGTAGCCGGCCAGCTCGGCCCGGCAGCGGGCGTACAGCTCGGCCTCTTGCAGGCTGTCGTCCCGGCGTGCCACGAACGCCACCGGCACCTCGCCCCATTTCGGGTCCGGCCTTCGCACGACCGCGGCATCGGCGACCCGTGGGTCGGCCAGCAACACGCGCTCGATCTCGGCCGGGTAGATGTTCTCGCCGCCGGACTTGATCAGGTATTTTACCCGGTCGACGAAATCCAGGGTGCCGTCCGGGTTGCGCCGGAACACGTCGCCCATGTGGAACCAGCCGCCGCGGAAGTCCTGGGCGTTGGTCTCGGGGTTGCGCCAGTAGCCGCTGAACAGGGTCGGCCCGCGCATCGCCAGCTCGCCGGGCGCGCCGTCCGGCACCTCGTTGTCGTCCGGATCGACCAGCCGGTCCTCGCAGAACGGACTCTGGCGCTTCGAGAGGCGCGCCGGCACCTCGCCGACCGGCAGCAGGCTGGACGAGCATGGCGGGCAACCGGTCTCGGTCGCCCCGAAGGTGTTGGCGTAGGGGGCGCCCAGCAGCCGGGTGATGCGGGCGATGTCGGCCGGCGGCACCAGGTCGGCCATGACGCCGCACACCTTCACGCCGCGCGCCACGACACCGTCCCGCTCCAGCGCGTCGGCGAAGGCACCGACCATGCCGGGCATCAGCAGCAGCCAGCCGAGCGGCTCGGTGGCGATCACCGCGGCCAGCCGTTCCTGGTCGAAGCCGTCGACCGGGATCACCTTGCCGCCGGTCATCAGCGCCCCGATCGAGCACTCGGCCGCCCCCATGTGGTAGAGCGGCGACCACGCCGCGAAGGCGTCCTCGGGGGCGATGCCGAACTCGGCCCGGATCACCAGATTGCGGGCGATCTCGGCGCGGTGCGAGATCACCGCGCCCTTCGGCAGGCCGGTGGTGCCGCTGGTGTACAGAATCAGCAGCGGGTCCTCGACGTCGACCGCCTCCAGCAGGTCCAGGCCGGCCGGCTCGGCGGCGGCCAGCGCCGCTTCGTAGCCGGCGCCGAACTCGATGGCGTCGTCAGGTCGGCCCAGTTCGTCCAGCTTCGGGCGGTGCCGCGGCGAGGTCAGCACCGCCGCCGGCTCGACCAGATCCAGGCAGTGCCGCAGCTCGCCGGTCGACAGCCGCCAGTTCTGGCAGGCGGCGATGGCACCGATCCAGGCGGCCGCGAAATAGCACTCCAGGTATTCCAGCCGGTTCTCCGACAGGATGGCGATGCGGTCGCCGCGCCCGACCCCGCGGCCGGCCAGCAGCCCGGCCAGCCGCCGCACCCGGTCGACGAACTCCTCGTAGCTCAGCCGCCGGGCGCCGTCGTCGACCGCGACGGCGCCCGGGTTCAACCGGACCTGCTGCAGAAGCAGGCTCGCCGCCGTGCTGCGGCTGCTGCGGGCGACCGCCGGCAGGTCCAGGCCGGTCGTCATCGGTCGCCCCCCAGCGGAACCGGGCTCAGCGGAACCGGGCTCAGCGGAACTGGCCGCCGCCGTCGACGTCGACCACCGTGCCCGACAGGTAGGCGACCTTCGGCGACGCCATCATCACCGCCAGGTTGGCGATCTCCTCCGGCTCGGCCGGGCGGCCGAACGGCAGACCGGCCAGCATCTCCTCCCAGCGCGACTCGTCGCCGAACGCCGTCTTCGCCCGCGACTTGGACAGCGTGACGATGCGGTCGGTCCGGGTGGCCGCCGGATGGATGCCGAACACCCGCACCCCCCATTCCGGCGACTTGCCGCCGACGGCGTTGGTGAAGGCGTTCAGCGCGGCGTTGCCGGTGGCGCCGCAGACATAGTCCCAGCGCGGCTGGCGCCCGGCCATGCCGATGATGTTCACGATGGTGCCGTCGCCCCGGTCCTTCATGCGCGCCAGGAACAGCTGGGTGAGGTGGATGTAGCCCATGACCTTCAGCGCCCAGGCCTCCTCCCAGCGCGCCATGTCGATGTCGAACAGGCCGCCGCCGGGGATGGCGCCGGCGTTGTTGACCAGCACGTCGGCGTCGCCATGGGCGGCTGCCAGCTTCTCGCGGTCGGCCGGCTTGGCGAGGTCGAGCGCCAGGGTGTCGACCTTCCCGGACAGCCCCTTGGCCGCCGCCTCCAGCCGCCCGGCGTCGCGCGACACCAGGGTGACCGAGGCCCCCTCGCCCAGGAACGCCTCGGCGACCGAAAGGCCGATGCCCTTCGAGCCGCCCGTCACCACCACCCGCTTGCCGGCTACCTGCAGATCCATGTCGGCCTCCCCTGTCTTGCTTTTGCGCTATGCGTCCACGCCGAATCCGAACCTGGCAGCCCAGACGGAACAGCGCGCGGCGTCCCGTTCGTCATAGAGCCGCAGTGCGGTCTCGGCGTCCATCGCGAACACCGCCTCGCGGTCCTCCGCCAGTGCCGCGATCCGCATGGTGTACCAGGCGGTCACCGCGCCCGGCGGCGGCGGCGGAAAGCGCGGGAAAACCGGGTCACCACCCGCGGCAGACATCCAGCGCGCCGGCAGGGCCGGATCCAGTACCAGCGGCCGGGCCAGTGCCACGATGTCGAGCGCCCCGTCGTGCAGGGCCGCCACCGCCTGCGCCCGGGTTTTGAAGCCGCCGGCCGCCATCAGCGGCTTGCCGGTCCGGCGCCGGGCGCGACGGGCGAAATCCAGGAACGCCGGCCCTCCCGACCCGGCCTCGGCCGACGACCGGGCGCCCGGGAAATAGGTGCCGGCGCTGATCTCCAGCAGGTCCAGGGAGGTGTTGTCGAGCATCTCGACGACGGCCTCCGCCTCGGCCTCCGTGAACCCGCCTTCCAGCAGGTCGGAGGCGTTCAGCTTCAGGGCGACCGGGAAGGCCGGCCCGACGGCGGCACGCATCGCCGCGGTCACCTCGATCAGCAGGCGGGCGCGGTTGTCCAGCGACCCGCCCCAGCGGTCGGTGCGTCGATTGAACAGCGGCGACAGGAACTGGCTCAGCAGGAAGCCGTGGGCGGCGTGGATCTGGACGCCGGTGAAGCCCGCCGCGCGGGCGCGCGCCGCACCGCCGGCGAACAGCGCCGGCAGCGCCTCGACCTCGGCCGCCGTCATCGCCGTGCAGGCCAGGCCTGGCAGGTCGAGCGCCGACGGCCCCCGCGGCCGACCGAGCGGCGGATAGGCCATGGCGCCGGCATGGCCGAGCTGCGCCCATAGGTGTGCCCCGCCAGCGGTCGCGCGGCCGGTCAGGTTCCGGAACGTCGTGAGGTCGGAATCCGCGGCCAGGACAAGGTTGCCGGGCTTCTCCAGGGCGTCGGCCTGGGCCTGCACCTCGCCGACGATCGACAGCGCCAGTCCGCCCTCGGCCCAGCGCTCGTAGAGCCGCGCCTGGGCCGGGGTCGGATCGCCGGCCCCGTCACCGAGCGAGTCCGACATCGCCGACTTCGCGAGGCGATTCGCCAGCACGGCCCCACAGGCCAGGGTCAGCGGCTGCTGGAGCACTTCCCGGTCGGCCGGGGCGGTCATGGCGGTTCTCCTGGACGGGACGCCGGCGGGCCGACTTGCGGACACCCCGCAGTGTGACGTCCCGCGGACGGTCGGCGCAACCGGTCGGGCAGCTGAGGAAGAGTATCGGGGTTGGCGGAGACGACCCGCTACAGCCGTTCCCGCCGATTGCAGCGAAGGTCCGCAAAGACGGCTGCAGCTATGCTATCCGTGACCTATCGCAGCCCCGCAATCGCGGCGTCGGAGTCTATCGCAACACGCCGGTCGAGCTCCATCCCGTCATGGAAGAAGCGCAATCCGAGAAACAGCTGGTACGTGTTGCCGATTGGCCTGGCAGCGGCTTTGTCCCTGATCAGATCGACGGCTTCGTTTGGCAGATCAATGGTACCAGCGACTTCCAGAACCTGCACTTCTTTCGCTGGTATCACCAGAACGTCAAGGCCCGCACCGTCTCGGCGGACCTGAGGCTGTTGCGCATACCAGAACTCAATGTCTTTCCCGTCTCGTTCCATGACCAGGAAAAGGGAGACATAACGCGCCTCCGTTACAAGCGGCACGTCCGGATTGTTATAAACGACAAGATTCATACGTGCGTCGCCTTCGAAGGCGACGCCTGACCGGCGGACCGTGAGCTCGTGATCACCGACAGTGTCGATTTTAATCTTGGCGGGTTTTTCTTCGAATCGATCGCCAAGGATGGCGGGCAGACTGGCAGCGTAAGTTATGAGACCGAACACCACGACAGCGTAGACCGGCATGGCCACCAACCTGATAATGTTTGCCCCGCTTTTGCATGCTTTAAAAAACTGAAACCGCCAGTAGGACAATGAAATCAGCGGAACCAAGAATCCGGAAACCATCAACATCGCAAGAAAAACTGATAATGTAAATGCAACAATATTCGACAAATCTTCATTGATAAGAGCATCCACATATGGACCATTTATCGCTGCGATAACAATATCCAAAAATATGAGACTGACGAACGGAACAAAAAACACGACCGCTTGATACCCGAAGGCATAGTGGTTCAATCGCACAAATGTGTTTTCTTCTTCGGATCCGCACAGCAGTTTCTTTGCGAGTGCCCCACAAATTGTCACACAAAAAAACACCGGGAATGCCGCCGTAAGCAGGCCGCTGATTGTGAATGCTTCACTGAAACGTTCATACATTGTCCGCGAAATGTCCTCGTCAAACCAAATCAGATCCATCAGATTGAGCAGGCCGAACGGATACGCAGACAGGACCAAGGCGAAGGCAAAGCCGCCGATTGCCAGATAGGACAATGGGAGGACATAGGTTCGTGATCCGGGATCTGCCACGGCCACGCGCTGAATGCCGGTGAGCGGGTGCCGGAAGATCGTCCAGGTCGTTCGACCAAAGCGAGCTGAAAAACTGAGAAGGCCATGAACAGCGGTCTCTATACGCTCGGAGATCGTCTCATTGCTGCTCATGGCCGCTCGGATGTTCGCAATACCACCAATTAATGTATCCGATGCTAGCCCGGATATCTCACACGGTCGCGGTTGTAGGCATTGGTATCGGTCGTTTGGGATGTCGGGATTTGGTTAGGCATGGGTGGTTTTCCGCTGGTATCGGTTGGAGCAGCCCGGCGATGATCCTGAGTGATTGATGGGTGGGTTGGTTTGCCGCTTACGCCGCGGCGGCGGTTAACTGGGCGTATGCCAGGGCCCATTCGTGCTGCCAGGGATAGGCCGATGGCATGGCGACCTTGAGGCGCCGGACGCTGAGGCGGACCAGGGCGCCGATCTTGAGAAGGCGGAGGCGCAGGGTGCCGCAGGTGGCGGTGGCGAACTGGGTATGCTTGAGGCCGATGCGGCGCAGGGCGGCCATCAGCACGTAGGCCATGGAAGCGAACCAGAGCCGCAGTTGGTTGGCGCGCATGGTGGCGGTCGAGGTGCGGTCGGCGAACAGGTCGAGCTGGCACTCCTTGATGCGGTTCTCCATCTCGCCGCGGGCACAGTAGATGTCCTCGTAGAGTTCGCGGGCCCCGTACTCGGCCGGCTTCAGCGAGGTGACGACGAACCGCGGGTTGGCGCCGCGCTTGGTGCGACCGGTTATCCACTCGGCCTTGGCGACGACCCGCCGCCGCCGGCTCCAGCTTTTCCGGGTGGTCCACAGGAAGTCGGCGAACCGGCGTGTCGTCTGGCCGCTGTGCGTGGCGATCCGCTCGGCTTCCAGCATCGGCCGGGCGATCCGGGCCTGGAGCCGCTTGTTGCGGGCCAGGCCGAAGAGGTAGTCGACCCTCTCGGCCTCGCACCAGGCCATGAGTTCCTCGCGAGCAAAGCCGCTGTCGGCACGCAGCAGGATGCGCACCCGGGGCCAGCGGCGGCGGATCTGCGCGACGATGCGGGCGACCTCCTCGACGGCGCCGGCCGAGGCGTCGATGTCGGCGCGCCGCAGCTTGGCCGCCAGCAGATGCCGGCCGCAGAAGATGTACAGCGGCAGATAGCAGTAGTGGCCGTAATAGCCTTGGTAGAACCGCCCTTCCTGGTTGCCATGGACCGGGTCGTCGGTGGCGTCCAGGTCGAGCACCAGCCGCTTCGGTGCCTTGCGGTGCGCGTCCACGAACAGATCGACGAACAGCCCCTCGATGGCGGCCGGGTCGTGAGCGATCTTGTGGTAGCGGTCGCCCGGACCCGCCGGCGCATGCTCCAGCCGGTTCAACGTCGACTTGCCGGCCAGCGGCTCGCAACGCTCGTGGCGCGCCTCCAGGCAGCCCGCCAGCGCGCCCAGCACCGGATCGCGGCGCAGGCTGTCGTGGTCGTTGACGTCCTCGTAGCCCAGGGCGATCGCGCAGACCCGCTGCATCACCATGGCGCGGGTCTTGTGGATCACATACTCCTGCCGCCGGCCGTCCTCGAAGCAGGAGGCAAAGCGATCGATCAGCCCGATCGCACGGTCGGTCGCACCCAGCAGCAACGCCCCGGCATCGGA
>Ga0222674_1000059_pt1 | contig 78330 bp, 73 predicted proteins | sample AntAcemetagen866_FD_179804 | JGI IMG/M metagenome (GOLD analysis project Ga0222674, IMG submission 179804) | Saline water microbial communities from Ace Lake, Antarctica - #866 | ecosystem: Environmental > Aquatic > Non-marine Saline and Alkaline > Saline | place: Antarctica: Ace Lake...
CCTTCTAACCTTTATGACGTCGAATTCTCACAAAATTTATCCAATTCTATTACACACACACATGACATACTCGAACACACACATGACAGTATTAACGCTACACATTTAGACATCGCACTTATTTAACTTAAGGGAACCAAGGTTCCCTTAACAACCCTCCTGTTTATAAAAATATTTGTATATTTTTAATGAATATCAACCGTACGTACAAAATTGATTGGCCTTTTCGTGAATAATGTAGTGTAGGTAAGCTCCTAACTTGGCTTATCTAATAGTGGTTTATTAATAATGTAAAGTTAGACACAGACAGCGTGAAAAGCACTTCCCCTCGAAAGTGTATAAATGTTATGCATTCAATAATAAATCAAATTGAATGTATAGCTGGGCGACCCTCCTCCGTCCCGTTCCCTCTGTGTAATGTGAAAATATAATGAAAGTCTGTTGTATCAGTTAAACCCACAACACCTTAACCGGTAGTGTGGGGGAATTTGTTGGAATGGTGGATTGGCCCACTCCATGAAAATGAGTTTGACGCGATATTATCTGTATCAGGTCATAATAGTGCTTATTAGAGTGTTTTATGACTTTGTTGCTTGGATGATTACTTACTTTGGAACGTAATGCATCAGTTTTAGTTTAGAATTTGCACTACAGCTGAATAAATCGGGAAAATGAAATAACGAACGCACGGTACGCCTTCGCCCCCTAATTCATTTTCCAAGTTGAAATCTCCCTTTCAATAGAGAGACGTAGGCGAAATCCGTGTCGAAAACGGAAAGCAATCCTGGTGGCCCCTGTTTTTTTTGATTAAAATAAGGCGCATATGAATAATCTAAACCCATAGTAAATGATTATCCACATCCAATCGTCGAAGCATATAGTATAATTTTGTATATGGTACCATAAAAATACTATCGTCACGTGTTTTTCCCATCATACTGATAAACAATTTTTCGAATCCCCCAAAAATAAAAAAGTGTATCACGAATTATTTGTCTGGCCAAGAAAGAAGGATTATGTTACGTTTCTAGTCAATAACCAATATCTTCCACTTAATAAACATCAAGAAAAACACGAATATCACCCTCTATTTGATAATACAGACATCAGTAAATACATTGCTTATTATTTATAAAATTGATTATATTATATGTTTTTTATTCAATAACAAATACAAATCATATAATTACAATGGAGTTTGATAACGAAACCATACGAATAGCGGTAAAACTATATATAAAAAATGAAAAAGAAGGAGAGGAAAAGTACGGACATATTAATACTTGGAACGTTAGCGGTGTTACTGATATGCATGACGTGTTTTATGAAGCCAAATCATTCAATCAACCATTAAACAATTGGGATGTTAGTAATGTTACTAATATGACGAGTATGTTTTGCGATGCCAGATCATTTAATCGACCATTAGATAATTGGGATGTTTCTAATGTTACTAATATGACGAGTATGTTTTGCGATGCCAGATCATTTAATCGACCATTAGATAATTGGGATGTTTCTAATGTTACTAATATGAAGTGTATGTTTTGCAATGCCATATCATTTAATCGATCATTAAACAATTGGGATGTTAGTAATGTTACAAATATGGCTCGCGTGTTTAATCACGCTAAATCATTCAATCGACCTCTAAACAATTGGGATGTTAGTAATGTTACTAATACGCATAGTATGTTTGGTGGTGCCGAATCATTCAATCAACCATTAAACGAGTGGGATGTTAGTAATGTTACAAATATGGACTGGATGTTTAATCACGCTAAATCATTCAATCAACCTCTAAACGAGTGGAATGTTGGTAATGTTACTAATATGGAATGGATGTTATTTATGGCCCGATCATTCAACAAATCCATAAATAATTGGGATGTTCGCAATGTTACAAATATGGGTCGTATGTTTTGCGGTGCCGAATCATTCAACCAACCTCTAAACGAGTGGGATGTTAGTCATGTTACTAATATGCGTTTTATGTTTCAGCATACCAATATTGGTTCAATGTTAGAAAAGCATAATTTATCAGAGAAACAATTCTTCGTATCACCCACAAATAAAAAAGTGTATCACAAATTATTTGTCTGGCCAAGAAAGAAGGATTATGTTACGTTTCTAGTCAATAATCAGTATCTTCCACTTAATAAACATCAAGAAAAACACGAATATCATCCTCTATTTGATAATACAGACATGAGTAAATATATTGCTTATTATTTATAAAATTGATTATATTATATGTTTTTTATTCAGTAACAAATACAAATCATATAATTACAATGGAGTTTGATAACGAAACCATTCGAATAGCGGTACAACTATATTTGAAAAATGAAACAGAAGGAGATGAAAAGTACGGACATATTAATACTTGGAACGTTAGTAATGTTACTGATATGAGTTATATGTTTTCTGGCGCCAATGCATTCAACCAACCATTATCAAATTGGAATGTTAGTAATGTTACTGATATGATTTTTATGTTTGAAGCCAAATCATTCAATCAACCATTAGATAATTGGGATGTTTCTAATGTTACAAAGATGAGTTGTATGTTTTACCGAGCCAGATCATTCAATCAACCTCTAAATAATTGGAATGTTAGTAATGTTACTAATATGAGTTGGATGTTTTATGATGCCTCATCATTCAACCAACCTCTAAATATTTGGAATGTTAGCAATGTTACTCATATATTTGGTATGTTTAATAGTATAACAATTGGTGAAATGCTAAAAAAGCACAATTTAACCACCAAAAATTACTTCGATAAAAAAGTGTATCACGAATTATTTGTCTGGCCAAGAAAGAAGGATTATGTTACGTTTCTAGTCAATAATCACTATCTTCCACTTAATAAACATCAAGAAAAACACGAATATCATCCTCTATTTGATAACCCAGACATGAGTAAATACATTGCTTATTATTTATAAATTGATTATATTATATGTTTTTTATTCAGTAACAAATCATATGATTACAATGGAGTAATAGAATCGTTATGCAAAATCGTTTATTATACATGATATTTTATTAGCTTTTACAATATCCCCTAAATTTTTGTCTGGATGATGTCGTAAAAGCATTTTGTGTCTGGCTTTTTTTTTTGAAAAGCCTTGTGTTAATAATCCGTTAAATTCACATGTGATATCTTTTTCCAATTTTGAAATCTTTTTTTGTTGTTTTAATAATTGCCGTTGTTGGTGTTCAAACCGTTCCTGATATTCTCTATTACATCGGTCTTGTTCTTCGTTACGACGGTATTGTTCTTCGTTACGTCGTTCTTGTTCTCTGTTACGTCGTTCTTGTTCTCTGTTACGTCGGTCTTGTTCTTCGTTTCTTTGTCGTTCTTCGTTTCTTTGTCGTTCTTGTTCTTTTTTAAATTTAACTTGATTCAGTTTATCCTTTTTAATATTTTTCCTTAATTTCTCCTTTTTTCGTATTAATTCGTCTTGTTCGTTGCGACGTTGCTCTTCAGGACTAATATAAGATGGATTTATTATCTTGAGCCATATAGATTCATTTTCCAGTTTTATCTTTTCCTCTGTAGTAAGATTTTCTTTATATTTTAATTTTTCGATTGCTTTTAGTTTCTTTTTTGCTTTACGAATTTCATTTTCCGGAGAAGAATGAATATTATCCGTGTCTGAATCCAGTTCTAAATTTGAAAACATAGTTATTTTGTTAAATACGGTTGTCGACAAAATTAGGATCAATTTTTTACACAATTAAAAATCTAAAGCGCGAAATACATTGATATTCAAACGTTTTTGGTTGTACGAATAGATTCCGTTTGATAAAGTGCATTGGGGTGGGGGTTCCTTGAATAGATGACATCTGCGATATATAATATCCAAAATATATAACTCAAATATATATATTTTACATAATATCACACGTTATATCCACAAGAAAATATTCTCCCCATCAAGACGATGAAGCATATAAAATAATTTAGTATACGGTACAACAAAAATACTATCATCACGAGTGTTCCCCATTAAATTAATAAGCAATTTGTAAATACTTCGATTCATATCGGTTTTCTGAGAATCCGTTTTACGCACGATACAACTCTCCCCATCAATAATCAAATATCGTCCATTTATCTTGTATATCGATGATTCATTGATCTCGTTAAATACAACTCCTTCATTCTCAAAATATTGTAATTGAAAAATAAGGTCTTTTGATAATTGTTCCAATTCGTGATAATTCATTCCGGTGGAAAATCGAAATAAAGATTCAGAATCCCCACGCGTAATCAGTGTGGTTAATGGCATAACATCGTACGATGTTTTGGGAAAAGTTACACGTATATCTTTTGAAGGAATTTTCGGATCCACCAATTCTTCTTGAATCGTTTCTTTTTTGGACGATAACGTCAAATATTTGCTATATTTGTCATATACGTCATTCAAACTATTTTCAACTGTATCTAACAATGAGCCACCTTGTTGATTTACGTTCAATGGAAGTTGGCTATATCCGTCTGGTATTTTTTCTTTACCGAGTAATTCAGAAGCAATTATTAAATCGGTCTCATCTTCGTCTAAATCGCGACTACCTTGATAAACATCAGTTGATTTTTTAGACACGGGTGTTTTTCCAACGACAGGCACGTTTTCGCCAAATGAGTTTACATGAAAATCGCGAAAATCAAACAATTCAAAAAATTGGCGATTATACACGAGCGATAGATTGATCGAATCCTTGTTAGGTATTGTTATGATATAATTTTCGCCCGTTTTTTTAAATTCCATAATATATAAATAATCATCAGATTAATAATTCGACATTGGACGCAAGTAGCGATGCGAACAAAAACGTCGATATTAGAATAGATATACATTAATAATGACATCTTCTCATAAAATTGATTGTCCTTTTTGCAAGTAAAGTATTGCAGATGAGCTCCTAACTTGGCTCATCTAATAGTTTAATATGTAAACTCATCTAACAGTTTAATATGTAAAGTTAGACACAGACAGCGTGAAAAGCACTTCCCTCGAAGGTGTATAAATGGAATGATTTACGAATATAAATGTATAGTTTCAGCTCATATGAAGTTGATGGAAAAAGGGGTCGGATGCAATGTTTTGTTGAATACCGACCCAATTATACATTAATATTTTACAAATATAGATATATTTGATAGTGCCGGTATAATTTAACACGCACGATACGCCTGTAACTATGATTTATCCGCGTGCAAGCTATCAAATATTCCCCTAATTTTGTAAAAAAATCCTGGACGAAACCACCAAAAAATCGTCCCGTTCCCTCTGTGTAATATGAAGGTCAAATAGAAGTCTGTTGTATCAGTTAAACACATATATCCTTAACCGGCCGTATGTGGTAATTTGTTGGATTGGTGGAATAGGCCCCCACCATGAAAATGAGTTTGACGCGGTATTATCTGTAACTGGTCGCCGTGGTACAACACGCATGATTTTGTTGCTTGGATGGAATTTGGTTGGATGTGATGCTAGGATTTTAGTTTAGAATTGCACTAAGATTATTAAATTAATAAAATACGGAAACGGTTAGATAAATATTTCATTTGAGAATATCTCCTGTCGTTATAGGTTTCCCAGTTGAAAGTTGCATATGCAATCGTAGGCGAAAATCCGTGTCGAAAGCGGAAAGCAATCCAGGGGACGCCCTGTTTTTTTTATCAACGTATAAGTTTACATAGCCTCCCATTTTTTCAAAGTATCCAAAGATATTTGCGGTAGAATCGGGTGTGCTTCCCATAAGTATCTACAATACGCCCAGTGATAATCAAACGTTTCAACAAAGCATTCATCAAATTTGGATTGAAATAGATGTTGATATTTACTGTCAAGTAAAGAATGCAAATTTTTAGGTAAAACATAGCATAATTGTATTGCACTAGGAAAAGGAATATTTGTGGTGCGATTTGGTCGTATAAGTGTTGTATTGATTCGCGGTACATGATGGACGAGGTCTTTAAGTAAAGGTGGATAAGAGAATTCGTATTTCCATCTCCAATGCGGGCAATTTTGCGTATAATAGCGAAATACCCATTCAAGTCCTTCCAGATAATTGACGCACACATTTTTCTTATCAATATTTTCGCCAAATAGACAATTATAATATCGTGTTTGCCAATATGGTTGCGAAGGTTCAATATACAATTCTTCACTCCTATAAATGACGGGTACACTTTGTTTTAAAAAGTCCAAATCGTCATCGGTGTCCGTTTTCCAATGACGTTTCCCCCATTTGTTGCGTATTGTGGATTCGCCCATAAACCGTTCATGTTCGTATTTTGACAAATCATATATGAAAGAATATACATTTTTCCACTGAATTTCGAGCGTTTTTGAAACGAGAAATTTATCGACCGACCCTCCGACCATTTTGGAATAAGTGGAAAGAAGCACATCAGTACCATTGGTGCGAATATTAAGAGATGGAAAATGGGGTAAAAAATCGTTCCCTAAAAAGAAGCACATGAATACGTAATCATATATTCGATGCGGGTCCATATCCTTACATTTAAGTTCATGAACGATACGAGTAGCGAGTAATTTTATATCTAAGAAATGGCATTCGTTATCATTTAATTCAACGTCTTCTGGAAACATATGTTTCCCAAAAGCGGGAGTTTCTCGAAAGATATATAATTGTTTGAAAAACGTGCAATGGAACAGTGACAACATAATTAAATCAGAATCGAGTCCATATACCGCACATAATTTATCCTTTCCATCCTTGACATTTTCTCGAATAAACTGGAACATTTTGTGTTCGCCTTCACCTGGATCGTCAGAGGCACTTACATGTATATGATTTATGCGATAATGTGACTCTAAACCTGTAAACGATTTTTTAATTTTGCTAGACAATTGATTCATGAATGGAGTTCCCGGTGTAATATTCGATGTAGACCACAACGCAGAAGTGGACGTATTTTTGTGTCGTCGAATTCGTTGTTGATCCATTTTAGCAAAAGGAGCAACGCCATCAAACGCGATATATAAAAGATCAGTCGGTTTGATGTATGAAATGTAGTCATGAATGCGAGACATTACCCGAGTTATCAGCTCGGATTCCAGCATTGTTGTATTGTGTAATAATTGTGAATCATTGGTTTCTATATCACGAAACGCGTCATAAATGATAGAATTGCAGTCCATAAATAGATATCCGAATGGAGTTGATTTTAAACTATCATAATTACGAATAATATTAGAATAGTTTTGGATAATATATGAAAAATAACTTGGGATTCCCATGCTGTATATATCATATGATAAAGAGTTTATATTGTTTCGCGATATTATTTGTGTGAACCTGTAAATATATATATATAGTATACTATAGCAGGAATGAGTAATAAGAACAAAACAACCCAACCAACAAAATCCAATGATTCAATGCAACCAGTCGAGAACCGCATTGTACGGTCACCAAACACGAACGTTGATGAATTTATATTGCATAAATGTCGAGATGTCAGACAAATGATAATAGATACATTTCAATTTCTAGAAGATATGAGACATTACGATATATTTAGTAACCACAACATTACTCAATGTGCTGACCTATTGCATAATCTCCATGAAAAGGTAGATCTATTAGTGGAAAGAGCAAATAGTAAAAAGGAGAAGGAGGATAAATTATTGGATGATTTGCAGCATATATTCGATAAATTATCGGCCATTTTTACGAATTACGGTTCATCTCACATGAAGGATGTATTGTTAGTTACATTTGGTTCCAAATACGATTTTTATCAAGAAGAGACGATATCCGATTTGCAAAAGTCGAAATTCGAATTAATTGAAAAGTACATAACCCCTATTGGTTTAAAGCAATTAACGTGGGTTGATTGTACGGAAAGTGAATTATCGAATAAAATTAGTGAATGTGTAATAAAACCAGAAATACAAAGCCATTTGGAATGCATATTACCTGTGGGTTCATATACTTCATTATATCAAAGTGTATCCGGATTACGAATAGTATTTAGGAGTCAAAAGGGGAACCGTATCATTGCAATGAACGGTTTAGTTAAAAACGTACCAATTCAATTTCTCGAAAACAATTTATATCTTTCTCGTCGGATTTCGGATGTGAAGAAAGAGTACGAATTGCAAAAGGAAAATTTGCATTTACCAACGGAAATATTCGATCGTTGGATTGACTCTCTCACACTAAAGGAATTTTTAATCTATAGCACTGCAGATATGATTAAGATATTAAATATGATATCGAATGACGTAAAATATGTCAAGCAAAACCCAGTTGATAAAATAATCAAGCATTTTTTTGATATGGATTTAATCTCCAGACGAAAGATGATTATAAACCTAATTTTGCATAATGTAGACAATGAAGTTCAATACATTGCATATATGCTATACGATTTACTGGGTTCGGCAGATGCGTGTGACGGAAACGATACACAAGAGCAGAGAAAAATGTACGAGAGTTTGCCTTGGAAATTGAAACATTTTTTCAAGGACACAATGATAAACACGATAGAATTTACCCAGGAGGCATTGTCATCGGGAGAAGACTCTCAAGCAACCCTCGAACAGAAGGTATTATTATTGCGTGCAAATGAAAAGGTGCGCGATAAAGCAATGGTCAAACTAAAGGATATCAAGGGAAAATCGGACGACCAGGCATCTAAATCAAAGCAATATCTAGAGGGGTTAGTAAAAATCCCGTTTGGAAATTATCGAAAAGAACCTATTTTATGTAAAATCGACGAATTAAATGAATCGTTTAAAGAAATAAAGGAAAACAGTAATATTATCGAGAAGGAGCGTTATACTTTACATGAGATGACAAAATATACAACTGATTTCGAAAAAATAACAGAGTCGAAATTGACAGAGGCTTTAATGACGCATGTCCGTTCAATGAAAAAGACGGGTCTTCATGTCTTCATGTCTCAATTTACATCAGAAACACCGACATCGAAAGTTAAAAATATCAAAATAATCGAAAAGCATATATCCAAATTAGAATACAGTGAACGACTTGTCCTATACGAATTACATATAGGATCACATTCTCAATTGCCCTTTTATCGTTCTTTGGCGAAAATACATGACAAGGTAAATGAGGTCGAGACCAATATGTCTAATATGAACGATCATCTCGACGATTCGGTGTTCGGACATGAAGATGCAAAAAACCAAATATTAAAAATCATGGGTCAATGGATTAACGGAGAACAAAAGGGATATTGTTTCGGATTTGAGGGGTCTCCTGGCGTTGGTAAAACGTCTTTAGCAAAATACGGTCTTTCTAATTGTTTGCGCGATAGTGACGGTAAACCCCGTCCATTTTCGTTTATTGCTCTTGGAGGTTCATGTAACGGATCAACGTTAGAGGGTCATAATTACACCTATGTAAATTCAACTTGGGGTAAAATCATCGACGTATTAATGGAGTGCAAATGCATGAACCCAATCATTTATATTGACGAATTGGATAAGGTAAGTCGAACAGAGCAAGGTCGTGAAATAATCGGTATATTGACCCATTTAATTGATACTACTCAAAATGACGAATTCCAGGACCGTTATTTTAGTGGTATCCCCGTTGATCTTTCCAAGGTATTATTTGTATTTTCATATAACGACCCATCTTTAATCGATCGTATTTTATTGGATCGTATTCACCGTGTCAAATTCGGAAATTTGTCTTGGACGGACAAGGTGGTAATTGTGAATAAATTTATGATGCCCGAATTGAATGAAAAGATGGGTTTTGAGAATACTGTAAAATTAAGCGACGAAGTAATCCGTTACATTGTTGATACATATACCATGGAACCGGGTGTGCGTAAATTAAAGGAGATATTATTCGATCTTTTTGGCGAAATCAATTTACAATTACTGAATTACGATAAAAAGGAGGGTATTGAGATCACATTACCGATTGATGTGAAGATAGACGATCTTGGTACCACATATATGAAAAAGTATCGTAAAATTCGCGAAACAAAGATACATGCTGCGCCTTCTGTCGGAACGATTAATGGTATGTGGGCGAATGCTCTTGGAGGAGGTGGAATTATTCCAATTGAGGTGCGATATTTCCCTTCATCCACCTTCTTGGATCTTAAATTAACAGGAATGCAGGGAGATGTGATGAAAGAAAGTATGAATGTCGCCAAAACATTGGCCTGGTCTTTATTGGAAACGAAACAGCAGAAAAAATTACTCAAGATTTTCGAGGATACAAAGAGTCAAGGAATTCACGTCCATTGTCCCGAAGGTGCTACTCCCAAGGACGGTCCGTCTGCTGGCGGTGCCATTACTCTTGCAATTTACAGTATGTTAAGTGGCAAGAAAATTCATAATGAAATATCGATGACAGGTGAAATCAACCTACAAGGTTGTATTACCGCCATAGGTGGTCTCGAATCCAAGATTTTAGGTAGTATTCGTGCTGGAGTGAAAAAGATATTATTTCCAGCGGAAAATAAGGAAGATTTCGACGAATTCCATGAAAAATATAAGGATGTCTTGGATTTAACCAAATATAGTTTTCATCCAGTTGGAAGCATTGCAGAGGTAATTAAGATTGCTATCTAAGAAAGGGGGTAAATGGAACCGTCCCCCCTTTTATTTCTAGTAATAATATATTACAATACAATGGAGTTGAATTTAATCAGTATCCTATATTTATTTTTCCGCATGGCACCATTCATTATAGTAAGTTATTTTGGTTTACAATCCATATTTAACCAAGACCTCAAAGGAATCGTATTTTTGATCGGATTATTAATTGTCAGTGTAATAACAATTATGATCGGTAATATATTACCAATGCAGAGTAATAGTGGCATGCAATTAAACCAATACGCGAAGGTAATATGTAATCAATTAACGATTGGTTCAAGTGGACCTATTTCCAAGCTACCTTTATCACAAACCGTTTTTGGATATACTTTAGCTTATTTGACCTATTTTATAGCGACGAATAATTTACAGAGTCAAAATATACCCACATTTATCATATTTCCAATGCTTATAATTGCCGATTTATTTTGGTCTACCAGTAATGGTTGTTCTAGTGGTATTATGTTGGTAACATCATTAATATTAGGAGGAATATTCGGTACATTATGGGCGATGATAATCGAGGCGTCACAAATGCCCGGACTGTCATATTTTAGTGGCATTAGTAACAAAGATGTATGTAGTCGCCCAACAAAAAGTTTATATCGTTGTCGCGCAGTTTCTAAACACAAAAGTGCTATATCGTCATAAAATTGAAAGGGTTAATACATTTAAGTTTACTATATTACACATTCATATAGTAAAATGGAACACATAACGATTCAAGACATCTTTAACATCTTGCCTGATGATTTGAAACCGTCGATAAAGTCATTTTGTCGGCATGAAACTTACTACATAGATGAAGTAGCACGTCATTCTTGGGATGAATTATACGATATGTTGGATGATATGGTTACTATACGTTTTAAACACAATATAAATATGGAGGAAATTGTCAAAATGTTTGATGCGATCTCTCAGTACAAATTTTTCGAAGAAACTATTGAAGACGGTGTAAGTACTGAGGACCGAATAAAACGCAAAGAAATGTTTCAACTAACCAAATGGTTTTATTATGATTGTGATTACGTTTATTATACGAATGATGAAGGTATTAAACGTCGAAGAAAACGGTGGGGATGGATGGACGACGAGACGAATTATGATTGTTTACTTCAAGACATGATAAACACGCTCGTATGCTTTGATGAATGGTTTTACAGTAGCTATAGCGGTTCCATCGAGGATACGCAATTACTTGAATCGATAAATGCAATATATGTGTGGATATTCGATATTCATGAAAACCTATCTGCGGATTGTCATGAAGAAATTCATTATATAAAAATGATGGAAAAATACGCGATAAATGGCAATATTCGCCATATGATGACTGTAATTGTAAATGAGCGTTCAACAATACCAACATCCATGTTTATCGAATTATTAACTATATTCGACCACATAGTAAACGTTCATTCTTATGTTGAAATTGAGACATCACCATTCTATCGTGATTTAGATACCGTCGAAATCAATCAACGTTTCCAACCGGACAAGTGGTTCAATGACGAAGAAACATTCGACTCGACTACCGTTAAATATTCGCAGTTGATTGACGAAATAATAACCACATTGTTAGAATTAGACATTTGGTTCGAAGACAAAAAAGACGATTCAACCGATCACATTGAGTTAATTCAATGTATAAACAGAATATATACCTGGATCGAAACGGTTTACGAAAACCTACCTGAAAACAAAAACAACTAAAAAATTTATGCAGAAAAATACTTCATATTTGTAGATAACCATTTTCGAACATTCGTAATTGCCATTCCGCGATGAAAATTATGAGTTCCAAGGCGCATACTGTATGTTTTTTTCTCAAAATGATGGATAAAGTTATTCACGATATTATTTACATTGCCTCGTTGATAAATATCCATTTTCTCGAAAGGATAAATAGCGAACCCTTTTTTTCGATTTACTGTATTATGAAACTCCCATAATAGTACCTTTAATTGCATTTTTGTGGTAATTGCTTGAAAGTTGATGCCTTGCATATACTGCGTTGCGTGATTCGCGCATTCCGGACAGGGTAAATTTCCGCATATGCGCAAAATAAACTGGATGAAACTATTTCGTATATGCGGAAATGAAGATTCGTCTACTTTTTCCACAAGAGTGTGTAAAAGATACCATACCGGTTCACCCCACAACATCGTTTTTGGTTCCGGTTCACGAACCACATTGATGTTTGGTTCTGGGTCTTGTGGACGTCTTGTTATCCTCGTTTTTCGCCCATAAATATTTCGCATATTCATAGGCATAGGCCCTGAATTTTGAGGTGTATCTTGTGTCGAATTTGAAATCCCATTTAATCTAGGATATTTAAAAAGCATGGATATATATATATATATTTATAAAGTAAAAAAAGAAACATATTAAAACTAGGATATGTGTATTATAAAATGGATAATAAAGAACAATTAGTGACACATATCCGAGAATGGGTCCAAGTCGACAATGAAATCCGAACATTACAGAACGAATTGAAATCGCGAAAATCGCGAAAAGAAGGGCTGTCAAAACAATTAATTGATGTTATGAAAAGTAATGAAATCGACACCTTTGATATAAACAATGGGTCCATTGAGTACAAACAAAAAACAACAAAGAAGCCTCTGACAAAAAAAATGCTTATTAAAACATTAGGTACCTATTTTGATGGAGACGCAGAAAAAACGACTCAATTAACCGATTTTATCAATGAAAAGCGTGAAACTACCACGAAGGAAAATATTGTGAGAAAGGTAAATACATAATTTCTAAAGTAATCCAAATTCGGGGATCGTATAGGAATTTCCGTGTTTTTCCCATTTGGCTATAATACGGGGGTTTTCAACTTGACCCATAATATCCTCGGTGTTATATACATTTTGATATTTGTCTAAATAATAAACAATCCCCTTGATTTCTTGTGCGAATACCTCTAAACTCTGGTTTGTTTGTATATCTCCGCTATTCCCTTGAATAGTTCCGTGGGGTGTGCCTTTTGAATGTGTACCACAGAAATCACATTCTTCTTTGCGACGTCGAGTACATTGTTCTCCACTTGCACGTTTCGCAATGCATCGATTTACCTCTGGAATCGAATTTTTAACTCGTTTTCGTTTCACGAAATCTTCCTTGTCGAGACCCAATCTCGGATACTCGAATATGTGCTGAATCAAGACCGATATCTGGTTTCGGTCCTGCAAATCTGCTGCCAATATTTTTGAATGAATATCATTCTTGAATGCTTGCATATACTCATCGATTTTTCCATTTAAGCGTTTTTCCATGATGTCGAATACATTGTCTTCGGATGGATATTGAAAATCAATTTTGTGGTTAAATTGGCTGAAACCACTCTTTAGGTTTTTCCTTGGTTTTTCCGTGGTATTCAACACAATGGTTCGTTTTCATCCATTCATTCAGATGAAGGCCTTCATAGTAAATATCTGCCAAAACGCGTCCATATTTCTCAAGAGATACATTTTTGCACGTAACGACCTTTCCCATAATTTTCTCGGAAAGAGCGTCTCTTGCTATAATTGCATGTTTTTTCTCATTTTCGTTGTTTGTTTTCAGTTCGGGTCCATCGATACCGGCAAGTCGCACTGAAAATCGATACATGGTAGAATCATGTGCTAATGTGGTTGCAATGGTGATAGTATCTCCATCATATACTTTGATAACGGTTCCCGATGTGATCTTAGGTACAAAGGGGATCGTATCTTCCCATACCATGGGATTTTGGATTTCGGTGGATGATTTTCGGAAACAGCAAAACATTTTTACAATAAAAAATGCTTTGCAATACATTCAATTTTATCGCACTGTGCGACCGTATATTACTAAAACGATTACTCCTTAAACATCTGGAAGACTTTGGTAAATACCTCTTGGATATCGACACACGCTTCTCTCACGCACTTTTTCACGTCACTCTTGTCCCCCTTCTTCTCAAAAGCAACACGTAACTTGGAGTTCTTGTCATGAGGATGGAATTTCTTGAAACCACAGAAGCTCAATTGTTTTGAGCCTTCGTAAAATTTACTATAAACAACATACTCGATGCATTTTCCCATGGTATAATCCTCGTCTTCCAATGTCATATCATAACTGTTTGCGACAGTGGTTTCACTGATACCAATCGGTACAATGTCCGAATCGAGATTTTGGATGAAATCGATAAACTTATTTTGAAGAACAATGCACGATTTTCGAACCAATTCTCTGCAATCGTACACGCCAATCGTTTGAAGTACGAAATCGAAACTATTTTCAACACATTGACGCTGTGCGTCTAAAAGTAAATAATTCGCCTTTTGAAAGCGGATTTCTTCCTCTGTTTCTCCAGTTTCCTTTAGTTTACGTGCTTGGGCTTCCCATACTTCGCTCGCCTTGGCATCGTCGCGCGTATTTCCATAAGAACATTTGGATACAGAATTAAACATGCTACTTTCTTTGGCAGTAGCCAGGGAGAAATCGGCAGTTAGATGGAGTTCCTCGCCCTCAAGTCCCTCTCCCATCTTGGGACGCAAACGTGCAAAATCAATATACGATTGAGTAACGGAATTTTTAGGGAAGAGATTGGGGAATAGTTGCTGTTGTGCGTCTTTGGAAAGGGTTTTTGATGCGTCCTTTTCTTTGATATGGAAGTCTTCTGTTGTAACAAAGCGCACGTTATCGCTGTCATTTTTCACATGGACTTCCAATTGATAATTTTCTAGGAGAGTTTTCCCATCTTCATCGTCTTGTAATTTTTTACTGTTGATTGGAATGCAACTAATACGTTGTTTCAGGATTTCGTTGTGAAGACGCCCGGTATTGGTATGAATATGGCATTGATTTGTATCATATGTTTCTGTGCGGATGGCAATGACCGGAATATCGGTCAAGAGCGTACGACGAATCGCATTTGCAAAAGATACATTGATATCCTGAAGGGTGAAACGAATGAGGTCACCCTCATCGGAAACGGATTGTAGTCTAGGTTCCATGGCTAAGTATATACTGGGAGTCTATTTATTTTGTTTTTCCTAAACAATCTATATTTCGTATCAATTTTATGGATACGAAATAGGTTAATTATGTACTTATGCTAAATATGACGGATTATTTTTTGGTTGAGTCGTGATGCGGCACTAATAAACCAACCGTTTTACTTAAAGTAAAAATGTCTTTTGTATTCTTCTCCACCTGGCGATTAAGATGGTCCATATGTGATGGAGGTTTGTTAAGTTCATTATCGCTCGGTTTATGATGGTTGGTATCGTCTAGTTTAGTTTTTTTATCGCCGGGATTAGGTTCAGTCATCCCCTCTTTGGTATTGTTATAAAACATCATACTGCCTAAAACAACGAATAGGAGGATGACAGGAAGAAGAAGAACGAACCAAGCGACGCCAGTATTGCCGGAACGGCAGATCAGATTCAAGACCCAAGTCCAGAATAAGATATATACAGCCTTAATCACAAAGATCAAAGCGGTGCTAGAAACATTGCAAGAATAAGAACCGAGACAGTACTTATCAACATTACCCATATTCTGGTACATCATTACCACAAGGGCAATGGCAGAAATAACTAAATACACATAGGAAGGGGTACAAAGATTACGCAATCCGCTTACAGCCATTTTATAGTATACACATAGAAATTTAAGCCAAGGTCGATATAGAAGATTGAGCGGTCAATGCATTCGACATAGGTGCTTTTGCTATATACAAATCCTTAATATAGTTTGTACCAGAACCAGATCCAAAAGCCATGGGCAAAGACGTATCGCCGGTACTTAAACCAGTAATATTGCTATATCCTAAAAGATTACCTCCTTTTTGACGGCGCCCACGAGTTTTTCTTTTCTTGTGACGTTTTGTAGAACGCTTGCGTTTTGTTTTCATCCCCTTTTTTCCACCAAACACAATGGCGCTATCGGCGGTCGAACACCCTAAAATACGTGAATCGACAACGGCAGACGGATTTTGAGGGTCGTTTTGGTAAGAGTTCAATGGATAATAAGATGCACTTGGTATGGCAGCCATATCGAGAACTCCGTTAAAAGAAACCCCACCCTTTTGCTTCTTGCGTCTACATTCAGTTCGTTTCGAGGATGGTTTTTTGTATTTTCTGGATGCTTTTGGCATTTGTATATACACTAAAGATATTTTAGCGTATATCGTTATTTTCGTCAGAAAAAAAACCCTAAAGGCTTTTTTGTAATACGTGGTTGAATTATGATGAATCATTTACTCAATATCGACATGAGTTAACATGTGTCTTCTGCAACATACATTTGTCAACCCGATCGTGTCGAGAACAGTTCCTTCGGGAGTCTTATCCATATGAACTTTTGTCAAATAGACAACGTTGTGTAGGTCTTGGCCTTTTTGAATCTTCATCTTACGCACCTCGTCCTGATAATAGCGATATTTATCTGCTAAAACAGTTCCGCATGTAAAACACTTAATTGGAATAATCATTGTTGTATACCTTATTTGGGTATATTTCCTTTAAATCATTACTTCAATTTTGTAAAAGTGTAAATATGTGCTTCCTTATTATTCCAACCAACATCCCGACGCGATGCTATATTCAGTTTCGTCCAATTCCCAGTCATTTTCATCCATGGTATCTTGGTCGCAATCGTTAAAATCCTCGGTTTCCGACGATTCACAGATCGATCTCAATATTTCCGACTTCTCCTCCTCAGTATAATTCGCAGCGTTTTTCAATTCAGCTGAGTCAAACCAACCGTCCTCTAATTCGTCGCCGCATGATCCACTATACGAGTTGATACAAACGTCATTACTCGCCAAAACTTCATCCTTTTCTTCTTCCGTCAAAGTGACTTCGAATGAACCCCATCGCCAACACGTTGTGTATAAAATCGTAGCCGATTTTCCAGTGGATAGTTGTTTGCTGTAATGACCGACTTCATATATGCAGTTCTTATTTTCCGGGCCAATTGAGTAAGTTGTTAGCGTTTTCACCATGTTTGTGGTTGATATGATGCTATTATATTTCGCATGCGAATGCATATCAATTTTGTGAATAAATGTGCTCGTTCAGTATATTATTTTGGCGTTTTCACTTGTCACTGTATATGATAGTGCGAATGTTGTCAACTATACTGATTATGAATATAACTATATCTCTTTTACATTCAATAAAACACGTACCACAGTGTATTCATATGATAGAACATAAAAATGCAGATGGGTTATCGATGCAGTATATTCGCGGCGAATTATTATTGAACGGGTTATCATCAGCGGTAACGTTCAAATTATTATGTTCTCTACACCATGCAACCTATTTACTTCCAACCCTCGTAGAAAAGGTCACGTCGTTAAGTATGATAATAGCAATGTTTCATTTGAAAAATAAATACTCGCATACCCAAACAGAAACATTTGACGATTGGCGTAGTGTGGATAGCGACGATTGGCGTAGTGTGGATAGTGAATAAATCCCTATATCAATGGGGCTAGAATTATATCCACATAATATAACAATGGCTATTTTGAGTCGTAAAACACAACTGTATTGTATATGGTCGATATTGTGTATTTCGATTGTATTTTTGATATATAGACATAAATCGACAATAATAGATGCTTTTACACAATGTGCGGATGTACCCGACTCATCCGGATGTGACGTGTGTCAAACAACAACAACCACAAACGGTACAACTTGTAATTGGGACGCAGAGAAGCCCGAAAATGAAAAATGTACGAGTTTTGGTTCTCCGGTTGTATGTGGACCGAAACCGGCACCGGGTCCAGCAGAAAATAAAGATATCAAGTATTCTTATCAAAATACAATATCAACTTTAGCGAAAACGTCCAAATCTTATGAGACGATGACGAAACAACAATTGGCCGAGCAACTTTCGGTCTACGGGACCACCTATACCAAAGATAGTAAATTCATTGAAGGATTATATGATGAAATACATTCCAACAAAACGACTGCCCGGGCCAAATTTGATATAGATCCGATAAATGGAATGCCTGGTGTGGATAATCCAAGCCCTCTACCTGTATTTTACGAACCCGGTACATTTATCTATAATGGCACTGGATACGAACCACCTTATTCACGACTCATGTTAACGACCACAACATATATGCAACCAGAAGAAATACTAAATGCGCCATATAAATTGGGTGGATTTTGCGAAGAATACAAATATTCTTCCATAGAAACAGATAAAAAGTGCAATGAGTTACCACAAGACGCCTGTGCGTCAACTGACTGTTGTGTTTTACTCGGAGGACAAAAATGCGTTGCTGGAAATGAATATGGACCGACAAACAAAGCAGCGTATAGTAATTTTTTACTGAAAAACAAGGATTATTATTATTATCAAGGAAAATGTTATGGAAATTGCGAAACATAAAATTGAAATTACATTGCGTTGTATTTATATAGTATAAACACAACCCACACTTATCCAATATGTCAATTGATAAATGGATTTTCATACCAAAAGTTGGATGCGATGTCTTATTCAGGATTGGAACGAGTGCCCTCGTTAACTTTCAAATCATTGACGACGCCGACCCACATCATATATGGTTTCATGTGGAAGGATTGCCATCGTGTCATGTGATTGCATACACAGATGAATCATGGAATCGAAAACAGTTGCCGTATGTTGTCAAACAAGGAGCTGTCTTATGTAAAATGCATTCGAAATATACCAGTTCAAAAAAATTACCGATTATTTATACGGCGATTGAAAACGTAGAAAAAACGAATGTGGCCGGTTCGGTCCATACAACAAACGAAAAAAAAATCTTAATTTAGTTCATTTGTAAAATATCGAAATTGCATAAAACTATTATCTAATTGATTACTATAATGTCAAACCCTTTTTTTCTATATACTGGATATTTTGGTTTTTATCTATTAGGTGCAATATCAATATTTATGTATATGCGTAAAAAAATACTCTTATTCGGTGTAATCTCCGGATATTTTGCAAATAAATATATAAATACGGATTTAAAACGCCTATTTAAAGAACCGCGTCCTTCACAAGAGTATCATTACGTAACCTTCGATTTCGAAGAGAAAATTATACCTGCATCAACATTAGGAGTCCAAGAATATGGGATGCCTTCGGGACATTCTCAAAATGCATGGTTCTTTACCTCTTTTATGTATTTTTCCTTAAAATCATTACCTCTTACTTCTATATTCGCATTAATATCATGTATAACGGGATTACAGCGCGTAGCATATAAAAATCATACGATAAAACAAGTTATTATGGGCGCTATTGTGGGTGGATTATTCGGTTATATGTGGTATCACATAATAACTAATTCATTACCTTATATCCCCCCGTCGTCTTTTTTCTAACCATGGACGTTTCATTGCGGTGATGTTCGTCGTGACATGTTTCGCAAATATTCATTAAATTCGCGACATGATTTTTATGAAAAACCCCGTCTGATGTTTCAATAAATCCCTCTTCATCTGCCTCTTTTTGCGGTTGCATATGATGAACTTCTTGGCCCATTTCTTTATTACACATTTCACACATCCCCCGTATTTTTTTCCCATTGTACCGACTTTGTGTTTGAACGAGTTCACCTCTAGCTTCGGGAAAATATTTCGATCGAATACCATAAGCACACGTTAAAAAGGCCTCGTCTAAATGTAATGATTTACATACTTCGAGACCATACATTCGATTACCGGGTCCATCCTGTAATTTTCGATCATATACCAACACATCCAATTCCCGATCGTAATGGACGGACATATGTTTTAATGAAAGTCGCTCTAATTTTTGTATTTCCTCGTAACGAATAATTTCGTGAAAATGTGTTGCGAATATATGACTGCAATTTCGCTCACCCAAATGCATTAATCCCGATACAAATATGCTTAATGCAGATTCGGTTTCTGTCCCGGAACAAAGTTCATCTCCAAGAACCATACTATTTTCGTCGGCCATTTTCAATATAACGCGCAATTCGGACATTTCGACGGCGAATGTAGAGAGTCCTTTAAATAGATTATCGTTCCCTAATATGCGTGAAAATATGGAATGATATGGTTTATAGGAGAAATGCGAACAGGGTACAAAGAGGCCGGCCTGTGCCATGATGATGGATATTCCTATGGCACGAATGAAGCTGGTTTTGCCGACTGCATTGGTTCCGTACAATAATATTCCGGTATGTCCGTCGTCTTTTCCAAGACATATATCATTTGCAACATATACTTCGTTGTTTTGTAAATGCTCGATTAGTACATGGCGCAATGATTTGGCATCGACAAACGGTTTTTGTGCGTCCGATACAATAGACGGACAACAATAGTGATATTCCTTTGCAATATAAGCCTTTGTTTGGAGAACATCGACCTTTGATATATAATGTGATATGGCTTCTAGTAGTGGGTAGTAAATTTCCTCGAGGTTGTTAAGAGTCTGAAAATAGGCAATAATCGCATGTTTTTGGATTTGTTCTTTTTGGATTAGCATTTCCTTGCATATATTTGTTAAAAAGGGGATCTCAATTTCATCAACCGTTCCAGATGCATGTTTCAGAGAAATATCCTTCCAGCGAGTCTTGTCGTTATTTTCCAAGATAGTCCCGGGTTTTGTGGAACATAGTTTTTTCAACATTAATCCGCGTTTCTTGGTAATTTGAAGACTTACTCCAGATTTTTCAGTAGTATGTATTTTCACAAATTCGGTGTCGGATATGGTTTTCTCATTTTCTTGCATTTTTTTATTTAGAATTTTATGTATTTCATGAAATAAATCCTGGTTTTGGTTATATTTTGTTACAAAATTATCCAATTCGACCGAAATACCTGGTTTAATAAATATTTCTTCAAATTGCGTGAGAGAATTTGAACTTTTACATTTCTCAATATCGAAACATGTTTCCATGAAAGAACAAAGTTCGGTGCAGTAATTTTCAATATCATTTTTCTCATGAAAATAGAGTTGCAAATCATTTTCTTCTTTAAATAGGTTATGTATTGTCTGTGTAAGACCGATTGTTTGATGTAAATAATAAATGGATGAAGGATACAAACGTTTGACAGAAAGTTGGCGACAAATTTTTTCAATATCACGAACTTGTAATAAATGTTTACGTAATTCGGGAACACGTTCATACAATTTATCGGAAAGCATAGCATTTGTCATATTATATTCGGTTTGGAGCCACGATTCGTCGGTTGTCGGAGAAACAAGTTGATGATAGAACCGTCGGCGTCCCATGGGACTATTGCATTTATTTAAAAAAGAGTTGACAGAAGACAAATGACCCCTGGGTTTTCCAAGATCACCGTCAATAATATTGAGTTGATTAAGAGTATGGTTTGCCAAGATCATTTCGGTGGTTTTATGAAATTCTGGTATGGCGATATTTTTCACTAGATTTGGATTATGTTCTTGGACGAAGTCAAGTAAGAAGCAAAATGCCTGTGTCGCTGTGGGAAATGTTTGAAATTCAGCGCATATACTCATAGATTCTTCACCGTAAAATTTAGATAGAATATGAGATATATATTTTTGTTCCTGGCAATGTTGTGCTTTTTCGCTATCTTGTAAAGGGATCAGGTGGATGGTTTTGTCCTGTATTCCTATAAACTGCACTATGTTGGTAATTTCGTGTGCGTCCAATGAAGATACGAATAAAACTTCATTTGGCGAATGTGTTACCATTGCGCGTTCGAGTTCGTCGAACGTTGTGTGTTGTATAATATAGGAACTTTGAAACTCGCATATTGACGAAGTGCCTGTAAAAATATTCGCCACAGCAATGCCGCAAACCAGATTATCGCGCATTTTGGAAAGAGGTTCCTGTTTTTGTTTTGAATATAAAACCGACTTATGGACGTCGATCCATATACATGCGACGTTGTTTGTGGTATGCTGTAAATTGTCATTTTCATAAGACATGTATGTGCCTGGAGAGTGGATACTGTCTAATGAACGAGTTATTTGCTTTCCATCCTTTTGTTGTGTGTATACAACTGCGGTATATTGATTATCGGTTAATTTTTGCAGATATTTATCGAGTGTATAATCCCGAAAACCTGCCATGAGAACCTGTCTATCATCATATATAATTTTTTTTTCACTCACATTAAGGTTACATATTTGTGAAAAATCGGTAATTTCGCTTTTTTCAATCTCGTTTGTGATTGTATTTCGAAAGCCATATACTTCAAAGAACGCACCTACTTGTAATAATACAATACATCGATCCCCGTATTTTTGCCGATATTGTTGAGTATATTCAATATAATCTTTATAAATGGAACTTTCTGACGACATATGCTATATGTATATACATATAACATATATTTATACCATTGCAAATTATAATAAACCAATTTATAAAATTGAAGGTTATTTTATAATGGTATGTTAATTAGTTCACACAACCAACATGAAAATAATACATATTCCGTTTAACAACGAGGACACAAATGGGTACGGATTTTTCTGCGATACAGATGAATTATCCACACCTAGCTTTCACAAGCATCGATCTGCACGTAATTATGGTTCAAATACGAAAACCAGTGACGATGATATTCAAAATTATGATATACCCCACAACCGTCCGATATCATTCTTCTTTGAATGCCTTTCAAATGAACCAAAAAAATATGCATTTGTATGTATTCTATCTTGCGTTACGGTAATCGTTACGTACACATTTATACATTTTACGTTTTAAAAATTACATTGACGAATTGGCATCTAAAGCCGTCAATGTAATTTTTCTACTATAACATTCCTTATTTATTTGAACCTTGAAACTTCTTGATACATTCCCAAATTTTCGCAGATTCATTCAGATTGAAAGCCCCTCTTTTTTGCGCAAGATTTACAAAGGTAACTAAAATATTCAATGCCACATTCTCGTTGGTAACCTCCACATCTAATACATTAATCTTATCCTCAGATGGGGTTTCGGGTGCGACTGTACTCTCTTCGGAAACAATCTCATTTTCCTGTGGCTTAAAAACGGTCTCTTCTGCGGTATTCTCCATTATAAATAGACAACAAATCTTCTATTTAAGTCAATTTTGACTTAGTAATAATTTTTCATATTCTCTTTATTCAACATTATTAAAAAAATTATATAATAGGTTATCAGGATTATGGTTTTCCACTTCTCCGCACATTGATTTAGCAGTTTCATGCATTTTCCTCAAAACCTCATTGGGACACGATGAACCCACTTTGATGAATCCCTTTTTCACCAAATAACGACGTACATCTTCAATAGGCGTTTGTTTTAAGAGTTGATTTTCTGTAGAAACGCGATTTCGAATTGTGCGATTAGATACCAAAACGGAGACGCGTGGATTTACCTTAGATTTTCCTACTTTATATGTTCTGCGTACGGTTCGTCGTTGTTTCGGATAAACCATGGTGGGTTTAACTAATGTATCAGATTGGATTTGTTGAATCCTTTTTTTCTGTATTTCATGAAAATGGTTGGTAGGTCCACGTGATTCGTTTATAATAGGATCGCGAATTTTCTGTGTTTGTGTTTTCCAGTTTCGAAAAGTGGGTAAACTTCCATTTTTCATACATCCCCATGACGGGCTATGGTTTTTGACGGGTTGTAACAATTGAATTTCTGGCGTTCGATTCGACGATTGTATATTGGAAGAAATATCTTGTAACGATCCTGGCATTTCCATACTGACATTTTCATGAGGACTGCGATTTTTAAACGTATGTCGTTGTGAATTGTGACCGGATTCATTTTTATCTTTTTCGGCTAAATTCATCAAATAATCTAATGTTTCTCCAAACGACGATTTGAACTCATCTTTGTATAAATCCTTATTTTGACGAATATTCGGGTCACCGTCCATCATTTTTTTATAATTATCCTCCTGTTGTTGTCGAATAAATTTTAGAATATGATTTCGTTTTAATGATTTAGGTTTATTTTGCGTCGATTTGATTTTTATACCACCCTCGGGTTTAGGTTGATCGTTTCGCTTCTTCCGCGAATTCGATTTAGAAACGCGAAAAAGGTCTTCGTCGATAGTAATGACTTTACTCATGAATATTTACTGAACTATATTATTTTGCGATTATTAATTTTGGACCTAAACGTCAAATCAGTTGATTTGTGATTACATATACATTCCCATAGGTGGCTCACTTTTTTTATTAGAAGAATTCTGTATAAATTTATCATATCCACAGTTCACATCTTCAACAGTAAGCATTTTCGCCTTTTCATTCGGTTTTCCATAGATCCGTCTTCCATGTGAAATCTTGGAATATGAAAATAATAATTCCATATCACGTCCAAAATGAACGAAACGAGAATGTCGTTTTTCGATCCATCGAGTCCATTCATCCATCGTTCCTCCAAGAGTCCATTCATTTTCGCCACACTTTTTATGAAAAATATGTGCTAACTCTCTTGCATTATAATCCCGCAAATGAAATCTCCAAATAAAACGTGATTTAAGACCCTGATTGGCTTTAAAGAAGGTTTCGTCTAATTGTTCTTCGTATCCGGCAATAATTACCATCAACTCGTCTTTATGTGCGCTGAGTGATTCACACAACACGTCAATGCATTCTCGGGAAAAACTATCACCCGATAGATCATTGGCAAGTGAATATGCTTCGTCAATAAAAAGGCATCCACCTAGACAATCTTCAATCACCTTTTTTGTTTTCAAGGCAGTTTGTCCTAAATATCCAGCGATTAGATCGTTTCGTGACACTTTGCGAAAAATGTTATTTTTAAGAATACCCAATTTCGAATACATTTTACCCAATATCATGGCGACCTCTGTTTTCCCTGTTCCAGGTGGTCCACATAAAACAGTATGCATAAAGTCACGATTTTTACCTCGATGTAGATTTTGGGCGAAATATAACAACTGATTTAATATTTCTTCCTTAAATATCTCCAAACCAATCATTTTATTCATATCTTCTAATTCATCCTTGATTTTATGTAAGGAAAATAGATCAATATTGTATTCACAATCCGCTTGGTATTCATTATCGCGAATTAATTGGAGTAAATCTTGGAAACAATTAATATCAACATGGATAAAAATCTTTTTTTTGGTTATGACAGGAGCGTCTTGTGAGGCAGGGGTCGGTGTTTGTAATGGCGGAACAGAAAAAGGGTGGTAAGGCACTATTTCATGAAGATTCATTGGTTCAAATGTAGGATGTAAAAGGTATTTACGTGTAAATTCTTCAAACGACATCTTTCCTGGTGTATTTTTATATCGTATTATTTGTGTACCAGTGAAGGAATTGTTATCATATTTATGTTCTTGGAAATCGTGACTACATTTTTGTATAAAGAGTTCGATTTCTTCTGGTCGAATCGAATTATGTCGTTTATAATGTATAATTGTTTGTCGAAACGATATATCGTCCATTATAGTGAATTCAATCATCGACTATTTATCCTGTTTTTTGTCAATAGAAGATTTACATCCAGATGTTTGAAATAGTATATCGTGAAACAATATAGAAAATTGATTGTTGTTATATCTTAATACGAATTCCAATCATGAATTCAATCTCCTGTGAAGCATCAACCATATCCACCTCAAAACATAATATCATGTCATTGAGCGAAGCAGATCCAATGGTAAAGGAACCTAATACAAAAAAACCGCCAATTAAGATTAAGAGATCGAGGAAGGCGGTGAGATCGACGATTGAATCTCAATTGGAAGAAGGTATCCAGAATGCGATCAAGGAATCACCTACAAACGACGAGGATGTGTTGTCGCATTTGGGAAGCTATATTGAAGAGCCATATCAAGTGATTGAATCCTATTTTAGGGGACACCATCTAGAACGGTTGGTACGTCATCAGATTGAATCATACAATCATTTTATCACCTATCAAATACAACGTACAATCCAAATGTTTAATCATGTAAACGTCCATTCTGAGAATGATTATATTCCAGAACACGACAAATACATGCTCGATATTCATATTTCGTTCCTTAATTTCAAGTTGTATCCTCCCCAAATCCATGAAAACAATGGTGCAACAAAAGTCATGTTACCAGAGGAAGCCAAACTGCGTAACTTCACTTACGCGTCCACCATGACAGTGGATCTAGATATTCAATATACGATTTGCGACAACGAGAAGATGGATAATCCAAAAGTCATTCACAAGCTTCTTCCGAAAATCAATATTGGTAAGATGCCAATTATGTTAAAATCGTCTGTTTGTATTTTGAACCAAAATAATCACATTCATCCATCCCTCATAGGTGAATGTACGATGGATTCGGGGGGATATTTCATTGTAAAGGGGTCGGAAAAAACGGTTTTGGGCCAAGAGCGTGCAGCAGAAAATCGCGTATATTGTTACAATGGTAAGAAGACGACCAAATGGTCTTGGTATGCCGAAATAAAGTCCATACCTGATTTCAAATGCATTTCACCAAAACAAATCGAAATGTTGATTTCGAGTAAAAATAACGGATTTGGATTTGGAATATATATTCAAATTCCTCGTATAAAACAACCTGTTGAATTGTTTGTATTATTTCGTGCACTAGGAGTCATGAGTGATCGTGCTATTTGCGAATATATCTTACTGTCGATTGAGGACACAAAACATAGTGAGGTGACCGAATTATTACAGGCGTCGATTATTGACGCAAACAAATATATGACCCAAGAAGATGCACTGACCTATATTACGTCCCATGCGGCCTATACGCCAATCAACATGGACCGTGAGACAGGACAGCGTAAAAAGCGCGAGTTTACAACAGACGTCCTCAAAAATGATCTGTTCCCTCACTGCAAAACTACCTCCCAAAAGTTATATATGATTGGATATATGGCAAACAAGCTGTTGCAGACCAGTTTAGGGTGGCTTGATACAAATGACCGCGATTCTTATGTCAATAAGCGCGTTGAACTTACCGGAACACTCCTAAATAATTTGTTTAGAAACTACTTCAATAAGCTTGTCAAAGAGATGCAAAAGCAGATTGTCCGTGAAATTAACAATGGTTCATGGCGTTCCTCAGAAGACTATGGTTCAATCATCAATATGACAAACATTTACAAGATTATGAAGTCAACCACGATTGAAAATGGTATTTCCCGTGCTCTTTCAACTGGCGATTTCAGCATCAAGCAATCGAATAGTACCAAGGTGGGTGTCGCGCAAGTACTAAATCGTCTGACATATATTTCAAGTATCAGTCATTTACGCCGTATAAACACCCCTTTAGAGAAGAGTGGTGAGTTGATTGCTCCTAGAAAGTTGCATAATACCACATGGGGGTTCCTTTGTCCTGCAGAGACACCGGAAGGACAATCGATTGGTGTGGTGAAGAATATCAGTTATATGGCACATATTACCACTCCTACAAACAGTACTTCGCTGTACGAATACGTATGTCCTCGTATCACGTGTGTTGATGATGCTACTCCATCTGAACTTCATGGTAAAATCAAGGTGTTTATCAATGGTGCGTGGGTCGGTGTATCCGATGATCCAAATACCCTATATCTCGATATGAAGGATAAGAAATACAAGGGTATTATCAATATCTACACATCAATCATCTTCAATTATAAGCGAGGAGAGATTCGTATTTGCAATGACGGCGGTCGTCTGACGCGACCAGTATTACGTGTTCGTAATAACAAGGCCTTAATTACAAAGGACATTATCGAACGTGTTCGTAAAAACGAGTTGACATGGAACGATTTGCTTACAAACTGTCATTTAGAGGAATCTGTTATTGAATATATTGACGCGGAAGAACAAGGGTGTTCGAACATTGCAATGAAAACAAACGACGCTTACTTACATAAGGCGGATTGCAATAGTACATATACTCATTGTGAAATACATCCGTCTACTATCTTCGGTGTGCTTGCATCATGCACTCCTTATCCCGAACACAATCAAGCTCCTAGAAACACATATCAGTGTGCTATGGGTAAGCAGGCCATGGGTATTTATGCAACCAACTTCGATACACGTATGGATAAAACGGCCTATGTATTGACCTATCCCACACGCCCGTTGGTCGACACTCGTATCATGAATTTCATCGAATTAAATAAGGTTCCGTCCGGTTGTCAAATTCATGTGGCAATCATGTCGCACACAGGATATAATCAGGAAGATAGTGTTCTCGTCAACCAGGCGGCCATCGACCGCGGATTGTTTAGTGCAACGATTTATCACACGGAAAAGGATGAGGACAAGAATATTATTCGCGACGAGATTATTCGATGCAAACCGAATCCAGCGAAAACCAAGAGTGTCAAGTTTGGCAATTACGATAAACTCAACGCGCAGGGATTCATTCCAGAGAATACTCTTGTCGAAAATCGTGATGTGATTATTGCGAAGATTGTTCCTATCAAGGAAAATCGTAACGATCCAACAAAGGTGATAAAATACGAAGACCAGAGCAAGACGTTTCGTACGACAGAGGAAACGTACATTGACAAGAATTATACGGGTCGCAATGGTGACGGGTACAACTTTGCCAAGGTTCGTGTAAGAACATTAAGAAAACCGGTATTGGGAGATAAAGTATCATCAAGACACGGTCAAAAGGGTACTGTGGGTAATATTATTCCGGAATGCGATATGCCATTTACAAAAGACGGTATGCGTCCCGACATTATCATCAATCCTCATGCGATTCCTTCGCGTATGACAATCGGACAATTGAAGGAAACCCTACTCGGAAAGGTGTTATTGGAGCTCGGACTCTTTGGAGATGGAACGAGTTTTGGAAATTTAGACGTGGCAACCATCGCACAAGAGCTACAGAAGCAAGGATATGAAAGTTATGGCAATGAGTTGCTATATGATGGAATGACCGGCGTCCAGCTTGAAACGAGTATATTCATGGGACCGGTATTTTATCAGCGCCTCAAGCATATGGTAAATGACAAACAACATAGTCGTTCAATTGGACCCATGGTAAATCTGACACGCCAACCGGCTGAAGGAAGGAGTCGTGATGGTGGATTCCGTATAGGTGAAATGGAACGTGATGTGATGATATCGCATGGTATTTCGAAATTCTGTCGTGAACGTTTGTATGATGTTTCAGATAAATACAGCGTCCATGTTTGTAAAAAATGTGGTATGATAGCCTCGTACAACAACGGTTCATCAAAACACGATTTCAAGGAGGAATTCACAGTTCATCATTGTAAAACATGCGATAATTACACTGACTTTGCTTATGTGGAAATTCCATATGCATACAAACTGATGTCTCAAGAATTACAGACGATCAACGTTGTGCCTCGTCTAATTACTTCAGACTAAACATAGATACTTGCAAAAACAAGAAATATTGTAAATAAATTCGATTACATATTCTACGAAAGAATATGTAATATTTTTTTAGTGTTCTTTCGTAAATAAATTCTATTCTAAAAAGAACTATTTGAAGCAATTTCATCTTCTTCATCGTATTCTTCATCGTATTCTTCATTGTCTTCTGCCGCATTGTCTTCTTCTTCATTGTCTTCTTCTTCATTGTCTTCTTCTTCACTGTCTTCTTCTGTATCAAATGCAGCAGATTCTAATTTTATTTCATGAAACGGTATATACATATCGATAAATGTTTTAACAAATCTCGGCCTTACATTTTGTTGAAATAATTTATGCGGGTTACTCTTCTGCTTATAGATTTTTCGTCCTAATGTAGGATGACTCTCGTATAATTTCCCTAGTTTATATTTGATAATATAATAAGCCTGGTATTTTTCATCACTTCCTGAAATAGAATATTTATGTAAAAAATACAAACGTAAATAAGGTGACATAATTTCGACTAATTTTTTAGCGGGAAAATCAATATCAAATTTAAAGGGTCCATATAAATAGAACTCACTTAACATTCGTTTAATATATGGTTTAAGTATTTTTTCGTCTGACATACATATGAGGTCTTTCATATAGAAATCGCGAATAATGGGTTCATGTTTATATAAAAATAGCGTTTCGTCAAAAAACGTATTATAGTACAACTGCAACAATACGGGCATATTATAATTAGACTTGCGTATTTTCCAATAAATTGCATATAAAATCGGTTTGGTAAATGCAATATTCGTATAAGGATTTTTGGGGCAAATCGGTGATAAAACGAATGAATAGGAAGCATGTAACAAAGCATTTTTACAAATATTCAATAAATCACTTACACTAAAATAATACAATGAATCATTTTGATATACGACCATGCAATTATTTTTGTTCGGATCTAATTCGTTTCCACATAAGTCACTTTGTATTCGAATCGGCGAACGTTTCACTTTCCATAATCGCGCGAATCGCGAAAGTGTAAAATAGTATCGATTTGCCCGACCAAAACTATCAATAAATACAGTATTTGAAGAACGATAAAACGGGTTTTTCAATTGTGTATCAAGTTGTATATACTTTTCCCTTCTTAATTCATTCAAATCACATGAATCACTACATTTTTGACAGATCATTCTAAAATAAGAGTAGAGTAAGGTATTTGTTAACAACAAATTAAATATACAAGTATCGTCAAATGCATTCTTTAGCGGTAGATCAAAATTATATAATTTGCATAATATTCCATAAAATATATTCATTTGTATTCAGTTCAAACCATATATTTATATTATTCATATAAATATATGTATGCAGATGAAAATGGACCACAATATAATCCCAATTCAGTTTATCCTGAGGTAACAACTAATAATGAACTTCCTAGAAAAATCACTATAAAAGAAACATATGAAATAAATGATATGAGACAGGCCAATGATTTCAAAGGGGTAAGTTTTTCCGATTATAAGAAAGGTGACGTAAAAAAACAATTGATCGATGCCATGTTATGCAATAAATTAGAAACAGCATGTTATTGGAGTGCAGAATTAATATGCGCCGGTCATTTCAGTGATTTATGGGAAATTATTCTGTATTTTACCTCAAAACATATACATATTGGAAATCCAAAGATAGCTATTTACTTGGAAATGAGATACAACATTTTTCGAAATATCATGAATAAGGCGAATATCGTAAATGAAATTGATGCGAGAAATGACGAAGAATGTCGAAAATTATTTGCAGAAGTTATGATAACACTCTCATTGTCACAACGTAAAATGAGCTTCGAAGAAGTGAAAATAAAACGTCATGAAGATTTTGATATGACATATATGAAAGAGCGTTTGAAGGCACCTTCTATGAAATATGCAGAATCGTTTTTTATGCAAAAAGACCCCAAAGAAATTTTCATTGCATTGAACGAATTTGCATATTCTATCTCAAGTGAGAGTGCTAATATTACAAACGCATGCTATTGGTTTGAATGGTTAATAGAGTTTGATGCATCATGTAAAAAACGTAAGTTACAATGTAAATGTGAACCACGTAATCATCCAATTGAAGCGAAATTCAGAAGTGATGTAATATGGGTTTTATGGGACGCAATTATGTATTACGGTGAGACACTAAACATTCCATTGGTTACCAAAACCCTGCAATCTCTTCTTCGATTATTTTGTATTCGGTATACAAATGCATGCGGAAAGCGTCGTAAATATATGTTATACTATGCGATTAGTTTAATAACAGAAACCGTGCCTGTAAATATTCATCTCGTTGAAAACAAGGATCTGTTAAGTAGTGGGTTATCCAAAGTAAATTTCATTTACAAACAAGTAAAGAAAAACGAACAAACACCTAGCACAGAATATCTCTTTCATAATATTGATAAACAAATGGCACTTGAACGATCAATGAAGCAAATGGAGATTATTAATAGTCTGGATTCAATTCGTTAATTTCCGTATCATCGGTTTTCATAGATATAAATCGTATACATTTGTCTTCTTTCGCAACTATATAAGCAAAAAAACGTTCATATCCGTGTTCCAACATACCATCTCGCATAGATTTGGAAGAATTGTCCTTATTTTGCAATGCATCAAACAAATTGCGACTATATCCTTTATTATTTCCAACACGTTGATAATGGGTGTAAAGTGCGACTGCATTTAATCCAACTGCCCTTGTATCATTATAATGATTACAATAATACCAATGATAGTCAAACGTATATTGACTATGAAATGAATTATACACCTGGTATAAATCAAATTGAAAAAAATACTTTTTCAATAAGTCAAATGAAATACAAAACATAGTTCCTGCGACAAATTGTACTGTATAATACGTATCATCGTCGAAATATTTTTTGATTAATCGTGCAACATAATGTATATTGACATCAGCAAAACGAACTAAATCGTCGCAATTACTATAATCAGAAGCAACCATTCCAACTTCGTCCTTTTCCAATTCATACATGACTGATTCTAATGCATTTGTATCGCGAAATAATGGTCCAAGTAAACGATCACGTGTTTTATCACACGATTTCGTATGCAATTTAAATACATAATCGTATTCATCGCCACTTTGTTTCACCATATTTAATATGTAAAAAAAACTAGCGATATCAAAACCATAATTCGAAGTTTTATATATGGTAGCAAACGATAAATATTTACATATTTCGTCACAATCAACTTTCGATACAGTATCTATAATACATACGCGCAAATCCAATTGATACATGGTGCCATGACATTTGAGTATATTATCTAAATAAGGTTTCATTTTTACAAATATGTCATAATTACCAATGTGATATATACACAGTACTTTTTTGATTGGTATTTTATCTATGGTTGTCATTGATAGTTCTTGGTGAATGAGTTTATATTCATACTCGTAAATCAGATTTGAATACCATAATTCATTATATCTACATTCTATTTCTGAATAATATTCAGAATATTCCTTTAAAATGCATTTGTCGTGTAAATAAATATGACCGTACGTTTTATGACGTGACAATTGTATCGGTTTTGTTTCATCCCCTTGTAAAAAGACTGTACCAAGAAGTCCAGAACCCGTGGGATAATGTGGATTCCAACCAAAGACCCCCTTGCGTACGTTTTCAACAATTCGGTCAATACATTGTTTTAAAACTTCGGAATGCGGTTTTACACAAATTATTCCCGGGTATATTCCATAAGTATCATATTCCCAATGATAATCGCGGTCCAATACAAAATGTTCTTCCCTACATAGTTCCTCTAAACGAAAATTACCGTAACATGTATATTTCATGTCGATATACATGCCGCCATGAATATATAAAATGCAGTATTTCCATAAATCACATTTGTATGCTTTTGGAATTAAATGCTGAAAAGCATAGGCGACATCATCAGGGAAATGTGTAGAAATAAAACAAAATGCTTGTTTTTCATGGTATAGATGAAACTTAATAGACGGATTATCACGAATCATAGATATGAAATTATTTTTGATTGACAATGGTAGTTGGTTACTATGCCAATAGGTATAACATAATTTGGGAATACAATCATTATTAACAGGTACGTTATACGGGTGATTCATATGATTTTTATAGTGTTTCACCTTTTTTGTAATTCGATCCGGTTGTATATAAATACTGGATCCGCCTGAAAATGTCATTTTATTCATCAAGTCTTACTAATTATTATATGCAATGATTAATAATTGCATATAAATTTTTATCTATTCACGATTCAAATGAACCACGGTTTAATAAAAATTGCCAAAAGAAGATCCCATTGCATTCGCCGGCATTGGACCGACATCCATTTCAACATGAGAACCGCCCGAGGATGAAGACATTTGGTTATAAGATGTATTTGAAGAACCGTTGTTTGAAGAGACTACTGGTGCAGGTGGGAAAATATCATTTTGCATCATGCTACTCCCACTATAATCTGATTGTGAAACATTGTGATTGGACGACTGACGATTTGATTGTGCTTTTTCTTCAGATGGTCCATTCCACATTTCATCTAAACGTTCAGCGAGAATATTGACCTTAATACCAAGTTTTGTCTGAATACTAAGAACAATTATCATGAATGCCAATACAGCATTTGTTAATGTTAAGTTTTCATAGTTGAATCCACTATACGTGGGAATATAACTAATAATGCGATGAATAAGGATAATTCCGCAAAACATGACAATGATTTGTAAGAACACCTCAATAGTGATTTCTACAGAGGATTTTTCATGGTCTGCCTCGGGAATAAATCGTTGGATAAGTTTATTCAATATTACAATTGGAATTACGCCTAAACAAGCGTATTGTGATACATTCAGTAATTCAGCCTTTCCTTCTTCGGTTGTTGAGAAAACATGAGATAGAAATGACTTGCGATTTACGTTTCTTGCTTCTTCTAGAATATCCATATCAATATAGATTTTACTTAGAAAATATCAGGAGAACCATATACACCGATGATGATTTAAATCTTCAATGGCGTAAAAAGAACGCGTGACCCGATCTTCATTGACTAAAAGATTGATCCGACTTTAGTTAAAGTATGCACTTTTCTAGAATAGGCTTATGGGACCCAATGTTTAGACGTTATCTAATGGATCAAATCGTATGAGTATCGCCCGTGATTAAAATGAAAATGTCTGCATAGTGCGTTTATTAGTACTTGTAAAAAGAGTTTAATATTATATAAATGAGTGGTTCTGCTATTAGTTCTGCCAAAAGACGTCGTGCTAACAATGTATTAACATCCCCTTTGTTTCAAAATCCTGAAAATCAACAAAACCAGTCAAACTCCCATGATAAATCGAGTATTGAAGATATGCCAAATCGTCCTCTCACTTTGCAACAGGCATTACAAATATTAAATGGACGCATCGTTCAATTAGAAAGAACCGCATCGAACGGACCTGTCGAAAATACACCTACCGAAAATACACCTATATCTTCCGTTGATGAAACTAGGGTCCAAGAGATTGTATCTAATATGATGGAAACCCATTTAAGCGAATTCAATCATCGTTATGAGGTTTTAGCTTCAGAAATATTAAATCTTAAACATATTGTTATGAAACTTCAATCATATACCCTTGATATTAATAAAACTCTCATCGAAGAGCGCATTCAAGTATTATCTGAAATGCCAGATAAAGGGGGTATTTCTATAATTGAAGTAACTGACGATTTACATTTACGTGAAGATATCACGAATATGACAAATGACTCAATGTTGAATGATTTGAAATTAACTGCTGATGAGGAAGATATAGAGACAAACAAAGAGGAAACTCATTTAGAATCCGTCACTGAAAATATATCATTAGAAGTTGAGTCTGCGAATTCCGAAGTAAATGAACTTGCCATCGAGGCAAGTGTCGAAGAAACTAGTGCACCACCCGTAGTAAATGAACTAGCCGAGCAAGATAAAATACTTGATACCGAAAATACAGTTCAAGACGATAAGCCCAAAACAAATAAAAAGGGAAGGGCGAATAAAAATCGTAAAACAGTGGAATTAGATTTAGAAAACGAATAATATTATGGAAATAGTTCTTTTTATCGCTTAAAGTAATAAAAAGAAATCACATTAATTTATAAAATGTACGCACAAGACGACATTCAAAATAAAATTCAAGCATTGCAAGACCAGTTTTATAGTAAAAATTCCAAGAATCTTTTTATAAAAAAGGCGCAAAAACATGAATGTGCTACTCATGTAACGCAACACATCGATATAGCAGTATTACTCGAAAAGACATTTACAATAAAAGAGAATAGCATTTATTTCGAATATCAAATGTTGAAAACATTTACTCATCCGTCCAATTACGAGCAAATTATATCGTACATAAATGATTTAGCAAAAGTTTGTGTACGAACACATGAAACGTTTGATTTACATATTAATGTAACCAGCTTTACGATTACGGCAGCACAACGCAATAAAGAACTTATTCAACTATTTTGTAATAGTTGTTTGCAAACAGATGCACCTTTTTATAATAATTTAAACAAACTCTATTTACACAATTGTCCCAGTATGATCCAAACACTACATAGTTTATTTGGAGGATTCGTTGATAAGAATGCTAAAAACAAACTTGTAATAATGTAAGAAAATATATAAAGCCTTTTCCATAATCCCTTTATAGTGATTATGGACGTACAAATTACACAGCCTTCAAAAGTCGAACTATTTACACAGGTATTTCAGCACATTAAGTTATTTACAGACCACATTAATATTACGTTTCGAGAAGAAGGGTTATATATTCAGACCATGGATAGTTCACATGTATCTGTATTTGAGTTAAATTTGCCAAACACGTGGTTTGACCATTATGTATTGAAAGAGGGTAATGTGCTTCTTGGAATTCACTCTTCTATTTTATATAAGATATTACATTCACGTGACAAAGCACATACAATATCGCTGAGTATGACAGACCGGGGGGACGATAAACTCAATATTGATTTTGATACAGATACATCGGACGTGTATAATCGACATTATGAAATATCGTTGACGGATATTGATATGGACCAATTGCATATACCTGATATGGAATATGAGGCAGATTTAACACTTCCATCAATTACGTTTGGTAATTTGGTCGATCAATTCAAGATGTTTGGGGATACATTGGAGATTCATTGTAGTGAAGAAAATGTGGGGCTCTCTGCAAATAGTAATGAAACGGGTAAAATGACAGTGGATATACCAATCGACGACATTATATCTTTTGCCATCGAGGAAGGTGAAAACTTACATCTATCATTTAGTCTAAATCATCTTCATAATATTTGTTGTTATAGCAAAATCGCCCAGAATATGGATATAGGTTTGAAACGCGATTGTCCTATCAAGATAACCTATCAACTTGGTGAAGATAATTGTTATATTACCTTTTATCTAGCGCCCAAAATAAATGAATAATGCATATAAAAATACACAAAATTGATAGGCCTTTTATTATGAAACTGTTTGTATCAGTCAAACCGTTAACATGGAAGTAACACCAAAATTCGACATTTACAACAACCCCGAGTATAACTCGTGTCAGGAGGAGGCGCGAGTATGGGAAGAAACTCATGGTCCATATTACAGAGGAGTCATGTGTTTAAAGTCGTTGGACGGCGGAGTTTCAAAAAAGACGGCCGAAGAAGCATATGCCAAAATCTCACCCTTCATTACAAACACATTGGAAGAAGTGTTGGAAAAGATGCAAACCCCGCTCTGTGTATTGCCCATCAATCATCAAGGCAAGTGCATGTGTAATTACAACTCGCTCTTTACTCACAAATCCTTTCAGAATTCGTTGGCGTGGATCGGATCGACAGAAGGAGATGACGGGTATATATATAAAAATCGTGCAAATCGCAAATTCCCAATCGCAATTCCGGATAGCATCGAAAAACAAATCAAAAACAAAACAAACAAACTATCATGTGCGATCCCTTTAAAGAATGCCACCACCAATCTCATGATAGCAACCGCCGCTTTAGATTATGCAGTCATGCATTTCTTCATCGAAGGTGCTGACGCAGTTATCAACACGAAATTTGTCGATAAATTCGGTGAATCTCTCGTTCCCTTCTGTGATTCTCTCGTTACCTTCTTTCAATCTCATCGTCAAGCCCTCTCATCGCATTACGCAACGATTCAAAAGCGCGCGTTCGACGACGATGGGTATACAATTTGCCCCGTTCTTCATGAAAAAATCAAAATAGAACACGTATTCAATTCAGATCGATGCAATCCCAATGGCATTCAGTTAGGTCACGTTCAACCCAGGTCAAATGAGAGATTCACCATTCGCGGAATGAATCTTCTCATCATGACCCGCACGGGAAATCGCCTGGTCGGCGAACATGACTTTACCAAAAATGAATGGCTCCGTGTTTTGCAACAAACTGTTTTCGTTCATACGGTACCCACCACCACGACTGGTACCAACACAAATCCCTAGAACATATTCAAAACATAAAAAAAAATAAAAATGACGCATTGTCATTTTTATTTTTTATCCAGCCCTTTTACAATATTTACAGTTCCAATTCACTTCGAATAAACGCACAATATTTCGCCTCTCGCTCAATTAAGGTGCAGTTGCGATTGGTATTTTTCGCTGCCATACCGAGTGATCCAGAACCAGCAAAGCAATCCAAAAGCACATCACCTTCGTCAGTTGTATGTCGAATAATATTTTCCAATAAATCAATTGGTTTAGGGGTTATATGGACCTTGTTTCGTTTTGCCATATCAAAATTCCAGACACTATGATGGGTTTTCTGATTTTTAAATTTGGGTACAACATCATCATATTCGAGACCCAAATGTTTGGTAATCGGTTTCATGGTTTCGCGAGTGGGATGATTTTTACCCGTTTCAATGTTACTATACCATCCCGTCATGCCTCCTGTTTTACTCAAGACCTCTGATGAAATCGTCGTTTGTGCGACATTCTTCTCCTTCCGTGTTTCACGAATAAGTTCGTGGTTATCAAAGGTGTAAAAGAGGATATATTCGCACATCTTATTAAACATATGCATGTCATTCTTGACAACATATCCATCCAAATACCCTTTTTGACGAGATTCATTGAACCGCTTGTTCCAGGTAATCATTTGCTTGAGTTTCAACTTTGATTTGGTGCGAATTGACAAAATGAGTTCTGCAATGGTTTCCATTTCATTGTGAAATACGAATAAGGATCCACTATTTTTCATCTTGGTTTCGAGCAATACAATAACAGAGGTTAACCACTCGACATAATTGTCAATGTTGTCCCAAGTATCCTTGTTGATATTGTAGGGTGGATCAATGCAAACCAATTGAATCGATTTGTCTGCGACTTTTGCTAACTCCTCCAAACAACATCCTTCGTGTAGTGTGATACTCATGATTTATACCGTGTTACTTATTCTACGAGAAATGTCTTTATTCAATTTTGTAGATATACTATTGCGTTATACAACTCTATAAAATCCGTGTCTTCATGATATACATGGATTTCCTTTCCACTTTAGCCATATTTATTGTCATATTATTTCTGTATATTTACATAGTGAATCAATACAAGAAAAGTGAAGATTTAGACATATATGAAATGGATTTTTCAAACAACACGCATTTGCAGGAAGTTTGTGATATTCGACAACCCATCATATTTGAGTTTCAAACCATTCATCCAAAGTTATTTAGTGAATTGGAACCGGCAAAAATAAGTAAATTTCACTCCTATGACGTTCATGTGAAGGACGCACACGATTACTATAACCACAATCGCGCAGAACATACCCAGGTGGATTCTGTAAATTTATCATTTAACAGCACAATTAGATTGTTAGAAAATGATGGCGCAAGTCATTTCTTTTCGGAAAAGAATGAGGAATTTTTAGAAGAATCGGGATTATTAAAAATCATGAAAAGTATGGACGATTTCTTAAAACCACCATTCACCATCATGAGTCATCATGATTTAACATTTGGATCTCCAGGTGCAGTGACACCACTTCGATATCATACACATAATCGCCAATTTATATGTGTATCATCTGGTTCGATTCGTGTGAAAATGGCACCTTGGAAAAGCTCCAAATATTTACATCCCATCAAAGATTATGAAAATTACGAATTCCGTTCTCCTGTTCATCCAATCACCCCCAAACCGGAATATGCAATGGATTTTGAGCGAACTAAATTCTTGGAATTTGATGTACCAAAGGGTTACGTCTTATATATCCCCCCTTATTGGTGGTATAGTATCCAATACAGCCAAACCCCTGGCACATTTGTATGTGAAGTTGCTTATAATACGATAATGAATTGTATATCAAATCTTCCGGATTTAAGTCTCTATTGGTTACAACAACAGAATATCACGAAAAAAATCACGAAAATACCCGAAACATTGCCACCTTCCTCTCCTATTGTCTTGGAAATATCTGAAACAAAACCCATTACGTCGGATTCCAATGAGGCAGAAGTTCAATCAGCTGCAACTAACATGGATGTTCCTCCTGTCGAAACAAACATACCGACAGAAACTATGAATAAACCCACTCATTTAACTGTTGAAATACCCAAAACAGAGGGTTTAAGTCGTACTATTGCTGCAGAAGCAATTGACACTGTCATTGGAAAAATAACGGCAAATCAAGCTCCAAATAATGATAGTGTGGTCGTCCAAAATATATAGACAAAGTGTATATGAATAAAATTACACAATACCTTGTTTCAGCCCTTCTTTTACTTGTTATCGACGCAATCTATTTGTATTCAATTAAGGCCCCTTTTGCGAGTATGGTCGTATCCATTCAGCGCGTTGTGATGAAAGTCAAAATGATACCCGCCGTCATTTGTTATTTGTTGTTAACAATTGGATTAAACTATTTTATTATAGACCAAGGTAAGACAGTTATGGAAGCATTTTTATTCGGATTGGTTGTATATGGAGTATTTGATAGCACCAATATGGCAATCTTCAAAAAATACGATTGGAAATTAGCGATGATTGATTCTTTATGGGGTGGAGTATTAATGGCACTCACCACATCCGTCATCTATATGCTATAAAAAATACAATATATACATTTATCACTGTTCTTTTTTCTTATCTAAAATATGCTGGACGACCGTCGGACAAATTTAGCCGGACAATGGAGGATTGCGTGATGTAAATTCAGTATACGCAGCTTGATATCCAGAACCACCTGGGCGATAGCAAATCTCATCGGGATAATCATAATAATAAAATTGCAATAATCTTTGAAGATTATTGAAACGACGATTTGAGTGTTCGATAGATGCCGCTTCAAAGGAGTTACATGGACCGCCGTAATCTTGCAAACGTCGATTGTCTTCGTCAATCGCAGATTGCATTTGTCCTTGCGTGATTGCTACATTGCTACATAGCGGAATTTGACCTTTCAGATAATATTTCCCATCAGACCACTTTGATTCAGTGTCCGATTTATATACAGACAGAACTTCTAATATATCCGCGGTTATACCCTCCTCATCTAATTTTTCCTCCTTACCTACATTCTCGAACCATGCGATCAATTGGTCCAAACATGGTTCCTTACCAAGAAACGCCTCAGGTGTTTTCGTGATTTCCATAGAGTTATGTGTGTTTACAAATTTGAATATGTAAACGACCATTCAATTTTGTAATCCCGCAAATTACGCGATACTTGCCTTTTTGGGAACCATCTTTACCCTGCATCCAAATCGTTCTGCCAAATCGGTTCGTGAATATTGAACGGATGGCCCTAATCGACAAATTTTCGATAATGTTTCACTGGATTGTTCGTCTGGTTCATATCCATATAATCCATAGAAGTTCTGTAAATCGTCTTCTGTGCCAAACCCCACCTTACGTAATTCGTGACTAATGAGACCATCAAACGATTTGATTCTTTCAAACCAAATAGGTGAAAAGGAGGCATAATACAACCAATAATCAGTTTGAACGAGAAATAGTTCTTTTTCGCCCATATGAGCGTGTAGACAATTCATAAAGGATGTTATTTCCTTGCGAATTTCATACAAGCACACTTTTGAAAGAATTTTCCAATTGGTTTCTTTTGTGTGATCGATGGTATCGTATATTGCAACTTGTTCTGGACGTAAACGTATTACAATCGTTTTTTTCGGCAAAGTGGATACCGCAATATCAGTTGGCATAGATTTAAAGAGCAAATACGATATATCAAATTTGCGAACAGGTGACGTCATATTTACGACCATATTACCGATCGACGTAATATCCTGCAAACTATCGGTAAGACATTTCAGCATATATTTATCTAGAGAAGGATTCAAAGGCCAAAAGTTTTGGCGATATACCGTGTATAGAAATTCAGCTACCCATTCTCGAAACCCTGTGTGATATAATTCATACGCCCAGAAAAGGGCTTCGTCGCGTTTTTTATCCAAAATGGATAGTAGGAGAGATGCTAATGCATCATCCTTAATATATAAATATCGAGTTAGTACGATCATTTGTATGGATGGTTATATTGTATTGAATATATAATAATCAATTTTGTAATCTCAGTCATGTATATATATATATATGCCAAAAAAAACAGCTTCAACACGCAGGAAAACGACCCGCCCAACAAAAAAGAGGATAACCTTACGCAAATTACTCAAAAATAAGAAATGTACGAAAGCGTCTATTGTGAAAACCATGATGGAAATGTTGAATGTAATCAAGTTATATCATTGGAATACACATTCCTATTCACAACATAAAGCGACCGATGAATTATATGCGCGTTTAAGTGATAATGTGGATAAATTTGTGGAAGTCGGTCTAGGAAAAAAAGGCGGACGTATTACACACTGGACGAAGAATATGGAAGTCCTCAATTTTGAGAAATCCACTAATTTCAAAACCCGTCTTTATGAATATCGTCGTTTTTTTATTTATTTAGATGCATGTCTTCATCCCGAACATGATACAGATTTATTGAGTATTCGAGATGAAATTTTAGCCGATTTGAATCAGTTTCTTTACTTATTCACGCTCAAATGAGAAAGCATGCCTCGTAATTGAAACGGGCAAGGGGCACCCTGACCTTCAATTTCCCTAGCACGTAAATAACCAGATTGAAGTTGATTCTTGTGCCATGTCATTCGATCGACATAAGTCTTCTTCCATTTTCGTTGGACGAGTTTGAGCCAATGTGTTTTGAGAACCACTTCAAACACGTCATTTGTCACGTTCAATTGCATGATTTCCATCTCTGGATTTTCAACTCGCACAATACTGTGTTGATATAGATAATCCACAAGGTCGTCGTGCGTATTCGTATGAAATGTCTTCGGTTTCACTGTGGAAGCTAGAATGCGGACATTATTTTCTTGGTCGTAATAGGGCAGACCCACATAACGATGATTATGGACGAACTCGGTTTCGCCACCTGCCTCCTCCTGCTCTAGAATCTCGTCATAGATGTCTAGAGACCCGTCTGATGATGATGTATCGTAATAACTACTCATTTTGATATGATTATGTATGTATTTTGCTTGCAATGCAAAATACATTCAATTTTATGAAAAACGAATATAGAACCCACTCATTATTTCAACTTATCGTCTTGAATAAAGTATACAGATTTGTCAAAACTACATTTATCGTTAAATTTCGCACCTTCTTCGTTACATCGGAATTTGCATCCTAATCCTTCCGGCCAATTATCTGGATTCGATTGATTCAGTTCATTCGCCCATCCGAAATCGATTAATTTTATTTCACCATTGTGGACGATAATCTCATCAGGTTTTATGTCATTGTGTCTACAGTTATGTTTTTCTAATACGGATAGAATCGAATCTCGTTGTTTTTCCCAATTTGCGGGTATATTGTGTTTATTTATTTTTTCACCCACATATTCAGTGGTGATTGTTCGATTCACATCATCAAAATGAACGGGTTTTGCAATAATGTTGGTCTCCTTTAAACGATTTATCCATTTTTTCTCATTCTCATATACGTTTATTGTATCATTATCCCAAGTTTTCGCAACTGTTTTTGATACAGATAATATCGTTGTACCAGATACATCATTCTTCAACTGTATTTTATGTGAATTCGTTTGCGTTTTCTTTTGTAAATTCGCATTTTCATTGTATAGATAGGCGACAATCGGCACTGTCATAATCAACATTGCATTTTGTACTTTATTCATGTATACAATTTACACATATAAACTCTGTGAGGTCGTGATATATTTGAGAAGAACACCATCCATTTCCTTAAGTTTATGCAACAGTCCAATATGTCCTTCCATTTCAGCAACCACACTAAGTTCTCTCGAAATAGTGGATATTTTCATCATTGCTTTGGTAAAATCTCCTATGGATATCCCCTTTTCGTATCCAATCTGCTGAACGAATGATTTACATTCCGTTTCGTTCTCACAATTCGCCCACGTAATTGACAAATCCGGCATATCAAAATTGAGTGCATCTTGATAGTCAATTCCACTTTGTATTCCTTCCAAATTCTCTAAATCCTCATAGTCAGTCATACATTCAGATGTATTGCAAATAATTTGTTTCAAAAACTCATCATCGGAATGAGGAAAGAGTCGCTTGCATTCCTTATTCACATTGACATTCGTAAAACTAGCAAAGAGTCCAATTAATTGATGACTGTCGAATTCTTCAAACATGTTGTTTTGTTTCATTAATGTCGTCATGATAAGGGGGTGAACTTCAGCTATGCTCGAAGCGATCGTTCCTGATCTGGTGAGACGGAATTCTTCACTCTCCATCTCAACAAAACCCTTGTCAATAAGCACATTGCATACACGTCGAATGCTTTCGTCAATATATTGTTCTAAATCCAATAGGACATCCTCATCTTTTTGGATTTGCGTTTTTTGTGTTTCAAGATTCGCCAACGACGATGAAAATTCTCGATGTTCTTTTCCAAACCGTTCCAGTTCATCTTCGAATTTCCTGCGTTTTTTCTTTGACAAACCTAGGTCCTGTAATTCGGTTTGCAGCGTACAATATCGTTCAGTCACATCTGTAGGGAATGTACGCATCTTCTCCTCCAAACGGCTCATTTTGTCTTTTCCGTCGACGATGGACGTACGTTGATTTTCAATAGCACTCGCTGTTTCGTTTTGTGCCATACTATTCGAAACGAAATGGCGGAAATCATCGAACGTGTTTTTCCCGTTTTTCAACAAACTCAAAAGCAAACTGTAAGAAATGCGGAATTTGGAGACAAGTGCCTGCGGTCTTCCTTTTAAAATACTCATATATTCGGGTTGCATGGGGACAGAAAACAGATTATTTAGATGAACCACATGTCCGATCGTATCAATGCCTCGTCTTCCTGCGCGCCCAGCCATTTGGGTATATTCATGGCCCATCAAAAAACGGTCATAGTGTCCGTCGTATTTAGTCAGACTTGCGAACATGGCCGTTTTAATGGGACAATCGAGGCCAATTGCAAAGGATTCTGTTGCAAAGAGGAGTTTGATGTATTTTTTCGAGATCATAATCTCGACAATTTCGCGCAAAATGGGTAACATTCCCGAATGATGAATACCAATGCCTTTTTCTAACAATGATACTAATTGGACGTATTCGGGCAATTCCATATATTCCTTAAAATTGGGTAGTCGACGGACGATTTGTTCGCATTCTCTCGCCACTGTATAACTTACCTTGCTATCGTCTTCTAATAGGGGGACGGTAATCTCGCTAGCGCAAACTTCGACCAATTTTCTCGAGAAAATGAAACAAATGGCGGGCGTCATTTCTTTCGCATGTAACATCTTACATACGTTATTTAATACTTGTTTACGTTTGATCGTCAACTTCTTGTCGTTACACGTTTTATGGATTCGCTTGAGTGTGTTGTAACCTTCTTCTTGAAACACATTTTTGTCTGATTGTAGGCAAATGAGTTTGTTGGTATTGTCGCGAATATCTTTTACCATAGCTTTGTCCTTAAATGTTTTGAGTTGTCCGTCATTCACACTCATATATGCGTAATGTGTGAGCGGTACAACACGCTTGTTGGTGGAAGCCAAATATACATCCTTCGTTTTATCCTCACGATGAATCCATTGTGCGAATCTTTCGGGTGCGTCAATCGTCGCAGAAAGAAGAATCATCTGGACGTGGTAGGGAAGCATCAGAATGGTTTTTTCCCACGTTTGACCCCTATCCGCGTCATTAATATAATGCACTTCATCAAAGACAACGCACGCAAGTTCTTTCTCCAAATCTATTTGGAATTGCAATTGACAATCATTCACCATCGATTTGTCGCTGGTTGTTTGAACGAACAAATAGTTCATTAATATTTCCGTTGTCATAATAAGAACATCCGCCTCCGGATTCGTCTTGATATCTCCTGTCAAAAGACCAAATGATATGTCGGGGTACTTTCTCGAAAATTCGGAAAATTTTTGATTGGAAAGAGCTTTGATCGGGCTCGTATAAATCACCTTCTTTCCTTGACGTACAAGATGTTCTATTGCGAATTCTGCGGGAAGTGTTTTCCCCGAACCGGTGTGTGCTGTGACTAATACATGATGTTTTTCAACAATCGCTTCAATTGCATATTTTTGAAAATCGGACAACGGATAAGGGTATTTCTGGAAATAAGATTCATAAGATGTATTCTCGGGATAATTTGTATTGCAAATTTTTACTACCATTTAGACAATATATATATGCTATAATCTTTATGTAATTTTGTATTTATATATTATAGACGATGAATGAAGAAGCTAGAATAAATGATTTACCAGAAGGTTTGTATAGAGGTCAATATGCACGAACAGATGAATTGAATTCGCGCATAATGGAGCGCAATGAGCCCGAAAGTCCATTGCCGCCTAATTTCAGTCCACGCCCCGTTTTAAGTAAATACGCATTGTTCCCCATGTTAGATTCTCGAATGAAATCAAACGAGCAAATTAATACGAACGAAAATTATTCCTTGACAAACAATTTTACTCCTCCCGTCATGAAAAATGGTCCTGTATCGGGCGTCATTAACAATATTAATACCGAGAGTGATTTGAGAAATATGAATTATGCCCTTCAAAAAGGCGCGGGACAAGATGTATATATACCTTCATCTGATAGTGATTTATACAAGGTCACTGTCACAAACAGCCCAAGCGTCCAACCTTACCCGGGACTCTTTACACAACAGCATTTCAGTCAAGTCGTACACGAAAATGTGACAGATGCCCCTCATATTGGAAGTGATGTGTTCCGTAATAACACCCGAACCCAATTACGTGGAGAAAAACCTTAAATCTTGGAAACACATATATTATGTTATTATATACTATGTTATTTTCCAAGGATCCCAGAAAATATTGGTTACAATATATCATTCTTTTAGCCGTTGCGATGTTATGTATATTATTATTCAAAGGACAGGATCTCAGTCCTTACTATGAAGGTTTCGTACAAGACCGACCCTATGTCTTCAAACAGAATACGGCTGCAAATGACGAATTTTACACAGAAATATACGATCAATTACAAAATCCTGACGAGCGCAATAGCTATGTTTTAGACAAAACTATCGAAATGACTCAACCTACACTTAAAAACAGTGTATTCTTGGATATTGGAAGCAAAACCGGGTCTTTTTTGAATCTCTTACATGAACGTGGATTCAAGGCAACTGGACTAGAGCCGAGTCAAGCCATGGTAAAATATAGTCAGAATCGCAATCCCAAAATGTCGTTGAAGTGTGGTTCTATCGAACAACCCATGACATTTGACAAGGGATCCTATACACATGTGATATCTAATGGACTTACTTTTTACGAATTCCAAGATAAACGCCAATTCTTTCAAAATTGCATGTTTTGGCTAACACCTGGAGGATATTTGATATTACACTTGGTCGATCCTGAGCGATTTGACCCCATTATTCCCGGAGGAAAACCTGCCATATTAAAATCACCGCAATTATATTCCTCCAAACGTATTACGGATACGATGATTGATTTTATCGATTTCAAATACAAAGCGGGTTTTGATTTCTCCGACTGGTCCAAGAATCAAAATGTACGTTTGAAGGAGACATTTACAGACGAATTAACCAAGAATGTGCGTGAAAATGAATTTCATTACAAAATGGAACCTTTGCAAGAAGTGTTGAAAATGGCCTCTGCCAATGGTTTCATCGTCCAGGGTCAAGTTAATTTATCAAATTGTACGGGTGACGCACATCAATATTTAGTTATCTTGGAACGTCCATAAACAATTTACATTAGCGTCAAAATAATTCGCGTTTTTTATCAAACATATATAGTTCTCTATGTCGGAGTATACATGTTTATCTACATCGGAATACAGATCTTTATCTATATGGGAGTTTCTATGTATATTTATTCTTGGTTCATGGCTCCTATTTTATATTTATATTTGTATTCGATATCCATTTTGGGCGCACCAGCCCGTATGTCACATATACGATTTATTCCGCCGAACCCTTTTTTCAAAACCTTTTGTTATCCAATCCAAGAAACCATATAAGACAAAATACGTCGATTGTGCCAATATTACGACAAAGCCCTTCTTGGAAATCGGTTCTGAAGAGCTCGATATAGTTGTTGAATATATACAATGTCACTATCTCTCTTCCGAAAATTCTATATTAATATTGAGTAAAAATTTGCTTTCTTATATGATGTGCGCTCATTTAGAACCTGCCTATATATCCATCTTGTACGAAAACTCTTTCAAAATGGTGCTGAATGAAAATAAAGAGGACACAAATGTTACAAAGATCGTGCCCGAAAAACGTCCGTTGGGTGTTATGTGTTCTTATCCATTGCATTTCTATTTCGTTCATGAGAAAGAGCCGGCATTTCAGTCTATATCATACTGGGATTATATTAGCATTCATCGAGACAATGCTGACAAAAAGAACGTCCATAAATTACTTCAAACACATGATTTTATGCAACGTTCACTCAGCGATTTGCAGGTTTCACTGTTTCGCAAAGAAGGTGACCCGTCGGCGGGTATCGTGCCATTGATCGAATATACATCTTATCTATTTTCGCTTCATTCTGTAGGTGACCCACCAAAAGACCCACACACAACGTGCGAACGTATAGGGAAAGACAATTTCCATTTGATTAGTGATATATTGTATTCTATGAGTCGCGGACAAACCGATCATTATATTGAATTGGCATGTTTTCCATCACTGTCGGCCATTCAAGAAAGGGTGAATCGCGACATTTACTACATTTATGTGATACGCAAACGCGACGTGATTTTAGGGATATTTTTCTTTCAAGATACGTTTCATCATATTGAAGAAGAGGGGTCGGTCTTGGAATGTGGAGCGTGTTTTACAAATATGATTGGTAAATCTACCGAAGATACGTTTTTCGCATATTTTTTGACAGCATTAAACAATTTGCAAAAAAACGTTGATAAGCGATTTTCACTCTTGCAACTCAATGATATAGGTCACGGTATTTTATTAGTGGACAAATGGAGATGGAAATACGCACCTATCCAAGTAACGAATTGCGAATATTATTTATATAATGCTAGTACATCGAAAATGCCGTTTCATAAACAGTATTGTTTTATGGTAACGTAATAATTAAAAATAACATTTTTTAATTATTCATTTATAACAACTTAGAACATAAACGTTCGATTTGAATAATGAACGGCAATTGCGTCTCCCGAGGGCGGAGTTCCATCATTCGACGGTGGAGGGGGTGGTGGAGTTCCATCATTCGACGGTGGAGGGGGTGGTGGAGTTCCATCATTTGACGATGGAGGGGGTGGTGGAGTTCCATCATTTGACGGTGGAGCGGGTGCGGCGGTTCCATCATTTGACGGTGGAGCGGGTGCGGCGGTTCCATCATTAATACGTTTTGGGAGTGGTGTATTGCTAGATTGTGCTGGCGGGGGAGCATTATTATTAACCGGTGGTGCAGCTGTTGGTTTATATCCAGCAGTACCGGGTAGAGGTGGTGGACCAGCACTAGTTAAAGATGCGGTCGTTGGTGCAGGTGTTTTTGTGGTCGTTGGTGCAGGTGTTTTTGTGGTCGTTGGTGCAGGTGTTTTTGTGGTTCTCTCCTTCTCTTCTCTAGTGGCTCTACGTGCGTCCTTCTCCGCTTCTTTATCTAATTTTTCCATGTAAGCTTGATTTTCAAATGGATCGCCGCCCCAAAATCCTCCTTGATTGCCTTCTCGCAAAGTAGTTGCTCGTCCAAGAAAATAATTCACGATCAAAGCAAAAAATAAAATACCGATCAAGCACAATAGTACATTCATCTTATGTTTCATTATTATACATTAATGAGACACAATCTTTTGCAAAATTACCTTACATACTTTCCTCCACCACGAGTAAAAGAATCCACAATAAAAATCATGAAAACGCCTAAAAAGATATATAGGATGAATTCCTCTGTTAAATTACTGGTTTTCTCATTTTGCTGTTGTTCGAGCATATGAATCATATAATTGATTTTCTCTAAAAGGGTGTTATCCATAACTGGTTGGATACCGAGACCCATCTTCTCATAATAATTATTCGGGGATGCGATTTTTGGCGCCTCATACACCTTACGGTAATTACCGTGATAATTAACGTGATACGGATTACTTTGCGCGCTGGTGTTCGATTCACTGGCAGCAAATTCACCGACCGTGTGTTCGATGCGAGATGGAGGTTTTTGCAAAGAATTCTCTAAAGGGTCTATTGCATCCTCCGCGTCACGACCCTCCGGGACGCCTCCACGAGTTTGCATGACAGGATGGGATAATGGTTGAAAATCACCCAGTCCCGATTCCTCTGCATTTACGTCTGACATATTTCCAATTAACTTATTGATTTTGTCAACACGCTCTTCTTGATCTTCTCCCAATCTGTCTAAAGAAGTAGGTTCCGGTTCTTCTAAAGATCCGTCCGTATCATTTGCATTTTGAACGGCGCTGTGTTTTTTGATGGTTTTTCGCAAAGTCGGCATCCTTTTTTTGGAATTATTATTATTATCGGTTGTCCACGGAGATGCGCATGTTAATAGGGACATGATGAAAAATTTATATCTACTTAAAAAATATCCAGAAATTTATCTTGGAGAATAGCGGAACTAAAAATCTCATTTTATTATAAACATGAAAACATCCTACATCCATTTTATTTTACCCATCGTTTTATTGTATGTATTTTTCGCCCACCCTGATAATGCTCTCGACATTAGCATAACACCTTTAGGCAGATTCCTATGTATATTATTTATCGTATATTATGCGCATATTGATGTTCGATATGGCCTTATTGCATGTATATTTGCCATTTTATATTATCAAATGGACTGCGTCGAGGGTATGGCACAGTGGACCAACAATTCAGTATTAACGGACATTCTTCCCGTCGAAATTGTTCCTAAACAATCCTATAAACGAACTCCCCCAAAGGATTCATCTTCTTTATATCAAACAACCTCCAAAAACTCAATCTTGTTAGAAGACGACAGCAAAAAAATCGTGGAGGTGAATTGTTGTAAAACAAATAAACGATGTGCGGTACATCTAGTCGGGCAGTTAGACGCACACGAAGAACTCATGTATCCGAAAATAGATAAAAAATAGTGGGGAGTCGTCTATTTCAGGTCGATTTAGGCAAGGTTCATTATAATTATTTGGTGTATGAATATCTTCTCTTTACACAATATAGTTATGCGAAAAGATAAGAAGTCGACAAAAGAGAAACCTGAAACAAATATATCGTCATTGAAACAAGTGTTTTATTATTTGCATAATACGATTCTGCGTATTAATCAAAGCAAGATATTTGCCGGAATTATGATTATTACGTTAAACATTGCATCCCGATTTGTGACAATCAAATTATCCAAATCAATGGAGGCCTATTTTAAGTATACATTCAGTCGTCAATTACTCATTTTTGCGATTGCCTGGATGGGTACACGCGATATTTACATTGCATTTATTATTACCATGTTATTTTCCCTCTTTATGGATTGTTTATTGAACGAAGAATGTTCTATGTGTATGTTGCCAAAACAATTCACCAATTATCATATTGAGTTGTCTGATAACGATAATGAAAATGGAACCGCACAAACGGTAAACCTGAAAAATGATGGCGGCGATATAATTAGCAATGAAGAGATTAAAAAAGCGCAAGACACATTGGAAAAAGCACGGACCCAGAATCAAAACAAGCAACATTCCAGAGAATTACAAGGACATGCGAATTTATCCACTTCAACCATGTAAAAGAATGAAGAGAAAATCTAGTTTTTTCTTCATATAAAAATAACCAGATAGTCTATAGTTACATATATGAATTCTGGGATACATGAAATAATTATTACGATTGCATCCAATATTCCCGAAAAGGCGACATTTGAATTAACAAGTGATGTATATTATATTTCCGACAAAAAGGATGAGTTTAAATACAACAAATATCCCTTTTTTACGGTAAATATGCGATTCCCAAAATCATTACATAAATACACACGACAACAATTAAAGGAAATTTTTTTTAATAAAGATAACTTTGAAAGAGAAATAACAACAGGCGAATACGCAAAAACAGATAAAGAACAACAGGATAATGCAACCTATAATATGAAGGTTTTATTGCAATTGTTAATACCAACATCATTTCCAAGTGTGAATAATTACCATGTTTCGTTTGATGAAAATATATTAAACACAACCGCCAGTTTCGAAGAATCAAAATCATGGGTATCCTATTTTGTAGGATCCAAACCTCGCTACAGTTATGTAAAATTAGGCGAGTCCATATATTCGTTTATCGATATTACTTGGGTCAACGACATTGTAAATATCTCTGAATATAGACAATTATTTAGGAAATTGCATCAATATTCAACAAACGATACCGGAGACAGTTCAACTAATATTTCCGCGAATGAGAAACGAATGGAAGAATTAAAACAAAAAATTAAGGCAGAATACGATGGGAATGATGGCTTTTACACGAATTTACATAAGAACTCAACGCGAAAGGTAAAAGACGGTACATCCAAGACAATCCTCGAGGAAATTATTAAAACAAATGATACTGCAAGTGCTCGTCGTCAAGTTGGTGTACCCCCCGATGAAATGAATCCATTATTAGAAGATTTTGAAGTACTTAATGATACAAATATAGATACCATAATGAAGATTTTTTTCAAATTAGTGAAATTAGAACTCGATGCAAAAAAAGCATCTTCATCATCTAATTTTATACCACAACAATTAGAGTCCTTGAAAAATTTTCGAACTTTGATGAATAGTGTCAAAAAATATTATTACTTAATCGAGTTAAATACAGCCCTTGGTAATTTAGGTGAATTTATGAAAATTGTAAATAAAAAACCGGATGATATGTCTAATCAATGGGAAGTATATCTTCAATCTCAATTCAAAAATATAAAGGAGGTTGTTAGTATTGTGGATATGATGAAAAAATATAGAAAACCAATACCCGACGAGAAGAACAAATTAACCGCATATCAATACGTTACTAATACCAATTTGCAATCCTTAATCAATGATTTCGGGCAGGGAACCAAAGGGAATGAACTAACAGTTATTTCCAAAGAGGTTGTTGATATTTTATTATCAAAACCAAAGGATGATGTTCAAATAAAAAATCCAAATGTGTTTTCCGTCGGAGTTATTACGCGCGTTCAACCGGTTAAACCTTCGGATGATAAGGATACAAAAAAAGAGGAGGACGTATTTGGTATCAACCGACATGTTACTTATCATGTAGAATTACAAGCTGATTTTGTAAAAGGACAATTAACAAAGGACACCATTAAGAATATAAAATGTCCGTATACAAATGATATGTTAATCCAACAGTATTATAATTTAAAAAATCCTAGGAAAAATCTCTATCTATTACATAAGAACAAACCTCTTATTAATATCGATACTATGAAAAAAAATACGAAATCAACTACGCAAACTCGAAAACGTGCCAAAACAATTGGCGGGTTTAATCCAAGTGCTACAAAAAGTGCTTCTGAAAATAAAAGTCCTAGTATAAATAAAAAAACTAGAAAACGAAGAGACAGGAAACCACGTAAGAAAAAAGAGAAAAAAGAGTAAAACAATAAAAAGTATATACATTTTATTGTTTTTTATCAATTTACGTTATCCAGATTGTCTACTACATTTATGCGGTAAATTTGGCAACTCCATTTTTGTATTTACCCACCTCGTCGCCAACATCTCCATCCGGCATTACTGCGTATATTTCTCCGTTTTGAGTATCGGTTGTATAATATGATTTTCCCTTGATTACCACTTCAAATACCTCCTCCTCCTCTTCTGTCTCTTCTTCAGATTCTTCGACTTCGACTTCAACTTCGATTTCTTCTTCACCCGAGTCCTCCTCTTCACCGGATTCCTCTACTTCCTCTTCCTCCTCTTCACCGGATTCCTCTACTTCCTCTTCCTCCTCCTCTTCTTCTTCTTCCTCCTCTTCTTCTTCTTCCTCCTCTTCACCGGATTCCTCCTCTTCTTCTTCTTCCTCCTCTTCTTCTTCTTCCTCCTCTTCACCGGATTCCTCTACTTCCTCTTCCTCCTCCTCTTCTTCTTCTTCCTCCTCTTCACCTTCGTCCTCTTCTTCTTCTTCCTCCTCTTCACCGGATTCCTCTTCTTCTTCTTCTTCCTCCTCATCATTATTTATAATATCTCCAAATCTTGCTCCGTCACCTTCGTCCTCTTCTTCTTCTTCTTCCTCCTCTTCTTCCTCCTCTTCTTCCTCCTCTACTGCTTCACTAACCTCTTCCTTTATTAATTCTTCTACCTGTTCGTTATCCATTCCAAAAACATCATCTTCCTTTTCATCATCGCTTCGTCGATTTCCACAACAAGTATCGTATACAGTAGACAGTTTTGATTTACAATCCAAACAAAACGGAAGACACTCATGACATACCCATATTTCATTTGGACCATAATCACCTCCTTGACCGTGGCATTTTTCGCAAATATTTTCTTTATCACATCGTTCGCAATTATTTTTTCCTTGAACTGTAGAACATTCTTGACACTTAAACTCGTCAGATTCTTCTTCCAATTCGTATTTAACATTTTCAGATTCGTTTTGCGTCAAATCAATAACTTCACATGGTTCGGTTTTTATGACGACATGTTTAATACCTACATCCAGTTTAGAACCAAGCTCCACAATCACTCGACGTAAAGATTTGCGTTCCTTCTCCAAAGAACGTACCCTCCTTTGCATTTTTGCAAAGATAGGGGATTGTAACATATGTTCGTAATTTGCGCGAAGCATTTTAATTTCCTTGTTTGATGCCATTATAGCTAGAATAGTTATGAGACACTATAATTCTTTAATCCCTTTCAATTTTATATTCAGTATTTTGAAAATTCACATATTATACGACAAATCCGAAATTTTCTCGCATGATATCCGATTTTGACGGTCCAGCTTGTTTTTCGCTCTTGCGTTTCACTTTATAACCGCCGGTTGTTTGGGAACTATACGTATCCGATTTTCCATAAATTGAAGAACTGTATTCGTCATTGTCTTCATGTAATTCAGGAAGAATGCGAGTCAATGGTTTTTCAATGACAGAAAGCATATGTTCCGAATTCAACAATTTACGATATTCTTGTATACTCAAATTTCCATAAAACTTCTCTAATAAATAATATGGATTCGGAGCAGGCTTGATGTTATGTTTAAAATCGTATACTTTTCCATAAATCTGATTTAAAAATTGATATCGTTCAAACTTCGTGGAATCGTCCAAATTTTCTTTCATCAAAAAGGCAACCGCACATTCAGGGCGACAGAAGGAACCGTATGCACACATTTCTCCATCTATTTCGTATTTTGGGATATAACATGGGGGATTATCGAATTCGTACGTACACCAAAAACACGCAGATTGTTTATCGGATAAATTATTCTTGTAAAGATCCATTTTGATCTTCTTTAATTTTTGATTAATTAAACTATCATCGATATTGTCAATTTCACTACGTTCACTGTTCTTGCATGAATTACATACGTATTGTTCGGCGTTCTTTGTTGGACCTAAATATGCGTATTTTTTTTCGTCGTCTGAATTATACATGGTGAATCCATTATTATCTTCCGTATAAGTTAAAATATCTGGGGGTGCTTGTGTATTGTAAGACATCGGATCTGTAAATCGTTCTTTTTCAATAAGATCTTTTGTGGAACACTTCAAATGAAGTATTACATTCTGTATTTGTACGATTTCATCCACAGTAGCAACATTTTTAGGCATTAATTTACCGCCTTTTGGCTTCCTACCACGTTTTTTCACTTCACCTACCGGGATAACAGGTGTTTCTTCCACTCTAATTTGGACGTTTTCGTTAGATGCTATTGGTGTCAATATATCTCCACTAATGATTTCGGTCTTCTTACGACGCAATCTCTTCTTTGGCTCTGTTTGTTGACTCATTTACTTAATGAGAAAAAATGCGTTGAATTTTTATATTGTTTCAATAAGTATGTTTAGATGCTCGCGACATTTGACATACATACGGATGCCGCATTTGCGTTTGATGAGACATGCAAATAACAACTTCTACAAAGTGGCTGGTAATTATCTGAACCAATAACAATTTGCGCGGATTCTTGACTGACTCGATGTGAAAACATTGCCTTACGCCCATTTTTACATATAGCGCAGAGTGAATTCAGCTTCGTTACAGTATCGCTGTACGGAATAAGGTCTAAAATAGCCCCGAACCGTTTTCTCTCAAAATCACCATCTAACGCAAATATGTGAACGGTCTTATTATACGTTTCCACTAATTCGATGACGATGGAAAATAGATCGGAAAAGAATTGTCCTTCGTTAATCAAAATAATATCTGCGTTTTTTGCCTGTGTCATGACATCACGTAAGAAAGACGCTTGAATACAAGGGATCATGGTCTTGTCGTGCGTTGAAAGCATAGTTTCATGATATCGTGTATCCAAGTGATAATTAATCACGCAAATTTTTTTTTGAATATATGCATACTGCTTATATGCTTGTATAAGTTGCGTAGTTTTTCCCGAAAACATAGGTCCCATACATAGTTCTAAATATCCGTTGATTGAAGCGTCCATTGTAATATACTTACTTTTACGACTCCGTCTTTATTCAATTTTATAAATAGAATAAAAACCATTTACAAAGATTTATACTAAACGGTGTATATGCCAAGTGAAGAATATTCTATACCATGGGTAGAAAAATATCGACCAACCAATTTCGACGAAATCGTTATGGACCCCGTCAATAGTGAATTGTTCCAGCAAATCATTCAAAAAGAATATTTTCCGCATTTATTATTTTACGGCCCACCTGGTACTGGAAAAACAACGACGATTATTAACTTGATTCAAGAATATCAAAAAAAACATAGTCGAATCAACAAAGAGAATGTTATCCATTTGAATGCGTCCGATGAGCGTGGTATTGATATTATACGAAATCAAATTTTTTCGTTTGTACGCTCGAATAATTTATTCGAAAAAGGGTTGAAATTCGTCATTTTAGATGAGGTGGATTATATGACAAAAAACGCACAACACGCTCTAAAATATTTACTTCAAACAACGCATACCGCCAATGTGCGGTTTTGTCTTATTTGCAATTATATTAGTAAAATAGACAGTGCATTAAAGAATGAATTTACGATTGTTCGATTTAATCAGTTACCCGAAAAGGATATTTATACGTTTATCAAACAAATTGCCAAGTGTGAAAATATACAAATTACAAACGACGCAATTGATTCGATCCAAAAGAGTTATTGCTCTGATATTCGCAGCATGATTAATTATTTGCAATTGAATAAAGACAGTTTACAGATTGAATGGAATCGTAAAATTTGCAGTAAAGATTGTATGATAACTCTTCATGAAAAATTTCGAAAGAATGAATCATGTGTTTCTATCATACGATTCATACATGAGTGTAGCATTGATTATAATATTGATAAATTTTGTATTATTCAAAAATATTTGAATTATATTGTGCGTAACCATAGCAGTTTACTTAATAAAATATATTTTGATATGATCGAAAATGTGGTTCATGCTGTGAATAGTCCAATACATGAAACGGTCAAATATTTTGTGAATATGAATTTACATATTCTGCATGCGTAATTTTAAATTAGTCAGAAAGTTTTTGCCCGGTGGTGTAGTACCAAATTGAGTACTATCAAAAGAACATTTTACATCGCGCGAAGGTGACTTGATATCTTTCCCATACCCAAGTGAAAAAGAAGGGTTGATTTTAGGGAGCTCCTTATTGATAGAAATCGGCTTAACATATTCGGTTTTACATATAGCAACCGGCTGAACGGATTCGGTTTTACGCATAGCAATCGACAGCATTCTTATAATTACTCAATAGAAAAAAAAATGATAAATCGTGTCACTATTAACAACAGTATAAAATTGAAAAGGACTTAAATAATAGTCGTTCTTTAAATAAGAATACCTTATAACTATGAATATTGACGAAGAATGGGCTAACTTTTCGACGAATTTGCGAGGAAACGCTGCAAATACATGTAAACCGGATACCCCGATTTGTGAAACAGATGGTTTATGCTCTGGTAAAGATAAATCACCAGAGGTCGCGAATATTATTCCTAAATGTGAGGAGTTATATATCTCAACAAAGACGAAAGTCCTGTTCCTGGACCGAGCGATTGATATAAATGGGATCTTTTGGAAAATACCCATAACCCCCTATTGGACCCCTCAAGAAGGGGTGGTGAAAAAGCAGATTAAGATTGTGACAAATAGTCAGGAAGAGTATGATGCATATACGCAACAATTAAAAAATATGCCGTATTACCACGAACACGTTATCAAACAAATAAATAATCCAAGTGCGCGTAGGATTAAATTTCGCGATGAGCGAAAATTGACCGTTGGTATTTCCAAAAAAGACATCATGAACTGTCGAGGTAAAGTGAAAAACGCCTTTTACAATTGTTTTGCGGTGATTCTCAGATTTCTTTACAAGGATGAATACAAAGAGATTCACGTAAAGATTTTCAATACGGGTAAAATGGAGATTCCTGGAATATTGGACGAATCATTTCTAGAAATCTCCAAGGCAATGATTATACAAACCATCAATTCGCTGATTGACGAACCCGAAGAACAGGTAAACTTTGTAGACAACAAATTTGAGGACAGTGTTCTCATTAACTCCAATTTTAACTGCGGATTTTATATTAATCGCGATAAACTCCATACTATTTTAAGAAGTTCTAAATACAATATTGAAGCGGTATACGATCCATGCAGTTATCCGGGTGTAAAATGTAAGTTTTACTTTCATCAAGATGTCGGTTTCGATGCAGAAAAACAGAAGGGTTCAATACATTCCGATGATTATCAAAACAAGATGAGCGAACTAAATAGTAATAAAAAATATACGGAGGTATCATTTATGATATTCAGAACGGGAAGTTGTTTGATTGTTGGAAATTGCACGGAAGATATCCTATATTTTATCTTCCAATTTATCAAACAAATGTTGTCTGATGAATTTCATGAGATACAAACGCCAACCGAACCAATTACGGTGAAGGAGAAAAAGACAAAGGTTCGAAAGAAGACAATATGTGTAACATCGACATACTTTAAAGAAACTATTCTGTAAATATCCATGCGAGTAATTCGTCGACATCCTTGTTTTTACGAACATTCGAAATCATATTTGTAACATATTCTTTATTTTCGACAAATTTCGAAAAACATATATTTGTGATATATCCTTTTTCGTTTGACGGTTTATTTTTCATAATATATTTATGAAACTTGTCGAGTAGAACAACATGAAACGTCGAATAATCCTCTTCTTTAGACCAAATATCCTGTATATTTTCTATGACACGATACCATTCATAACGATCGGTTGAAAAACTGTCGAGATAATTTGTCAAAAAAGCAACGTGTAAAATTTGACGGTCCCCTGATGTAAAATCATGAAGATCCCACTGTGAAATGATATTCGTCCATTTTGCAATTCGCGTAAATATTAGGTTAGTTTGACCTATCTCTTTGTTTTTATGACCGTGAGTGGTGTCATTTAAATTAATATTACCCATACATGTTTTAAAGACAAATTCAGTGGGACTTTTATGGGTCAGCATATTTTTAGAGTATATTTGTTCGATGTATTCTAAATACAACAGATATGCCTCTTGTAATTTCATATTTGTCTCCTGGTTTGTTTTGTTTAATACATACATAATACTCATTATCTGCAATAGCATTTTCCATCCGTAATACACTATTTCATTTTCATTATGGAGACTGCAAATCTTTTCCGACTTCTCCATGAAATCTAAATAAATATGAGAATGGACACGATACATTTCAATAATAGATTTAGGAATTTTCATACGTATATTATGAATAGACTTTTCTCGTTTAAATTTGAATCATTTGTCGATTTAAATAATAATTCAAAACAACGGTTTAAAGAAAATACGTTTTACCATCCTATAAAGAAGATATGGCATCGCTCGAGCAAAAAGAAGAGGTTACTGTTGGTGGATCTGGATATAGACTTCCTGATAATACCACTATGCAACATGCCATTAAATTATCGATTGTTGAAGATAAGGCTATCATGTTAGACTACTGGACTCATTCACTCGACAAGTCCGTATTAATTGGTGTAAAGAAAGAGTCCAAGGAGAAGCTCCTTGTAAAAAGCGAAGACGAATATACCAGTCCTATCGCTAAAATATACAAGGTAGCAACGGAATATATTGTTGTTACTGAAAATTCCATCTATTTAGTTGATGTGAATATTCCTACAAAGCTCATTTCCTCTTAAATACCATAGGATTGTCCGAAGTATTACTTCACACAATCATCCCTTTATCATTACGTCAAATTGATATATAAAAAACCCGCGTGTATGTTAAATATTATGTCTAATTCGTTATACTCCACGTTAGGTGTTTCAAAAAATGCGAATGAATCGGAAATTAAACGTGCTTATCGGGCTCTTTCCTTGAAGTATCACCCTGACCGAAATAATACAAACGAAGCAGAAAGCAAAATACGTGAGATTAATGAGGCGTATGATGTTTTAGGCGATTCCTCAAAACGAAAACATTATGATATGGAGAAACAAATGGGAGGCAATTTGTTTGATTTTCAAAACACGGGTGTACCACCCCCGATGAACGACTTATTTGAAATGTTGTTTAAAATGCCTACCATGAGCGGAGGGGATATGCCCGAAATACATGTGTTTCAAGATAATATACCAGGACTAGGACGCTTTAAGAATCCAATGGCAAACCCATTTATGCAATTTCAGAGAAATGTTTCGACCACACCCCAGACACCAACATCTATACAAATTTCCTTACCCATCACATATACGCAAGCATTTCAAGGTTCGAGTCTACCCATTGAAATCCAACGAGAATTGTATATTGGTGATATGAAAATACATGAGGAGGAAACAATATACATAACGGTTCCTCCTGGTATTGATGAAAATGAAATCATCACAGTTTCGGGAAAAGGTAATGTAAATAGTTCCAATATTAAAGGAGATGTCAAAATTACGATAAAATTAATAGATGATCCTGTATTTACGAGAAAAGGATTAGACCTCATCTTTAAAAAGACTATTTCATTAAAAGAATCATTATGCGGATTTTCGATTGACATTAATCATTTGAATGGAAAAGTGCTTTCATTAAATAACCAGACCAACCGTGCAGTCGTCAGTCCACAATTCAGGAAAACCGTTCCGAACCTTGGGTTTGAACGAGGTCCTAGTAAAGGCTCACTCATTATTGAATTTGATGTCAAATTTCCGGATAGATTGAGCGAAGAACAAATTCAAGTACTTGACCGCGTTTTACACGATTCCTAATTAAATTCTATTTCAAATAGTATATGAAAGAAACGGAAACATTCGAACACAAAGATAGTTCTTTAGCAAAACCCAAAACAATATTACAACGAAGTCTAGAAAGCGGGGTTTCTGGTGCAGTTGCAATGAGTATGAATATAGCCACTCTCATGTGGTTAAGAACTACCATCAATTATCAATATCGTTACGGTGTGAATATGCAAACCGCATTTCAGACGCTATATCGTCAAGGAGGTATAATGCGTTTCTATAGCGGCGCCGCACCCGCCTTCATACAAGGTCCATTTTCAAGATTCGGTGATACATTTGCGAATACATGGACTATTTCCATGTTAAATGCAAACGTCCATACACAATCATTACCAATATTCGCCAAAAGTATATGTGCTTCGTTTGGTGCCGGTTTATTTCGCATATTCCTTATGCCAATTGATACCGTGAAAACCACTATGCAGGTGGAAGGGAAAAATGGTATTTCCAATTTAAAGAATAAATTTCGCACCAAAGGTCCGGGTATATTTTATCACGGCAGCTTGGCATCCGCTAGTTCGACAATCGTCGGTCATTATCCATGGTTTACCACGTTCAATATTTTACAAGAAAAAATTCCCAAAAGCGATACATCCAGCGGGAAATTAGCACGAAACGCCGCAATCGGGTTCTCTGCAACATGCGTCAGCGATACACTTTCCAATTCTATTCGTGTGGTAAAGGTATACAAACAATCATCTGCGGTTTCCATTAGATATGCCGATGTTGTGAAAAAAATTGTCAAAGAAGATGGTCTCATGAGTTTGTTTGGACGCGGACTTAAAACCAAATTACTAGCCAACGGACTGCAAGGAATCATGTTTAGTGTTTTATGGAAATATATTGACGAAAATTTCTTCAAAAATACAGAAACGCCAAAGTAATAAGTCTTCATCTGTGAAAATAACATAAAATAATACGAATAGTAAACGTAATGAATGGTTTTTTTCAAACACATGCAATAAAGATAAAGGAAACATTTACAGCGAAATATAAACCTTATTTTATTGACGACTTTTCTATGAACCCTTCCTTAAAAAACGCATTACGCGCGTTTATCAAAATGGACGATCTCAATGTTTTGATTTCGGGTCCGGCATGTTGCGGAAAGACAACACTACTGTATGCAATTTTACGCGATTATTATCATTTAAAGCGCACTGACCCAATTCCAGAAAACAATATTCTCTTTATTAATAATCTGAAAGAACAAGGAATCAATTACTACCGTAATGAAATGAAAACATTTTGTCAATCACGATGTTCTATCTATGGTAAGAAAAAACTCATTATTGTGGATGACCTGGATATGATTAGCGACCAATGTCAACAAGTTTTTCGCAATTACATTGACAAATATAAAAACAATATTCAATTTGTTTCTGTATGTACTACCGTCCAAAAAGTCATTGAAAGTATCCAGTCAAGACTCCATATTATGAATATGGATATGCCTTCTCACGAAAGGGTTTATTCGATTATGAATGAGATTATCGATAAAGAACAGCTATCTCTTCATGAGGATGCGAAACAATATATACTCACATTCTCCAATTACAATATTCGCGAAGTAATTAATTATCTTGAAAAGTTATTCATTTTAAAAAAGGATGAAGGCGAAATTTCGTTAGAACAATGTAAACAATGCGTTTCTTGTATCTCTTTTCATCTCTTTGAAACATATATTCAATATATTAGAACAAGAGACACTACAAAAGCCATTGAAATTCTTTACGAAATATATGATTATGGATACTCTGTTATTGACATATTCGATTTTTTCTTTCATTTCGTAAAATTAACCCATTTGCTAGAGGAGAAGGAACGATATTTGGTACTGCCATTTTTATGTAAATATATCACCTACTTTCACAATATTCACGAGGACATTATTGAAGTCGCATTGTTTACGCACGATTTGCAAGAGATTTTAACACCATGAAGAAGACCCGCCAATAATGTAAATGTCAATGGTTTTTTATAACCTCATTATATACATGCTGAAACAGATATTTAAGGAAAATATACCGATCGAAAATCTATTTGTTTGGCTAGATAATTTTTGCGTTAAAAATGATAAATTCTATTTGATCGATCATAATGCCTATAAAAAGGCACTTTTTCACGCGCATGAAAAAGATTTTTTAGAAGAATGTAAACCGTTTTATCATAAATCCAAGGACTTCTATGTCACACGAAAATTCACCTATAATTCTTTCGTCAATATTGTGCGCCAAATATGTAAATCAAACAACATCATGTTTACCAACCAAATTAAATACAATGAGTCCAAATACAACATCCAATATTACATTTACTATAACCAGTAAGATTTAAAATGGGACAAAATATAATGTCATAATATATATCATGTCGTTATTTAGTGAAAAAAATGTGGCATTTGTTTTAGCCAGTGCAAGTATTATCGTAGTTGCCAGTTACTTTAGCAAATATGTATCCAAAAAATTGACGTCAAATGACGATGACATCATTCGCAAGTATTTGTTGAATGACAGTCCACTTTACGGATATAATCGTCCAAAATTATGGATTCATACAAAATACGAATACAATGCTCGAAAATGGCAGAGTTTTGGCTCAAGAAGTTCTACTGATTTGAATCAGCCATATCTTCACCTAACTATACGTTCCATCATTAGCCATTGCGGTCAGAGTTTTAACGTGTGTCTCATTGACGACGACTCCTTCTCACAATTGATCCCGGGATGGTCGATCGAAGTCAAGAAATTGGCAGAACCCTTTAAACAACATTATCGTGATTTGGCTATGGCACAGTTACTCTATATTTATGGTGGTATTTCTGTACCCAATTCCTTTGTATGCATGAAAGACCTCCTTCCCTTTTACGAGCAATGTGTTGAATACAATAAGCCCTTTGTTTGCGAGGTTCCCAACAGATATCCTAATATCATATCTGATACCAGATGGCGCAATTTCACATCCTCCACATGCTTCATGGGTTCTCCAAAACGAAATGAACTCATGAAAGAATTCGTGATTTACTTAAAACAACAGAATCAGACCGCTCATTTTTCGTCTGACGCGGATTTCTTTGGATACAGTTCCAAGTGGTTCAATATTCAAGTGTACCAAGGCAATGTCATTTTACTCGACGGTTTACAGATTGGTGTCAAGGAGAAAAATGGCAAGGCAATCATGTTGGAAGACCTCATGGAAGAACGCACCCTGAATTTATGTACGGACAATACGTTTGGTGTCTTGATTCCGGCAGATGAACTATTGAAACGCGTCAAATATCAATGGTTTTCCGTGATGTCTTCACAAGAACTTCTCCAAACAAATATGGCTATTACTAAATATATCCTCTATTCTTTAGCAAACGCAAATTCGACCACTAGTATATCCACTAAAAAGAAACCTCAAAGTGTCATATCAATCTAATTCGGCGATATAATTCGTATTATTAATAATATCATTACGTAATAGATTACGTGATGAATACTCCTCTAAAAATAGCTCATCGTGGATATGTAAATACGCATAAAGAAAATACGATTGGTGCATTTCAAGATGCCATTGTAAATGGATTTGACATGATTGAAATGGATATCCAATTATGTAAAGACGACCAAATCGTTGTACTACATGATACTTATTTAGGTTCCAATATGGTGGAAGACTTGACCTTGGCAGAAATACGTTTATTGAAGCCCGATGTTCTGTCTCTCTTGGATTTTTTCCAACAATTTCCCTATGATACATTCCCCGTTTATATTGACCTAAAAGGTGGAGACAAATTGGCACCGGTATTATACGAATTTATTGAAAACAACCAGATTAGTACGACAAACCTATATTTTGCAAGTTTTAATGGAAATCATCTCGAATATTTGAGTTCTTATTCCTTAAAATTGATGTATTTGAGTGAAAACAAATTGGATTTACGTATGATTCAATATATTATTCAAAAATACAAGGTTTCTGTGTTTGCTCTATCATGGTCCAATGTGGATGAAGAAATCGTTCATTACATACATTCTCTTTATGGAAGTGTATTTGTATACACAGTAAAAAATGCTGTTATTATGGATTATTTAAAAGGGTTGGACGTGGATGGATACGTATCGGATGTATTACTTTGAAAATAGATATCGTATCGGTCGTTTACAACATCGACGAATTCATTGCAAAACGATATCCATCTCGACAAATGTCTTCCAAGGAACGCTTCGTTTCCCATCCCAACTCCGTCTTTGCTTTTGATGCATCTGAGTAAGTTTCTGATGCATCGCCCGGACGACGGTCCTTTATTTGGTAAGGTATTTCAATATTATTTACCTTCTTAAATGTTTCCACCATTTCCATCACAGAAACGCCTTCCCCTGTGCCTAAATTATATATATGACACCCTGGTTCTGTTTGTTTGAGTGAAGCTACATGACCTTCCGCCAAATCCATGACATGAATGAAATCTCGTACACAGAATCCGTCGCGCGTCGGATAATCATTGCCAAAAATTTGTAATTCATCATATTCTCGAGATGCCACGCGCATGATAAAGGGGAACAAATTGTTCGGGATACCTTTTGGATCTTCTCCCAAGAGTCCAGATGGATGCGACCCTACTGGATTAAAATATCGTAAAAGGATCACATTCATATTGGTACGTGTTTTCACATAATCTTGCAAAATACATTCTTGGAAATACTTTGTTTGTCCGTAAGGATTTGTTATTCCCGAACCAATCGGCGCATCTTCTTTCAAAGGGGGTTCACCACTTCCGTATACCGTTGCTGAAGAGGAAAATAATATGCGATTACAATCATGTCTTTCCATCACATCCAGTAATGTAATCAGTCCGTTCAAATTTTCTCTATAATAGAGAAGTGGTTGTTCGATGGATTCCTTTACGGCTTTTCTAGAGGCAAAATGGATCACTGCTTCAGGTTTCTCCTTGGAAAACGTGCGATATAAAAATGTTTTGTCAGTGACATCCCCTTCATAAAACGATATTCTTTCCGGATTCGGACATAATGTTTGCAATTTTTCATATACATATAGATTCGAATTCGACAAATTATCGATGATAACCACATCGTAATCAAGGGTATTTAATACGTAGGTTGTGTGGGAACCAATAAATCCAAGACCACCTGTTAAAAGTATTTTCATTATAGAAAATGGATATACTTTATTTTTTTGAGTATTTTTATTATAGTACGAAATAATATAATGAAATTGCTTTTGTTTGATGTAGATGGAACACTAACAGTCCCCAGAAAGAAAATCCAAAATGAAATGGTCGAACTATTAACGGAAATGAAACAAAAAGACGACATTCATTTAGGATTTGTGGGCGGTTCCGATGTTGACAAACAATTGGAGCAACTAGGAAAAGAAAATTTCGATTTATTTTATTGGCGATTTTCTGAAAATGGATTATTAAGCTATAAAGATAACGTATGTATTCATGAAGAAAGTTTTGTCGAATTATTAGGCGAAACACATTTTCAAAAACTTATTAATATTACTTTGAATGTATTATCTACGATTGAGTGTCCCGTAAAGCGTGGGACATTTATCGAATTTCGAAATGGTATGATTAATCTTGCCCCCGTTGGTCGTGCGTGTAATCAAGATGAACGAGAGCAATTTGAAAAACACGATAATATACATCATCTTCGTGAGGAAATGATTCGGAAAATCCAACATCATTGGGCGAATTATATATGGGAAAATGATTTACAACAATTACCGAAAATTAAATATTCGATTGGAGGGCAAATTAGTGTGGATGTATTCCCCGAAGGCTGGGACAAAACATATTGTTTGCAATTCGTCAAAGGACTGTACGACGAAATTCACTTTTTTGGTGATAAATTTCATGAAGGAGGAAATGATTTTGAAATATATAATGATTCGCGCGTTATAGGACATGGTGTCACCAAATATCAAGATACCATGGAAATTTTACGATCATTAGATCTTTGAAACCCTATATTAGATAGTGGTATATCTTACTCCTTCAATCGTCGGGTATTCTCCATGACCTCATCTCTGCGCTTTTTTGCATCGAACATGCAGACCGCGTTGAATGATTGCATTAGCAAATGCCGTTTCAAGTCTCCTGTTTTTTCCTTGTAGATATCCATGTCTCTTTCATAGTGATCTTCATCTTCATAATCATCCTCTTTGGGTTCTTTTCCACACTCCCTTTCCATGATTTCTTTATAGTCACCTTGGACGGGAATAAACGCACAATTGATTGCATGGCTTATATTCGTACCCGCCTTCTCAAAACCATCTATGTGTTTGATGAATTCTGCTTCTCCACATAATTGCTTGTTTTCGTCCTTCTGTTTCTCTTTGATATAAACCGTCCCATTTTTCACGTCGGTCGTTTGCATGAATTTTCCTGTTTGCGGATTCTCATCCAAACAATTCTTAAAAATGTCGTATACGTTGGACGCGAGGTCAATCTGATTATGGGCCACATCCAAATAATTCCCTTTAAAGAATTCTACACTGCGTTGTACAAACCTCTCAGTGAAATCGTGAATCGACTCTGCATCCTTGCATGTGTGTGTCAAATAAAAATTCAATGTGTTATTCGTTGTATTGTTATTATTATTGTTACTATTTGTGGTGTTACCTATTTGGGGTATCACATCAATCACCTTATTCATTAATTCTTGGTTTTGTATTTGACTCTCGTGATATTGTAATTGACTTTCTTGAATCTGTAATTGACTTTCTTGAATCTGTAATTGACTCTCGTGATATTTTTCCAATAACAACTGGAACATCGATTTCATTTCGTTACTCGAAGTAACCATTTCTGTGTTTGAAGAAACCAATCGCTCGATGAGTTCGTCGCGATGGTCTTCATTCTCGACGGAAACAAACGAGTTGTTACTTTGTTTTATCTGACATTTCTTTTTATGATACCATAAACTATTGCGAGCTGAATATTTCTTACCACACACACAGACAAATAATATAGGAGTTTTTTGGTTAGTATTGTGTTCTATTTTGTCTGATTTCGTTCTATTTATATGCTTGACTGTGGTTAAGTGTCTAGTATAGTCCTGTTTATTACTGCATACAAAGGCACATTTTTCGCAAATAAACTTTTTGGAGTTTTTTGGAGTTTTTTTCATTCTAAATGATCTATATATTTAGAACCGAAAAAACTCCTAAACCCTTTCTCGCATAAATATTATACAGGGTCCAATGAAATCAGTTGGTCTCAATCGCAAATGTCATTTTTGATAACCAAAGCATTTTGCTATCATGCCATTTTTCACCTGTTTTTACGTTGGAGAACTCCGTGTATATCAATTTTTGGAACTTTTTAAAAACTTCCAAAACTCATATTTCCCACTTACTTTAAACGGTATTTTTCCAAGGGTCCAATAAAAACTTTCATACAAAATTGAACGATATTTATACAAATGGATACAATATATTCCAATCATGAAACTAGTATCTTGTGGAAAATTACTTGGACCCATCGGTGAATATGCCGCTGCACTAACCATTAAAACTCCCTATAAAGGACGGTCTAGGGAGTTTATACACCAAGGTCATTATTTAACCACCCGTTTCTCTCAAAATACCCAGTTATCTCATGCGTTTTATGGATGCGTCCATTCTGGTTCACGCTGTCCGATCACCAATGTAAATAATCCACCGTACGATTTTATCAACCCCAATGACATCACACATGGTCTCAATGTGAAAACAGTTGTAAACAACTATCTATATAAAATCACTCCAGGCAGAATCGGGCAACCCAGCAAAAGACGATTCTGTCAAATATTTGGTTTAGAGGAACCATCACAAATTAAGAAATATATCCAAACAAATCCCCATATATTATTGGATGCATATTTCAAAAATGCATTTGAATACCCCATCTTGATGTATCATGCAAAGCAAGATCAATGTCTTTTGATAAAACACAAACCATTTATGTTTATACCTTGGGAACGGTTTACCTATTCATTTTCGCATCAACGCAGTCAAATGAATTGGAATGAATCATCCTCCATCGCGGTCACTCGACACGGATTTGCATCTGGTCCGATTGGCGAGTTCCAATTACACACTCATCGAAATTGCGTGAAATTTCGATTCTCTGTTCGAAATTTGCTTCTCTATTTCCCGGAATATTTCATTGTCGAACATTGGTAAGTAATATTTAGTCGTTCGTATTGTGTTTTTCCAAGAAAAAGAATATGCCACTTTATTACAACGTATGAAAACAATTTCCTTCTCAGATAGATGTATTTTACAAGAAAAATCCTGCAAAGATCCGATCCATATTTTTACCCAGTTTTTTCTTCCCACCAACAAACTACGCATCCAAGAAATAGTATTGTGTCTATCAAAACACGTGGAAAATGAAAATATACATACCATTCACTTGTTAAACGAACAAATGTATTCCGAAAAAGAATTGGGTGTATCATCGAAGAAAATCGTCCAAACCAATATACGTAAGCGGTTACATTTCCAAGACGTATTTACCTATATTCGAGCGAAAAAACTACACGGATATTTTGTTTTATTGAACGCGGATATTTTTTTTCATCCCCAGGCGCTCGACAATTTACGCAAAAGTACATTGCATCAAAATCGAGAAATGATGGCTTTGTTACGATATGACTATAATTCGTCGAGACCCAATCAATCCAAATTGTTCGGCCCACGATTCGACAGCCAAGATACATGGATTTTCCATTCCAATACACTTTTTTCAAAAGATTGCGACAAGGTCTTTGATTTCCCTTTTGGTAAGCCGGGTTGTGATAACAAAATCATCTATCTCATGTGTGTTCTTGGAATGAAGGTGATAAATGACCCACTAACCATTTGTACGTTTCACGTACATTCGAGTCAATTACGTAGTTATACTATCAAAGATGCTATGGACGAACCATGGGGTATGTCTATACCGCCAAATATACCATTAGAACAGTTCCCTACCGCATTAAACGTATCCTTAGATTCTATAAACAAACACACCAAGGGATTTCGTACTTTCCAATTCGAAGACAATGGATTACTTCATAAATATATTTCTTCGAAAGTCACCAACAAACAGCCTTTTCTTATTCCTCGGATATCTGGTATTGAAAACAATGTGGCCGTATTTTATCATCTTATTTCAGAGAAAAATGGTACAGCAGCAATTGCCAAAGAGATTATGCGCCTCGTCCCTCCTATGAAAAACAATGCAGGAATCCACCTAACCGATCATCTGAATATGGACTATTATTCAAAACGATATTTAAAGGCATTTGAATATTGCGAACTGTTCGGTGGGTGGGACATACAAGGAAATTACTTACCACATATATTTCAATCCCACCGGTACATGATGCAAAACTACTCCTCTAAATATACGTTTTGGGCTCTCGCTATGGATATATTCCACTATATATACGCAAGTCCGTGGACGCAAGCATTACGAGGAAAGCGGATTCTCCTCGTAAGTCCGTTTGAAGAAAGTTTGCGTGAGAAAATCGGGATACGAGAGAAAATTTATGGCGTGGATTTGTTCCCTGAATGCACGTTTACCTTTCTAAAACCGCCACAAACACACGCGGATCAACCATCGCGACCGTTTCGTGAAGAATTGAACGATTTCGAAAAGGGCATTGATGCAAGGTTATCGGAATTCGATGTGGCATTGTTATCGTGTGGTGGTTATGCCAATCCCATCGGTTCCTATATATACGAAAAAGGGAAATCAGCGATTTATGTGGGCGGAGTGTTGCAAATGTATTTCGGTATTTTAGGCGCACGGTGGGAAAAAGAACGTTCGGATATTATAAAACTGTTTGCAAATTCACATTGGAGTCGTCCCAAAGAATCCGAGAAACCAGTGGGTTCAAATAAGATCGAAGCGGGCTGCTATTGGTAACATAAATTACTTATCTATAGATATTATAGAATGAGACAATCGCATATAATTGTTGGATTATGTATATTTATCTTGATATGTATTCTCAAATCAACATCATTTTGTGCTAATAATGAGTCATTTACACAGAACGAAAATCAGATTAGTATATTTTATCATATTTATTGTAATGAGCATACAATAGAAGTATTAAAAGACCAGATTAATAAAATTGTATGGTCCGGATTATACAAAAACACCGACCATATATATTGTTTTGTATGCGGACAGGACAAATACGTAAAACAATGTTCGGAGTATATTGAGAAATGTGGAAAAAAATTTACAATTGAAGCGGTCGGAATTGATGATGCGAGTTATGAACGATTTACGTTACTGAAAATCAAAAAATTATTGCATGCAAATGACAAATTTTTATATATCCATACAAAAGGCATCACTAAAAAGAATACTCATATGGCGAGTAATGTTGAAGATTGGAGGTATGCAATGGAATATTTTCTAATTTCCAATTGGAGGGAATGTACCGAATTACTAAACAAATATGATACTGTTGGAATAAATCAACTAACCGAAAATAATGAATTCAAAGGACATTATAGTGGAAATTTTTGGTGGTCTACCGCAGAGTATTTTAATAAATTACCCGATACAATTGACGATTATTATACCGCCCCCGAAGACTATATTTTTCTAGCAAATCCATCTGCAAAAAACATACATAGTACAGGTTTAGCCGGACACGGACATTATGACAATCCTTATCCGTTAAACCGATATGTCGATGCATAAATATTACATACGTATAATATATACCAATGGAATCCCCAAAATATACCGGGAAAACCGTAAAAATCCGGAAACCGGTCAAAAAAACACGATATAATGAAAAACTTATTGCATTAATGGAGGAATTGGCGACATATATGATTAAAAAGGGCGAGCCTTTTCGTTCAAGAGCCTATAAAAAGGCCGAAGAAAGCATCGTCCTATTCCCTCAAGACATTACTTCCGCTAATTACAAAAATATAGGTTTAGAGGAGTTACCCGGAATCGGAGAAACCATTATGAAAAAAATCGACGAATACATAGAAACAGGCACCTTACGTGTCTTGGAACGCGAGCGTGCCGATCCTCAAAATGTATTGACCGACGTCTATGGTATTGGACCTAAGAAGGCAAAGGATCTTGTGGAGAAAGGTATCACAACAATCGCGCAATTACGTGAAAGACAGGACGAGTTATTGAATTCGATCCAGAAAACCGGTCTTCAATATTATGAAGATATTTTGCAACGTATTCCAAGAAGCGAAATCGATACCTATAGTCGCGTTTTTGAACGCGATTTTGACAAAGTCAAAGAATCCGATAGCCGGTATGAAATCGTTGGTAGTTATCGCCGCGGAAACAAAACGTCGGGGGATATTGATGTCATTATCACTTCTCAAAACAGTACAGTGTTTAAAGAATTCATGGATTTATTGTTGAAAGAGGGAGTGATTGTGGAAGTTTTATCACGCGGTCCTACCAAAAGTCTGGTAATTGCCAAATTACCCGATGAAAAACATGCGCGTCGTGTGGATTTTCTTTATACGAGTCCTGAAGAATATCCGTTTGCGGTTTTGTATTTCACCGGTTCCAAGATATTTAATACCGTTATGCGCGGACGCGCTCTGAGTAAAGGATATTCTCTAAACGAACACGGGTTATATGTGATGGATGGGAAAAAGAAGGGTGAGAAAGTAGACCATGTATTTGAAAACGAACGTGATATTTTCCGATTCCTTCAAATGGAATACAAGGAACCGGTTGAACGATTGGATGGGCGCGCAGTGGTTCCGTTACGCGGAAGCCCACCAATGGAACCGATGGTAGGGACTATTGATGAAAAAATAGCAGAAGAACCAATCATAAAATCCGTTAAGAAAACTACCCGCAAGAAACGCGATCCGAAGGAAAAAGAAGAAAAAGCCCAGGCAAAAAAAGAAAAGGAAGTAGAGAATAAACGCGTGAAAGATGAAAAGGAAGCGGAGAAAAAACGTATGAAAGAGGAAAAGGACGTGGAAAAAGCAAAATTGAAAGAAGACAAGGAGGTGAAAAAAATGGAAAAGCAACGAAAAGAAATGGAAACACGTAAAAAAAGAGAAGAACGAGTAAAACAAAAAGAGGAGGAAAAAAAGTTAAAGGCAGCCCGTAAGACTAAGAAAAAGAGAGAACCTGTCATGCCAAAAATATCTCGTCCTGTATCATGTCCGCGCATACCACCTCTCGAAAATACAAATAAAGACTCTATTATCGAATCATTGGAAAATTTCAGACAAGGGGGGATGTCTGTTTTGGAAACACTCCACGAAAAAACATTGACCGATATGTTGGAAAAGGCGAATGAAATTTATCGTAATTTGGGTCCCAATGAAGTACCTCTTTTGAGCGATAATCAATACGATATTTTGGAGGATTTTATCAAACAAAAATATCCTAAAAATATGACTGTTGGGAAAATTGGTGCACCTGTAGAACGAAACAAAGTTCAATTACCTTACAAAATGGCCTCCATGGATAAAATCAAACCCGATACCAAGGCACTTGCTTCATGGAAAGCCAAATATAAGGGTCCATACGTTTTATCCTGTAAATTGGATGGTGTAAGTGGCATGTATTATACCGAAAATGGTGAACGGAAACTGTATACACGCGGGGATGGGTCGGTCGGTCAAGATATTAGCCACTTCATTCCTTATTTGAAATTACCCGATATAAATGACGTGGTCGTGCGTGGCGAATTTATCATGAAAAAGGCGGTATTTAACTCTAAATATAAGGATACATTCGCAAATCCACGCAATCTTATTGCAGGCACCATCAATCGTCTGACGGTTAACGATATTATTTATGATATCGATTTCGTAGCCTATGAAGTGATCGTCCCGAATCTTGAACCGAGCGCCCAAATGGATTTCTTAAAACGAAATCATTTTATCACTGTGAAGAATGAGACCATGGAAAATGTCACGAACGAGGAATTGTCCGATCGTCTCCAAGATTGGCGTAAAAATTATGTGTATGAAATAGACGGTGTGATTGTTACGGATGACAAGATTTATTCTCGTAAAACAGGGAATCCAGACCATTCATTCGCTTTCAAGATGGTGTTGTCCGATCAGATGGCGGAGACAAAGGTGGTGGATGTCTTGTGGAACGCAAGTAAAGACGGATACTTGAAACCACGAGTCCAAATAGAACCCGTCCATTTAGGTGGCGTAAAAATCGAATATGCGACCGGATTTAACGGAGCGTTTATCGAATCAAATCGCATTGGTATTGGTGCGCTTATCAAAATTATCCGAAGTGGCGACGTGATTCCGTATATCAAGGAAGTCATTACTCCTGCCGATGTGGGGAAAATGCCTGCACAACCATATATATGGAATGCGAGTCACGTAGACGTTTTACTAGAAGACAAAGACAGTGATGTGGGTGTCCTAGAAAAAAACATAACGGGCTTTTTCCAAGGTATCAAAGTGGACGGTTTGAGTGAAGGCAATGTGAAGCGTATTATGGAGGCGGGGTTTGATAGTATTGCCAAAATTGTGAAGATGACCCGCGACGACTTCTTAACAATTGACGGATTTAAGGAAAAGATGGCGGATAAAATACATAGTGGTATTAAGAAACGTTTGCGCGAAGTCTCACTTCCTTCGTTGATGGCAGCATCCAATATGATGGGTCGCGGATTTAGTACATCCAAAACTAAACTGATTTTAGAGGAATATCCCAATATTTTGACTTCCCTGGAGAGTTTAGAGAAAAAGAAGAGAAGGTTGAGCGCCGTAAAAGGGATGGGGTGGAAAAGTGCGGATTCATTCGTCGATCATATTCCCCAATTTCTAGGATTTTTAGAAGACATTGGACTCGCGGGAAAATTGAGCGCACGTCCATCTTCACCCAAACCAATTGTAGATGAAGGTCATGTGCTTTTTAAGAAGGCTATTGTCATGAGCGGTACACGAGACAAAGACCTGGAGAAATTGTTGGAGGATGTTGGTTCAATATTAGGCAGTTCGGTAACGTCCAATACATTTACTCTCATTACTCCCGACGTTACTTCTGAAAGTTCCAAGATAAAACAAGCCCTAAAATTAGAAATACCCATACTCACACCAGCGGATTTTCGTCGCAAATATTTTCCCTAAATCTATTAACTGAATCATGAAAGAAATAAAAGGGTATATTTGTGGATGTGTTCGCAATTGTGAATCGTTTTTACGCGATGTCTTCCATAATATAGAAAAGGTGACAGCATTGTTAGACGATTATCATATTTATATAGCATTCGATCAAAGTGACGATTTGAGTCTGGATGTATTACGTGAAATGCAAACACATTTTTCTGGAAAAATGACGGTTCTTGTTAATGAAAACGTAGTGGGTCCAATGCGAGTCAAAAATATAAGTAATGCACGTAATCGCCTTTTACAGGCTATCAACAACGACGCACGAAAATTCGATTATTTTATTATGATGGATATGGACGATGTGTGTGCTTCACCTATACATATAGAGGTGATTCAGCCTTTTTTTGAAGAAGAGCGCACAAATCCACCTGCGGAAAGCCGAAAATGGGATGTTCTTACTTTTTACAGAAGACCGTATTATGATATTTGGGCGGTATCTGCAGATCCGTTTTATTTTAGTTGCTGGAACTTTCCAAACGGTCATGATGTTGTACGAAAAATGCGACAATTTCTATATGATAAACTTGATAAAATGGACCCGAATGAATTATATCCAGTTCATTCTGCGTTCAATGGTTTTGCAATATATCGTCGCGATGCGGTAAAAAATTGTCATTATGAGTGGCATATAGATAACGCGGTCAAGTTATTAGGAAACGAATTGATTGCAAAAACATGTCGCGCCGTGAATCAATCGACGATTCGCTGTAAAATGGACCAGGATTGCGAACATCGTTTTTTCCATTTGAGTGCCATTCAAAAAAATGGGGCGAAAATAGTGATTTCTCCTAGATCCATTTTTTAGTAGTATTACACACATTCTTGCTGTGTGTAATAGTTTTACAAGTTCTCATGTAATTATGCCACGTTTTTACTACATACAATTTTCATTGGGTATTTGTTTTTAATGTTACTGGTTTGAGTAGAGGTAACCACTTTATTTTGAACGCCTGTATTCGGATTTTTTGTGCTATTTACCGGACAAACTCGACTTCCTACTCCGTTTGCAAATCGACTATAATTTTGTGCGCACGTTGCGGATGTGGTGTTTGTACTCGTATTTAATGCTTTATAATTAGGAACGCAGTCGGGAAAATGGCAACTGGAAGATATATTGTTCGATATGCATGCAGTATCAATAAATTGTAAAAGCGATGTTTGTGTTGTAATTGTCGAACAATCTGACATAGTAAATACAAAATATCCACATGCATTAATATCAATAGCAATGACCGAAATGCCTTGTTTTCCGGGAGCACCATTGAGATTTACTTCCCAACTTGGCGCAATATTCGAACCAGATATTTTTAGAACGAGTACTCGTAAAGTGCCGTCTGTCGGGGAATATGTTACCACACTTCCAGTGAAACTTTCGATTGAATCACCTTCCATGCCAAATAGAACCTCTTGACCGGTCGTGTATGATAGTCCAGTATCAATCGTATATGTATTAATATCAGACACAGCTAAAGCTGCTAAATCAATTATTCCTTGGTAGGTGGATGCATATATATCTCCATTCTCACCTTTTTGTCCTGTGTCTCCTTTTTCTCCTCCTTTTCCTTCATTACCTTGATTTCCTTGATTTCCTTGATCTCCCTTGTCACCCTTGTCACCCGTGTATCCCGTGTTACCATTTGGACCTTGCATTCCGGGCGCACCTCCGATATTGACTTCCCAATCACTACCCGAGGCCGTGCCATTTATCCTTTGTATTACTAAACGTAATGTTTGATTGAAATTATATACCACAATACCGACAAAATGATCTGCAGTATTTCCCGAACGCCCAAAAATTACTTCTTGACCGGTTGAGTAAGAAAGTCCAGTATCTTCCACTGTAAAATTTCGAATATCTCCTATTTTTAATCTAGATATTTCAATATAATCGGTTGATGTTGTAGCATATTTATCACCTTTTTCTCCGGTGGGTCCCGTGTCACCTTTATCTCCCGTTCCTCCCGTGTCTCCTTTTCCACCTGCGTCTCCCGTGTCACCAGTGTCACCTTTTCCTCCCGTGTCACCTTTATCTCCCGTTCCTCCCGTGTCTCCTTTTCCACCTGCGTCTCCCGTTCCACCCGTGTCACCAGTGTCACCTTTTCCTCCCGTTCCTCCCGTTCCACCAGTAGGACCCTGTT
>Ga0222674_1000060_pt1 | contig 73733 bp, 84 predicted proteins | sample AntAcemetagen866_FD_179804 | JGI IMG/M metagenome (GOLD analysis project Ga0222674, IMG submission 179804) | Saline water microbial communities from Ace Lake, Antarctica - #866 | ecosystem: Environmental > Aquatic > Non-marine Saline and Alkaline > Saline | place: Antarctica: Ace Lake...
ATGAGATCAGTTGTGTCGTCTTTGTAATCGCTATCAATAAGGTTGTCCTGATCTTTGTTGACCATTTGAGCATAGGAAGGAGTCCCTTCAACAGTAAATAGTTGAGCAACCGTAGCTAGGTCTTCTGCCGCTGCTCCCTCAACACCTTTTTGCGGCTCGGTAAATGGAACCGTTCCATCACTCCTTACGAATGGTGTTAGATCAATACACGGAGGTATTACATCACCCACAGGGAGGTCAGAATCACCATTTGGATATGACCAAGCTCCGTCGGTTGTCGCAGCCCAAGCGGAGTTGTCTAGTCCTGTTGGTATTGAGTCTCCGTTATTGTACTTGGTTGTACGTAATGATTGCTTCATTATGTAATACGGGTCTATGAAAATAACGTCATAAACATTCCCGTCTGCATCTGTAACCGTTGGTCCGGGGTCAACCAAAGTAAACCCTCTGATATTCAGTCCTTCATTGAGCGATACCCCACCTACCGTTAAAGCATTAGCCCCATTCCACTTAGCATAATTCCTGTCATCAAAAGTTCCTTCTCCTATGGCACAAACTAAAAATCTTGCAAATCCATCAAACTCCGAATAATTTCCATTAGCTAATCTATACCCTGCAGCATAAGCAGAAAACCCTAATAAATCAGTTCCCTCTAATCCTGAAGGCCAATAGGGTCTATCGTCAACTCCTTGCACTCTAGTTGAAGTTAGTTGATCTTCATCTAACGGAAAGAAAAAATCTGTACAATCTGAGAAACTATCAAGTAAACTCATTCCTTCAGGAAGTATACCTCTAGCATCTAATTGAGCACGTACATTATAGAGTAAGCCATATCCTTCCACGACAACTGGTTCCGTGCTTGGGCATCCCTCATCAGCCCCAAAAGGTTTCCAAGCTGTATTGTCACTTAAGTTGCCACCATCTTGAATGTCCAAATATTGCCATTGGGAAGTGCCATCACCAATATCATTGACGAAGCAGATCATTCCCGCATAACGGTAGTTGACATCAATTGCATCACGCCCGGCTATACTAGCAACTTTCTGTCGGTCGTCAAGAGGTTTAGGAGCTCTTGGATCAAAATTATCATTGATTGAGTTAGCCATTCTATTGGGATATTATCATTTGAATCACCACTTCAGTCGGGTAATTGGAGACATATAGGTCATAATCAATACCCGAAAAATTTCCGCTTGCAATCGATTCAATTACGGGTGCCGCAAACAAGTCGGAAGGAGAACCAATTGAGCCTTGATTAATCAGCGTCACAAGCCATGTCAAAAAAGAAGGCTCAGAACTAGGTACCGCAAACCATAAATACTCAGACGAAGAACTGCCAAAGGTTATGGCCAAGTCCTCAGCTATTTTTTCAAGGACTTCATTTCCCCCGGGTATGTCAATAGTAACTATGTCGTTTGTTACCCCCCAAAACCAAGGGTAAATCCATTCATACACTACTTGGTTGGTTTCTATGTTTCCTGCGAGGATCTGCCCTGTAGGAAAAGGTGTGCCACGACTATTATCTAACACTGGACCATCGGCATACTGGTAATCCCCTTCATACACAATTAAGCCTGGGGCATTAAGGACAGCACCAGTATCAGTGAATGAGTCACTATTGCTTATGACTGCTGCATCTTTACTCAGTTCAAAAAGAGTTATATCCCCTGCGTTTGCTTGATCAAATGAAGCGTTGAGTATTAGGTCCGCGGCAGTGGCCACCTTTATGAGTTTCGGGTCAGAACCCTGAAGGAGTGCTGTAGGACTCTCGTATTCTGGATTTACAATAGGAAATAACAATTGATCAAAGAGTGAAGAGAAAGACTCACCGTTTAAATCTGCAACACTTGTTCCTTCGGGGATTCCCCCGACATCCAAAAGCATTTCAATCAGTTCATCTAAGCCCGATTGATAAGTGGTGGTCCCTGGCGCACTTAAGAAACTCACCCAAGCGGTTCCGTTCCAATATAAAATATCGTAAGTGTTATTATTTATTGGCTTAAACCAAATGACATCGGTTCTTGATGGTGCTGAAGCTGAAACTACCTTGGCTGAAACATAACCAAGAAACTGAGATGTATCATTACAATTGTTTTTTTCTAACATTCTTTCTTGGCTTAATGCCCAGCATACCGTCTTCACGGATAAAAAGTCGATCTGCCAATCTCCCTTGGGCATACAGAGCACCTGTATCTTCCTGAAGCACAAATGATGTTTTGGCAAATATGCTTAGGGAGCCATCTCGACTATTTATATGGGCTTTTATTTTAACACTCATTGAAGTCCTTTTTAATCTTACGCATGAGCGTTTGATCTCCACGCCCCAAAGTACCTAAACATTCGTCTGAGTCATCCGTACAGTATGGATAAACTTTGCACGTAAAGTTGTTCATGGTGCTTCCGACCCCAATAAAACGTATGATAAACTTGAATTGATTTTCAGTGTCTACGCTAGTAATCAAGCGCAGTTCAGACCTTAGAAGCTCTACTGTATGTCCCCTTGATGGGTGATTCTCAAATTTTATCTGCTGGCTCATGGCGTTTGCATTGATACGGTGTACTTCACTGAGGCACTGGACAATGATATTGTAGATTCCTCAAAACACGAGAGACGCACAATCATTACTCTTCCCCTCATACTCTCCCCATTTACAAGGGCTAGTGTCGGTTTGGAGAATCCTGGGCTCAATAAGTTACCTTTTATTTCTCCATTATATTTACTCTCTGATCTCTCAATATTATCTTCAAATATTCGGGAGAGCATGTCTTTTTGCGTTCCTGAGTATTCCGCAGGAATCGATAACTCAAAAGCTTGCCACTTACCATTGGATGTCTCGGTTAGCTGATCGAATACCTTATCTACATTAAACTGATCATTGGCAGCAAAGTCTATTCGGGGAAATTTTCTTGTTCTATCAAATATACCATCTTTACCCATCCAAAATCTAAATGTCTGCCCCTCAACTGAGCCATACACTGCGCTTCCAATAAACCCAATGTGTTCGTATGAAGCATCCATGTGTACCTTCCACCTCTTGTCATCTTCAGAAAAGATAACCATTTCCCCTTCAATTGAAGCTTCTATTGTTCTGGGGTATACGGATGTGATCAGAATATTGTGTCTATCGTCAAATACACTCTGAACAGAGTAGCTGGCTTCTTTGAGTTTTAGCAAGTCATTGGCCTTGTTTGCCCAAAAGGTTTGATACTTGTAGTCTGATATTGGAAAGATGCCATTCGATGCATTTCGACACCAGGTCCCCATAGACTTGTCAAAGAAATAAGTATGGGTTTTTGACTTAGAAATAGATGAAGGGTCTTGACACCCCCATTTATCCTTTGACGGAACGATTGATCCAAAGGTTTGCTCACTTAAGCCGATCTGGTTGGTGGTCCCGTCTTGATTGGTGGCCATGGTGCGCCCAATGTAGACGCTGTTGACTTTATGCTGCTGATAGACCTCTAGGGTATACCCCTTCATAATAAGCCCTGTAATGGCCCCAAAATCGATTCCTACGTTGGCTACATTAAATGGAGATATAGCCCAGAGGTCATTTATAATCGATTCCTCAAAATACGACCCCCCATGAAGTATGCTTGATGTGAATTTTTTGCGCTCAGATTGTGCGTCATATATGACAACACGCCCTTTATCATACTCAGAGAAAAGAAACCAATCACTAAATCTTGAGTCCTCAATATAAGGGAGTACCCCAGGAGGGCTTAACGGGTATACCCTTTGCCGAATGTAAACGTCTCCATTATTGAAAGTTGTTTCTGCTGGAATACTAAGGTCTGCGGATTGATCGACCCTTGCCCCTGAATGCCTTCTTTGCAGAGTCCCAGGGTCAATTATCTTAAATTCTTGACCAAATTCATGATAGAATTCATTTTGATCATTAATAAGCTTAGGCGTGTAAATCTCAACTATTGATTCAGGAGTTATAGAGGCCGCTATGTTTGTTTTGATTACTACATCGTAGCCATCTACGCTAACAATCTCTATCTCTTCATAAAAAGTTTCAAATGGATAATCATCTGTAGTAGCATCAGAATAAAGCCTCATAACATCACCCTCAGTAATGGCGTGATTTATAGAGTTACCAGAAGTAACGTCAGAGCTATCCAGACCATAAGGATTTAATTTCAGCTTTACTAAACTATTCAAAGTATCGTAAGTGTAATCGGTCTCTTCAACCATGAAGTACCCAAATGATTGAACGTTTACGCTTGGCGCTAGTGCCCATTGGTAATGGGTTGCAAAAGCAGGTGGTCGATGGAATATTTTAGACTTGATGATGTTGGCATAAATTTCCGTAGCATCTGCCGCTGGCTGTTCTGTCGCCGAGGGAATGTAAATCTTAAAACCCTTGGCTCCCTCAATTCTATTAGTTACTCCCGCATTGTCCCTATTAAAATTGTCGTAGTAGTTTAGGCATAGATAGGCGTATGAGCCTGACTTAAATGACTTGATCGTGTCTGGCGTGGTTGAGTTGATGATGTCTTCTTGATTGTATATGAACCTAGAATCTCCGCTTTCACGAGTAGATGCTGTAAACTCAACCATCAACCCAGTAAACTTTATTCCTATTGCAGTACCCAAGAATAGTAGAGGAAAATGTGTAGTTCCCTCAAACTCGTCTAAGGCTGGATTTAATTCGATAGTAGCTGGGATAACAGCAAATTCAATTAAATAAGTCTCATTGTAAACTAAGAGTTTTGCTTGAAGCACAGCAAATAATTGATCCATAAAAAACTCAAGCCCATTCACGTAGTCCTGTTCTGTAACCTCATAGAAAGTCTCAAAGGCAGTGACCTCTGGTGTCCATGACAAGCTATATGTGGGATCGTCAAACTGTACGGCTGGTTGTTGCGTATTCAAAAAGAATAAGTCTGGCTTAAGTGTCACAGCTACAATCTCCCCAGGTAACGGGACAGTATCAAAATATAAATAGCTGTTTGAAGCAAACTCACTTGATACTGCGTTATAGAAGTTTACTGGTACGGACGTTACCGTTGGGTTTATCCTCTCATGTGTAAGCTCAATATTTGGTGAGGGCTTGTCATTTCCTGCCTCAAAGTTCCCATAAACTATCTTGTTGGTATTCAGGTATTCTTGATAATCTGCAGTAATTGGAATGTAATTGAAGTTCCTGAAGGTGCTTGAGTATAATTCCCCAGCTTCTTGGCCTGTGAAATTAGCAACCCCAATTGTGTTGTCAGACATGTTTTCATCCGATTTTCTGATTGTTCTAAATATTTTCCAAGCGCCAATATTCCCTTCTCTAAACATGAGGACAATACTTTCGACAGTATGCATCCCAGTATTGAAGTTTACCTCAATGCCATTTCTAATATTGTCGGTACCAAAAAGTTTACCTGTGGGACCCCATTGTGATTGCGGGATAACTAAGTTACTTATAGGGCTTGGTGTGCTCCTTCCATTGTCATCATAAACATAAAAATAAGAAAACTGATATGTTTGATTTACAATGTGATTAGTCTTAATTTCTGGTAGGGTAATGTATCTGGATTGAGGTCTAAAGTTCGGGGGCAGTGCTCCTGCCAGAATAGTGTCTGAGTCTATTGTTTGGTAGCCATTAATTGAGCCACCATCAGAAACCGTGAAGAGCCTCATCTTTTCAAGGTTGAAAGATTTTGGTGGCTGACCCTCTTGCGACCAAGTTAAAATACCATCAATAACATTAGCGCAATTAATTCGATTCGTATTGAACCCAAGATAAGACCCCCTCGCGATAACCTCAGCAACATCATTTCTATCGACCTGCTGAATAACGTGCCCACCATTGGCTTCTCGAATGAATTCAATAAGCTTGTTGCTCTCGTTATCTTGGGTTTTACCAATAGTCTCATACTCTCCAGGTCCCAGGTCTTGAGTCATGGCTTTGTCACCTGCAATTGTTCGCACTGAACCTTTTGCCCCCTTATTATTGAAACCTATTTCTACGTTTTCAGCGTAAATGTAGTCCTCCTTAGGGATGAGCTCTATGCTATCATCACTATTGAGTCCACCAGTCGGGATGAATATATGTTGGCCTTTCATTATCGTTTAGCTCCTTGCTTGTATGATTCATAAAATGCATCCAAGACCTCATCAAGTGTTGGGGTGCTTACGTATCGATCTAATAGATTCTCAGCATCTCTGAGTGCTTGCATCTGAAGCCCAATTAAGCTTCCGTATTCTTTAACGTTTCTTGCGTAATGTTCTAAGATGAGGTGTTGACGAACACAGTTTACAGCCTCAAGCGGAACCATGCTTGTGCCATCCTTCTTTACCCCACTCGATGTATACTCAAGAATAAGTTCATTCTTAGGTAATGACCCATCTATAGATAAGAGTCTTTCTTCTCTATCAATGTTGAAGTATCCAACATTCCATCCACCACCGCGGCCCAACATTCCAGTCACTAATGATCCATTTCGGTAGTGATCGGCAAATGCATAACCCCCACTAGGAATACTTACTGCATTCGTGCTGGTAGGTATTCTTTCCCCACAAGCTTCTTTACGTGGCAGGACAAGGTGCTCATTGAGTCCCAGGGTCCACATCTCCCCGTTTAACTCCATTCCCACCTTCAGGTAGTCAACGAAGTCATTTGGAAGCGTGAAGAGGTTTGTTGAACTGGCATCGTAATACTTGACAGCTATGTTCGGGAGGTAGAGCATATTCAGTTTCTCACTGTAATACTCATTGGCGATGACAGTGAACCTTTCAATCATCTTGTCCCCTTCGCCACCAATCCTGAGTAGTGCACTGGCTACAATGTAGGCCATGGATTTAGGGGCATCTATATATTCACTCATCTTTCGTCGTTTATTTTGTCTTCAGGTGGTTGCCCGAAATACAAGGATTTAGTAATCAAGAATAAATCAACCTCGCCCTTTGGGGGAAGCTTCACGTCATCTTCCCAGTCAATGCTATCCAATGAGGCCACAATTCTTATGTCAAAAGAGCTGCACTCTGAGACTGGCTTCACAATGATTCTATTGGCCGAGGTACTGTAAGTGCCATTATGCTGATTGGCCAATGCTTTCTGAAGGATTGACATAATTTGATCAGCCGCAGGATTTCTGTGTACAAAGGCATTCTCTGGCTGAAGATGTGGGTAGATACTTCTGATTCCCTCTTGATTGACTGTGGCGATCCCTTTATACTTTGGGGTCAGGGAATAAATTTGATCGCTAACCTTTACAAACGGTACCTTTTCCTCAGTGTAGGTAAAGTCACTCAATATAGAACTGTACTCCGAAGTGTTTCGGCTTACGAGTCTATTGATTAGAGTCTCATACCCAAATGACAAGTACATTGCCATCAAGTCCTCATCGAGTGCGGCAAGCTTATCGTCTGTCATCCTGTTTCCAGAGAACGACTCTTGAAAGAGGTTAATTAGTTTTTGTTTTGTCATTGACCCGATTGTTTGCGGCTTTGAGAATCTTGATAGGCAAATTGGTCGCGTATCGTAATGGCTATTTCATTATAAACCATGTCTAACATTTCTGTATGAATGTTGCCTGGCCACTCAAGCTCCACCGACCTACTGATTGCGCCAGTGTCAAGCTCACCAGTACCATCATGAGTCGCCCCTGGTGGTAGGTATACTTGCTTGTCCCCACTCATTATGAAATCATAAACAGGTGTTTTAGGGATTCGGTAGTAAGGGAGATCGACCCTTTTTATTCCCAATGGTAAAATCTCCAATGACATACCCCCCTCTGCTAATCTGGCTCTCGGCTTTCGAAGTGTAGGCTTTCGGATTTCACTTGACTGGATAATGCCCCATTCACCCTCAAAGGCCAAAGCAATTGGCTTAGTGAACTTCTCACCCTCCTTCACATAAGTATGTCGAAGGCCACCCAGCCTAATAAAGTCAGTTGGCAACGCAGCATATCCATTAACCACTGGGACTCCTTGAGACTGCCCCCCTTTTCTCTGAAGGCAAAACCTGAGTGATTCGGGTATTTGGAAAGACACATCAAGTGCTTGCCTTGGCACGGCCTGACCTGGGGAAAATTCCTCAGGTAGGCCAGCTTTTTTATTGAAGAGCTTAATATTTGAAACCCTTAGCGCATGATTAAACCGGTCGGGCTTTGTAGTCCTCCCATTCTGATCCTTATTCAGGCGCTCATTGATTGATGTCAATAACTGATCTAGTGTCATGTCTTAAGATATTTCGGAAACTAACATACAGGTACTTTGATTTATGAATCCTTTAGCACCAATAAACGTGAGCATTATTGCTTCCCCATCTGCTATTGTTCTAACAATCGCTGCAAAATCAGCACCTCTAAAAGCAGAAGTCGTTAAGGTTAGTGTTCTGGTTGTACCACTTGAGTTTTGAACCATGAACACATACATTCTTCCATCAACAATCTCACTACTATTTGATGTGCTTATAGTTAAGTCGTTAGTCCCAAGATTAAAGGTAAACATCTGAGCCGCCAAACTGAAGTCAATACTATATGCCGTGTCCCCGAAGGTGTTCCCGTCATTAATTACTGGTAACTTAACCCCTCCATACGTTGAAGTTTCAGGTATCTCAGTGCTAATGAGCATCATTTTAGCAGAAGCAAAGAGAGCAGGTATCCCAATAAAAGTCAGTATTGCTGTTTTTCCTGCAGGAATAGATGCTTCTGGTAACGCAAGATTTTCAGGCCCCTCGTATATAGCAGAAGAGAATTGTATTTTTATATCTGTTGAAAAATTCCTTATGGTAAAGACATAAATTCTTCCATCTACAATTCCTGATTGATTAAGGCCAGCTATTCCAATATCCTCCCCAGAGGTGACGCTTAACTCAAAATGCTGTTTGTCAAGATTAAAATCAGGTTGGTAAAAACTAGGGGTGTTTGAGACAAGAATAGATGGTAGCGATACCGATTCTAAATTAACCCTAGATGTTTCGTTGCTTATCAAGTAAAGTGCGTTTGCACTTTGCGTAAGGTTTGATCCAATAAAAGTAAAAGAAGCTACATTTCCAGATTTTATTGCAAATGGCTCTTGGAAGAACCCAGGGCTAGTAAACCCTTGCCCAAAAGTCACAATCATATTACCAAATTGCGCTTTTACGTTGAACACATATAGCCTTCCCTCAACAATGTTTGCTGTACTAGGAGCCTGTATATCTAAGTCTCCTGTAGAGTTTTTGTTTATGGTGTAGAATTGCTTATTGTCTGCAAAAACAACATCATACTGAGTTGCTGATCCAATGGGTCCTACATTTATGGATGGGAGGTCTACTGATTCTGATGCTCCTATTGCATAGTCTGAACCAACAGGGAGCAAGTAAACATCACCCCCTATATCTGCTCCTATAAAAGTGAATCCCGCAGTTGCTCCTGAAGCCAAGTCAATTTCTGGGGCAAAAACAAATGGGTCAGTATCCCATGATATAGTGTTTGTCTCAACTCCATTGTTTCTTATGCTCAATCTATAAACTTGCCCCTCTAGCATGTTTGTCGCAGCAAATTCTAAATCCCCGTTCGCGAAAGGAACGTAAACGTTATTTCCTAGAGCAAGGTCTATTGAGTATGTCGGCCCAGATTGAGACGCTATTTCTTGGTATGCCTCTACTGCAAACCCCACATCATTAGCGAAAGAACTAAGATTATCTCCTGGCTGTGATGCGGATTGAGCTGCCGCTAGTATTGATATAACCCCAGCGGTTAGTGTAACGAGAATATTTTCTGCATCCGAATCGTCAACTTCTATATATTCATCACCCTCAACGGTTCGGACTGCCTCGCCAAGGATGTTCCCCACCACCTGCCATGACAAAGTACCTGAATTATTGTATCGCTCCCAAAGATCCCCGTTACTCTCATTCAAGGCTACGGTTCCTAAAGGTTGCGCCAATGATCCTGGGTCCCCTGTAATCACGATGAAACTAGCCCCATCTTCACCTTGCAATGATGCTGCCAGTTCAGAGCTCAACTGAAGGTTGTAATTTGTAGTTGTTCCGGCTATAATTGAAGTGATGGATATTGAACCATCGGGACTTACAAACGTGGCATCTAATCCACTTCCACCCAACACTGCTGTTACAGGTGTAACCTTTCTTGATAGCCCATCAGGGTTCTCATCACATCCACAATCACACCCCGTCTCGCCAAAAATATTTTTGATTTGTGTAAGTAGAGTCCGATAGCCAGTTTGCCCACAGTAACGAATGAGCCTAGCCAATTGGATTTTGCTTGATATTTGCAGTAATTGCTTACCCAATGATGCGGCCTTTGACTGGTCTGTGCATAGTGCATCTTCGTACCTTTTTATTAGACTCTCATAGCAACCAGTAATGCAACATAGACTCTCGGAACAATCTACAAGATGTGCTTTTGATGCAATCAATGTGCTCTCGACATAAGTATTCCTCTTTGCATCTAAAATAAATTGCATCGACCTCTCAACAACAAAACTGTATGTCCCAGTGTAAAGCTCTGACAGTTTCTTTGATTGTGAAGAAAAAACCACATCAGAAGGTGGATTCACGGCATTCTCAGGATACTTTATGGTTGCTATTCTAGTGTCCGTTCCAATGTCATACGCAAAGAGAGTGTTGTCAGTAAATTCAATGGTTCCATAATCACAATCAGAAACCGCTTCAATACTTAATTCAGGATAAGAGAAAATGTAGCTGAATGACTTTAGGGTCTGCTCATAGCTTATAGTCCCCAAAGTAGCAGCCTCATCAGTAGGAACCGAAACGTCAGGCAAAGTAGAACCCAAGTTGATCGTAGGGAACCCACTAGAATCATAAGTAACAGATACTATCGTGTAAGTTCCAGCATTTGGTGCCGCCCCACCTCCCAAGACAGCATTTATACTCACATCTATGGACTCATCGATAAGTAATACTTGACTAATCTTGATGGCAGTTGCGCTAATAAAGCTGAAATTATATGAACCAGAATTCTTGGTCCTGGTGTTCATTTCATAATTGTAAACACCTTGGACAGGAGCGTCAGTAGCAATATCTTCATTCAGTGACCCCAGGGTAAACACCCTGCTTACATCATAGTCGATGTCTGGTGATTCATAGTCAGTGTTTAGGTGAATCACTTCTCCCGTTGGATCGGTGACTTTAAAAACACTATCTACTTCAGTTTCATCCAGGCCCAAAGAAGTTAGGTTGGTTATATCTTCAAGTTTTAAAGATGAGATGTTATTCTCTGCATCTGAGGCATCAATAACAAAAGTTTGCTTAGTCTGGAAGCTCATGTCTTATAGATTTATGGGTGCAAAATAACGAAAGCCCTGATTCGTAGAACCAGGGCTTTCGTATTTGAATAAACAACGACTTCTTAATTGTCGGAGTCACCAGCATCTTCAGGTGCGCTATCTATACTCTTCACGGCTGTTTGAAGAGCTTTCAAGCTCCTTGGGTTATTTTCCAAATGCCTTATAAGCACCTCTTCTTTTTGATTTGCTTGGTTTCCGCTAAGTTTCAGAAGCACTCCTGCGGATTTACTACCTTTTTCATCAAAGAATGTCCAACACTTATTGTTGTTCACATATTTCAAGATGTTTGAGTCAATGGCGATTGAAAGAGATTGCTTGATCTCATCTTTAACATCGGGCTTACTTAAGCCTTCGTACTTCGCCTTGAACTCTGTGTAGTTCCTATCAATACTCTGATGAATAGCTGGGTTCTCAAGGATACTAAAGAGCTTGCTTCGGATGATGTTGATGTCATCTTTCTGGCTATTCACCACTCTGTACATGGCGGCAATGTCACGGAGATCAGATTCAGAACCTACCTCAAGGATGAAATTGTCAACACTTGTTCGAAGTGAACGTTTGCTCATTTTTTCCTCGGCTACTTTTTCTGCAATCTCAATTTTTAGCCATGGCCTGTAATTGCCATCTTTTTCTGCTGCAGATATACCAGCAATCGAGTTGCTGATCATTGGGCAGTAGAGGCCAAAGAACAATTGTCTCTCTAGGTCTTCAACATGCCATTTGTCCCTGAAGTAAACAGACTTTGGCTCAAAGTCATCTCTCTTTGTTGCTGGATTGAAGTAACTGCTTTCATAATATCGAAACACATCGCTGGTTCCGTTAGTGTTTTGAACAGTCTGCAAAAGTGCGAGTGGAAGGCCAGGTGGTGATGCCTTGCTTTTCTCCACATCTTTTGATGCTCTTAATTCTTGTGGATCAGTATACATCCTATCTGGATGCCAAACCAATACTAAATGACCATTCTTATCGAGAAGCTTGGCCAGCTTGTCTTTATCTGCCTTGGTAGGTTCGTAAAGAACTCCATTTTTCGTTATCATAATCTATAATTGGGGTTTAAAATAGGGGAAGACAAATGCCTTCCCCTATGATGATTTAATTAGACTAGCTTACTGTAACCAGGGCCCACTTTTCACCGTTTGCATTTTGCGAACCAATGTGTGTTCTCTGGAAAGTGTTTCTGTCATCAAACTGATTTACTTTCAGTCCCATTCCAGCACCACCTACTGACCATACCTCGGCTCGACGGTCATAAGCACCCAATTTCTTGTAGCGCATACCCATTTCTTCGAGGTACTTACCATTTTCTGGATCAACAAACTTGTTGAGTGAGTGGAACAAGCTCCAATCAGTCATTTGAAAGTTAGTCGCTCCAAAAGTGGTTGGATTCGCGAAGTTTGAATTTCGCTTCAACATGTAGGTACGCCCACTCTTTGTGAAGTACTTAAAGTTGATCACGGAATCCTTAGCAGGACGACCACCATACAAGTCTGCTTGCGCTGTATCAATAGCGTAGCTGATGTTGGTATCGTTGTGGTAAGTCTTCAACGAATTCTCGATGTTCTGGTATCGAGTTGGCCCTGACTGAACGCAAATGTAGTTTCCTACATGATTGGCCTCAAGGGTCAAATCAATTACATCGAAATCAGGAACATCAAAAGCACCAGAAGCTTTCGGTAATGGATTCGCACGTCTTCGGGCATATTGGTAAGCACCTTCAGTAGTAAGAATCTTACGCTTCGTGTCAGGATCAATCATGGTTGAGTTGACCGTTCGCTTTTGGAAGGTGAGGGCACCATCCATTTTCAGCATTGTACGGTAATCCAACTGAGCCTGTCCTTCCCAGTAGTAAGAATTGAACTCTTTCCCTGCGAGTTTCAACCAAGTTTGGTTGGTCATCTCAGTACCAGTAACACCGATTGTTTCTTTGATAATTTGCATATCATTGTTACGCTCGACAGTACCAGTAACAACTCCTTCAGGTTGTCCAGAACCTTCAGAGAACGCACCAGAGATGATGATAATCTCATCACCCGTAGCAACAAGACCAAAGTTATCTGTTTGATCGTTCAACTTGATGGTAATAGATGGACTTGCAGGAGTCGTGGTGTCAATATCCCAGATTACACCCGTTACCTCATTCTTCAACATGACAGTATCGAATCGACGTGGGTAAAATCTGTTCTCATCATCCATGCTTTCTGTAGCAAGGACGAGCACTAAGTCATTCCCATCACCTGGGGCTGCGACTTCTGTTTCAACTTTGAAGGTGCCATGGTAACGCTTAAGCTCAAAGTGGCTAAAGGTTTCCTGTGCGACTTCTTTTTCAAACATCAATTCCTTCAGCATCATAAAGTGACTCTTTCCTTGGTCGCCGTATGGTCGGAATAATGATTGCAATTTCTCTGGTTTGTGTAGGTCGAAACCTGACACTATCTCAGATGCGAATATTGCGGCAATTGAACTTACTTCCATTTTGTTTTGAAATTATGGGGTTAAACTATTATCAACCTTGACGTTTACCCATAGCCCACTCAAATGCAATATCAGAATCGGTCTTAAGACTTCCTGAAGTATTTCTAGGATCACCATCTTTTGGATCGATTGCGGAAGGATTTGTGTATTGTTTTCTAAATTCTTCATCAGTCAACCCTCGTACATTTGTTGCATGGCTTGCCATAATTTCCTTAATGTTGGAGGCTACAGCCATAGCATATACGTTATTGATGTTCTGTTGATACGCCTTTTGGTCATAAGGGTCTTTCAACCCGGCCTGATTTCTGACTATAGACTCTTTCATTGAAGTAACAGTCTTTTCATCAAACTTAAATTCGTATGGTATCCCTTCCGCAGGTGCATAAACGAATTTACTCAAGCCGTCGGTCATTTTATCAACTACTCCGCGTAGTTTATCCGATGTTTCGGAAAATAACTGCTGACGATCCTTTTGCTGCTTCTCGTAATCCACAGCTTCGGGCTTTTTGATTTTGCTTTGGTACTCAGTGATTTTCTTTAACGCCTGATTAGCATCAACCTTCATGTCCATGGCAATGTCTTCATTGTCATTGGCTTCAAATTCTTCCGCAGATTCAAAGCCATACTTCTTGAGGATTCGCCTCTTGAAGTAGTCGGGGTTATCAGCATATTCAGGGTTATCAATAATTTCCTGAGTAATTAATGCGTCAAGTGGATTGGCAGCAGCAGTCTCTTTTGATATTCCTTTGATTCTTTGGAATATAGGATAACTAATGATGCCAGTTTCTTTTGCAAACGAATTGAACTCAGCTATACTATCGTCTGCCCAATCAATGCTTGCTGAAGCTTTCGCTTCTAATATTTTTTTCTCTTCCTGATAGGAAGTTTCTCTCTCTTTTGATGAGGTGTAAAGTTTGTGAATGTCGTCTACATTCTTTGCTTCTTCACCAAACTTCTCAGTAAACATCTTGCCCAATCGCTCCTGAAAACGAGTGTCAAAAGCAACATCTTCTGGCGTTGGTGGAGCAGGTGGAGCAGGATCATTACCTGGTGGCACTAATGGTGCTGGTGGCACTGGTGGTGTTGGTGGTGCTGGTGGTGCTGGATCATCTCCTTTAGTGGGATCGTTTGCTATACCATCATCAATCATAAATTGTAAGTGTGCTGGAACTTCTACTGCCATTGTTTATTTATTTGTTACAAACATACAAATATTATACAACTGCGTTGATGCTTTTATTATTGTCTTGAGTCGCCTTCATTCCAGCCACGATTTTGGCCTTCTCGATTTCTTTGTCTGCTAGTTGCAATTTTAGCTTACTCTCAGCCGCAAGCTTCATTTCGAGTCTAGCGGTTTCTCCCTCTTGTGTGGCCTGTTCTTTTTTAGCTTCTTCTTGCTTAAGCTGAATGGCGCTTTGCTGTGCGCTTTCCTGCATAGCCTCACGTCTCTTGTTGCCAGCCTCTTCCCTCTCACGGATAATCATGTCAAGACGCTTCTGGGTTTCCTTAAGGTTTCCCCCTTCTACCATTTGCTCAACAAGGATGTAGTCTGCATGGCTTATTCCTGGTTGGCCATCACTCCCAGCATTCATTGCTGCCAAGGCCGATGCTAAGATGCGCTCTTTTATACGTGTGTCTGGTCTGAGTTTTAGTGCAATCGATATATCCCTGAAGCTTTTTCCCCCAGGAAGGTAGAGTCCTTGAATAAATGTTTTGCCAATAGCACTTGAGTAATACTCCCTTGCTTTAGGGCTCCAATGTATTGATTCTCGGATTTTAGTAATGCCGACTTCAGTAAACCTTAGCTTGAGATGGTGATACTTTGTGATGATGGGCTTTAAGTTATTGTTTGTGTTCCCATACATTATTTCACTCAACGCGGAAGATTGTCTTTCGGGGACTCCTGCTCCACCTGAAGCTTCTGGCGTGATCCCTGATGTTTCTTGGATGAAAGCTCTGTTCAACTCAAATGCAGATATGAACTCTTGCATCTGTGTTCCCATTCCACCAGGTAGTTCATAGACTGGCTTTGATGCTCCGGGTATTGGTGTTCCGTTTTTGGTGGTTGCCCGATACAAAACATGTCCTTCATTGAGGGTCATTCGGAGAATATCCGTTCCCTTCATTTTCTTATCCTTAATGCCCATACTCGATACTGATTCGAAGTTCACGGCTAGTCCAGGTGGTCTTGCTTTTGTAAGGGCATTTTGATACTTCACCCACGCTACCTGCATGTTTCTAAGATTTGGAATACAACGTTTAGTGATCGATGGTCCACGGAGTTTCACAATCTGAAGGGGAATCATTGGGACACCATCTTTGTATGAAACATCATACTCTTGCCCATAATTAAAGACATGATCGGTTCCAATAACCCAGGACTGGGTGTAGAGAACTGGACTATCATATCGATATGCCCCCTTGCGATCATCTGCCCAATATGTTGCTTCATTACTCTTGACCCTTCCACTCTTGGTCACAACCTTTCTGCGGTACTCCGATTTACTTCCAAGAAACCAGCCTTTTAAAACATCTACTCGAAAGCTATCATAACCCCAGTTTTGGCGTGTCTCATCGTAATTCGCATAAGCATCAAACCCCCCTTGAGCACTAAAGATTTCCTTATTGATTCCAAAGTAAGTTAGGGCTAAAGATTTTAGTTGCTCTTCACTAAATTCACCACTCTTACGAAGGTCTTCAATTGTCATAGATGAGAAATAACCCCCGTACTTTTGGTTGTCAAACTCATCATCTCGGTCATACTTGGCAATACAGAATTCAGGCTGTCTGTACTTAAATGTAGTCTTTTGCGTGTGGCGGTCGGTGACGGTTTCCGCTGCCATGTAGCCCACATCAACAGCATCTTCAATGAACTTTTCTTTTAGTTCGTATAGCTTACTGTCATTTTCAAGAACTTGGGAAAGTTTCTCGATGCCAATTTCTGCAGTAACACGAATACCCCCTAGTGACTCATAAAGGTTTAGGTCATTGAGGTCTTTCGGTTTCCAACTATTGTCTTCAGGGATTTTTGCTTCGGTGGCCTGGTCCACTTTATTTATGATGCCTTCCAAAATAGTGTCAGCATACATTTGCCATTTTTTCTTCTCCTTCTCGTCAGTGCTATACTTATCTACAGCCTCGGCAAATGTTTGGAAATCGATGTCCTCAAACATACCTAGAATTGTTTGCTTGAACTTAACCATGATCGGCAAGATAGAGGGATCGATGTTACTCATTCCCTTCCTGTTCTTCTCCATTTCTTCATCCGATCCTTTCTTCCCATAGTTTGGGAAAACAAGACTCATAGCATCTGACTCTGGCTGCGTCCCGTTCCCAAACCTGCGGAGCATAGCAAATTCTTCCCTTCGGCTATATGGCACTGAAGTCCTGTCATTACAGTACTCAGCCATGATTGCCTTGGCTATTTGCATGTGCCATTTACTGTCTTTTTTCTCTTCGGGAATGAACTCATTTGGAAATTGACTGATTCCAGAGTAGCTTGATTCGTTTAAATATGCCATAGTTAAAATGCAGTTTCGTACCAGTCGCTAATATCGATATAATCATCGTCTACTAAATTAGTGGTACCAATATTGTTATTAAGAGAGTGCGGTGGGTTCATGTTATTTGAGGTTATCAAACACCCGCCACCAGCAGTAAATTGATCATAATCAGTCATCTCTTCTATCCCATCAATTTCTGAGCACTCAGAAAGTTGTCGTATATGGTTGTCCCGTCTCCCGTGCTTTTCAATGTAATCCCTCCATGAGTTTACTATGTCGTTTTTACTCCCAGTCTGAGAGTTAAAACCTGGCGTAATCTTTTTCTTACCCGTAGCTTCATTGGTGAAATAATAAAGGAAATGATGGTTGTTTGTTCGCTCTAGGAACTTCCATATATCTGGAACGTTTATCTCTGGGCTTATTTGACAACCATAGTACATGCATGCCCATAGTAACTGCTTGTTCCCGTCATCAGATATTTTAGGGCGATCAATGTAATCAGCCACAAACCTATGACTCTGCCACTCAGTTATTGGTACAGTCGAATCATCGATGAGGTGATTTCTATTCATAAAAATAGAACCAGCCATGTCGCTCATTCGCTTATGCTCAGTCTTATTGAATTTAAAAGGATCTCCTGAAGCTATGAATGCTTTCCCGTTGTCAGGCATCATATTCCCATCGCCATCTCTGACCCATTTGTTTGAGTATTCAACCGGTAGGATAAGGCTATTATGCCACTTAGGATTTCTTTTGTCCTCTACCCAGTAAACCATCTGGTCTTGCTCTTCAAAGTCAAAGTACCCCTTTTGAGTAGCTGTCTTTTCGAACTCAAGCTGATTGACCCTATCATTTAGGATCGCAATATTGAATCCAATGTCTGAGGTGTTCTTTCGGAAACAGTCACGGTATCGCGTTGGGTGCAATCGTAGGTGCTCATTTAGATCACTCATGGCCTTAGGATCATCGGAAGTTCGCAACTGCTGCTCTTTTATCTTGAGGTGCATCTTGGCACCATAGTCTTTTCCAATAAATTCTTCTTGCTGGGGTGTCGGCTTGCTAATGACACTCTCACCATAGTAGCCGATAAAACCTTGGAGTCCATCGTAGGCTGGCATGAATATATCGACGAGCATTGTTGTTGTCATCCCCAGTGCATTTCTCTCATCGTACTTAGATGCTTCACATAGCTTGTAGTAGTTTGCCCCACCTTTTTTTGTCATCTCACCTACTGTAGATGTTTTGATTGTGAACCCGACCATCTCTGCACCATCTCCCATACTCAAGCAGTTTTTGGTGTTGTCGTGGCCAGCATATACATCTCTCAGGACTGTTTTCCCACATTCATCTTCATGGAATACGAGTAGCTTTGATTGATCAAAATACATCTCAGAGGCCGTCGATGCAAAATCGATTTTTGATCCAAGACCCTTTTTGGACATGGCGTGTGCCCCACCTTTCTTTACTGTCTGGGCTTTCGGTTTAAGGGACAATTCATTCTTGGCATCATCGGAACCTTCGTACTCTGGCTTCATCCACCAAGGAAGTTCACGGAATGGCATCATAGTCATATCCCTAAAAGCTCTCCTAGCATGAACCTCATCCATTGATAGAATTCCAGAGTATGCGTTTAATGTCAGGATTGTCTTTAAAAGCATGTACCAATCTGCCCTAAATGTGGCTCCTTCCCTCCTGTGTTTCGGATAATTCATTCCGATCACGGTCCTGGTCTTCATGTCAATTACCCAAAAACCTTCGACCGCCTCATAAGCAGAGAGGGTGTAGCCATACTCTACCGACTCGTTCTGTAAATAAACCTCATACTCATCAGCCTGTTGCTGCGTACCAAAATATTTTGTCTTTAACTTTTTGCCCTCAAACCACGTAGCCTTAAAATGAAATGGGGCTTCTGTTGTTTTCTCAAAGTGCATGAGGGCAATCCACCAGCGCCTATCTCTATCTCGATAGTGGGGAGAACCAATATCCATTTTGCCAAAATTCATGTGGGCAAAATGAAACCCTTCTATAAAGGTGGGTTTGCCGTTAATGAAGCACCAGTATCCAAAGAGGGTATAGTACCACATTTTTCGCATCCAGTTGAGCTCTTCTTTGTACTCGACTTGATTCTTGGTAAGAAACAACCAAAGGTCTTTAAGTGTCGCGCTGTCTTCCTCTTTTTTTCCCTTTTCATCTAGTTTGTCCCGCATGAATTCGTCATACAAACTATCAAGTTTATGGGGCATCTTCTGCTTCTGGAACTTCTGCTTTGCCGCAGGTAATCCATAGCCATCAATGAGCCTCCAATCTGGGGAAGTAGGCGTGTAAATTCGAATAGTCCCAAGGTCTTTGTCGTCTTCGTGGTACTCCACAAAATCCTCTTCCCTCTTGTAATCCTTTAAGATAGACCAATCGAGAGTGCCGTATTTCTCCTTCTTGTAAGCTTCAAAATTAATCGGTAAATCCAGATAACCCATACTTAACGTTTAACTTCTCTTGGTGTTTTGATACCATCTCCGTGGATCGGTCTTGGCGCTCATCTCTTTTCCTCTTGTATGGTGAGGTCCCTGGTAACGGATCTTCCTTATTCTTGAATGAGGCCGCTATGTCCTCTGGCCTAAGCCCCAGCTTTTCAAGCTCCACATAGTCAAGGAAACGACCCTTCATCCGATTCATATTGTCCTCAGCCATTAAGTCAGTCGTCACAGACTCAATCTCAGCTTGGGTACGCTTAATAGTATCGAAGGATGTAGCCGCCCCCTGACTTAGTTTCTCCTGTGCAATGTAATAACCTTCCTGAAGACTCACTAAATAACTGTACTTGGAACCCCTGTGAAGTCTCACGTATCTGAAGATCATCTTCAAAACCGCTTCATTGTTGTTCATTAAAACATCATTTACCGTATCCGAATAGTCACCCTCTTCATTTGGATCAACACCTGCCAGATGCATAGCATTGTACTTACGCAACTGAATATTCTCAATGTTTAATCTCAAGGGACTATTGTAGTCATACATGTAAACAATGTACTTGATCAACACTGACTTCTTAATGTTCGGAATCTTAACGATAAACTCATCGAATTCCATGAAAATGGGAAACCTTACGAGTGGATTCTGTTTAGCCGTTAGCCTATGAATATTTACCGATAAACGATCAAACTGATCATCAGCGAAATTGTAAAGCTTATAATTTATCATACGGGTCAAATTTAATTATTACTTGGACTCTCTGGTTGTCTTTGCCCCGATTATAATCCCTGCGCTCAATAGTGTATGTGACACCAAGGAACCGTGCACGAGAATCTACTTGAGACTCTAATACAGCAAATGTAGCAACACTCATCTTTGTCGTGACTATCGAAACAGAGTCACCAGGATTCGGATCATCTGGGCTCAAACTGTCCTTGTAATTATAGTGCCAGCTCATAGATTGCTCATGTCAAACAACTCCTGATCAGTCATCGGCCTACCACCAACTTCCATCTTTGATAAAATATGGCGAATAGGTGTCCTATACAACTTCTCCCCCAGTACAGCATTGCCATCATTCTGCAGCTGTATCTTAAGACCCTTGTGCAAAACAACTAAATCACCAGCAGCAACGTCCCCAGTGTCAGGCGCAAAATCCTCGCTGTACCATTCCACTTTCGATCCTACATACCTTACCCTACCATACTTTACACTCTCCCTATTATTCAAATGGGCTAACATACGGCTCTCACGCATAACCTCATCCTCTACTGGCTCAAACAATACCCAACCATTTAACGGGAAAACATCCGTGTCGTCCTTGTCATAAAGCTTCTTCCCCTCTTCAAATATAGCAACCCCCTTAGACCGAAACCTTACAATGAAATCCCTGTAATTTACCATGCAGTATAAATCACCTGTCCCAATGTCAATCACTGCACGGTGATCCCCCTTCGCATCTCCTAACCCTAGTGCCTGGGTTATCCCAAGGAAGCGCACCAGTACCCTATCTCCTACCTCAACCTCTATTACCCCGAACTGATCGAAATCTGTCCTCTGGTCTTGTGCCTTGGCCAAACGTAAACCATCAGGCAACGATACAACCTCTACATACGTAGGTGCCCACTCATTCTGATGAAACTTAGTGTTCACACTCATGGCAAAACCATCTACAGACGACTCTATGATCTCCGTGTCACCCCTCGGTACTTTTACCAATACATGATTGTTTATCATCCCCATACCTAAAATGCTATCCAGGGTCATCTCTAAATAACGAGGTCGCTGTATGTCATAACTCTTATCCCTACGCTCCTTATACTCCCGCTGATTAACTTCTACCTCAGAACTTAATACACTGTCTTCATCTATTGTTATTCCCATTGCTATGTTTTTCCTACAAACATACGTTATTGTAACTTATTCACACTTGTAGTATTGCTACAATAGGGTTCCAGACGATACGATTTTATGAGGGGGGTCTAATCATAATAGGGCCAGGCACCGTGCGCATTGGGGAAACGGCAAACACAGACCCCGCCCCCCGTTTCTGAATGAAGCGATAAAACAAGCGATTTTAAAGCATTCAAGACACCCCACGGGTAAAGCGTATAGATAAAGCTGATAGAAGCGATAGAATAGGGTCTCCATCGTGTGTAGAGGCAGCACCCTGCAATTGATAGCCAAGCAGTTAGAAGCCTACTTAACATAATAGCAATTATGGGACGACCACAATAGCGACAGCAGCAGCACCACCACAGGAAGGGAGCCAATGATATGCGAGAGGCTAACACGTTGAAGCAAAGCAAGTAACCCTATTCAATACCCTTTAAAACGTAGGCCGTGCCAATCTTGACCTTTGTTTACCTGCTTTGTTTATGTTATGGGATGTAATGAGGTGGAACGCTTGGCCTACTTAAGGGAGAAGGGCAACCGTGCAAGCCTTAAGACGTTTAAACCTGATCAATTCGCTTTTATTGGTCTTATTATACGTGTTCAAGTGTTCAATACCTTTATTTCCTGAAGCACGAACAGCCCACCAATAGGGCAACACAGAACGAAAGTAAAATAAATTTTCCTAAACGTTAGGTTTAACCATTTAATAAGCCGTAGATTTGTGGATATATTACAAACCGCAAAAACACACACAAATGAAAATTTCCGCAATCAAATTAATTTCCACCTTTTTAGCGTTCACCTTTACAGCCGCAATTATAATCTACATTATTGCTACAATGGCAAACGGACGCTTTACCAACCCATCTGAATGGAGCGAAGGAAGCCGAATTTTTTGTACAATCATTTCATTACTTGGAGGAATGTTGCTTACAGCGTATCACTTCGATATTACTCAATCTGAAAACGAACTTTAATAAATACAAACCAACAAACAAATAAATTATGAAAAATGCTTTTTTTATTACCGGTCTAATCTTCGCAAGCTTTGCAGCCACTGCGCAAACAATGACAAAGGACGAAAACGGAAATTTCGTTCAGGTCAAAGCAGAGACAGCCGTACACGACAGCACAACCACACACACGGCCAAATTTAACGGAAAGAAAGATGAACCCGTATACATTGGCAAACGTGGTGGAATGTATGTAATACGATACGCTAAAAAGTCAGGTAAATTTTACCGCAAGTACTTGAAAAGAGAGTAGAAGCCACTGAAGCCACCACCGCCCCACAATTTAAAACGTTGTGGGGTTTTTGGGTGCCAGACTTTTGGCAAAAAAACCACAAATAAAAAAACCCAATACCATGCAAGACAAGAGAAGAATAAATTTCGAATTTCACAACGAACGCCTAGAGTTAAACCGTTTCGATATTATTGCGCTCGACAAATTAGGTGGAGACTTATTTAGACGCCAAAGCTTTTATGCAGATAACGTTGTTTGGTTTGATTGCCTTGGCCTATTCAAACTAAACACTAGTGACATGTTTTGTATTTTACAGAATGACAACGAACCAAGCAAATTTTACCAGTTCGACTTCATTAACGACCTTTTCGATTTGTTGGATGATGAACTGAATGTAATTGAAACGGGCATAAACTTACTAGATATATAAAGATGAACACCAACCTAACAAAACAAGAAAAAATAATTATTGCACTACTCAGAGGACACCACCTAGAACCCGCAGAGATTGAGATAGCAAAACAACAAGTCCAAGCCCTTAATTTAAACCTAAAAACACGAATACCAAGATGAAAAGCAAAGCGATAATTTCCAACATCAAGACATCTATAATGGGCACAATAAAATTCGATATGACCGCAAAAGGTCACAGAGGCACACAAAATTTTATTTGTTATCCGATAACAGAAGAAACCAAATTGATCACAATCCAAAGCGGCAAACGCATTGGAAAATATGACCCCGAGACCGGGATAATATTACTATCAAAAAGCCGTGCGAACAGTTCATATTTTCACCATCTTCAAATGGATAATTTAACAGCCGTAGAAATTGACCCGCTAGAAAATCAAGAGTTGAAGATGAAAATATTCACGACCTCAGGAAAAAAAGTAGGAGAGTCAATAGTGAAATCTAACAACTCAGGAGCCATTAACATCTTTGAGATGTAGGAGATACTCAAGCCAAAACCACCGCCCCACAATTTAAAACGTTGTGGGGTTTTTGGGTGCCAGACTTTTGGTAAAAAAACCACAAATAAAATTGATATGAATACTTCAAAAATTACCCCAGTGAAAACACTCAAGGCAGGATTAGAAATTTATGAAACTTATAACCAATGGCAAGAAAAAGACGGAGCCTTATATTTTGCGGGAATTGGAATTATAATAAGCGGAAGAATGCACGAAGCAGACACCGCCTATAATAAAAATTGGCAAAATAAATTCGTTGGCGAATTGCAATTGACATATATCGACCCCGATAAAAAAATGAGCGAAACGTTCTATACAGAAGGGACTTTCGGAATAACAATTTTTGCCGCAAATTCAGAAGATTTTATTTTGCAGTGTGAGAACTACCTTAATAAAAACTTTGAGGGGTTGAAGGAATACTACAGAGAAGCAGACGAAACTGGGAGAATAGTAAGAAAAGTAAGAAAAAGAACGCCTAAGAACACGCAAACAAATAGACAAATAGGCAAAATAGCCGGGTGCATAGAATACGCATTTAGACAAAGCCACAAAAGAAAATCAGATCGATATGAATTTAAAGATATTGGAATGGAATCATTAACGGGAGAAGATGCAAAAATGCGAGATTATTACATAAACAGAAGCAACAACAGACGCAACACAGACATAAAATATCAAAATAAACTGCAAAAATCATTTTTGAATCAATTCGGTTTCACGTTGAAAAGTGTAGTATTTAATTTTAAATTTTGTTTGCATTCTTTCGAAGCCAATCTACTAAAAACAAAAGGTATAGGAAAAGAAGAAGGGCAAAAACTTAAAGAAGTACTAACCGACAAAGAATTCAGAACAATTCAAAAAGCATTTAGATATTACAATTTCTAAAGATCTGCTTATTGCAAACCACCGCCCCACAATTTAAAACGTTGTGGGGTTTTCGGGTGCAAACCCTTAACACTTAAAAAATGGATTCATTCGAAACAAGATACAGCACATTAAAAAAATGTATCAAATTGAGACAACAAGCGGAAAAAAGCGAAAATATTACAGAGGTGCGAAATCTTGTAAATAATATTTTTGAGATTCACACGATACACAGCCAACAAATTAAAGCCAAAATAAAAGGGAAAGACTTTACTGATGTTCACGGTTTAGATTTTAATGTTTGGGCATACGATACGGAATACGATATAGAGAAAGTTTACTACTCAATCAAAGACAAATACCATTCTTTGCATTGGGATAAATACGGGTATAACGCTTATTGATTACTAAAGCCGAAACCACCGCCCCACAATTTAAAACGTTGTGGGGTTTTCGGGTGCAGGTGCAAGAGCTCAGGAACCAACACCGCACAACATTCTCCAGGCCCGAAGCCAAGACCGCATTGAAAAACCCAAAAAACACAATAAAATGCCAAGAATAGAAATTGTAGAATACATTTTACCCTCTCATCTTGCAAACTATCTGATCAATGGAGACGCAGACAATTTGACAAGCGAAGAGCAGAAAGAGATTGACGATTTTTGCGAAGAACATGATGTAAGATGTACGGACGCAGACACAGAGAACGACTATTTTAGCCCTAGCAATGATATGACAGGGTACAGACTAGCGGGAGACGTTTGTAAATTCACATTTGTAAGGAATAACCCAATAGACTACTTTGAAAAGTACGAACTATTGCCACCAACAGCGAGAGCAATTGTAGGGCTGTTTTCAGATATTCAATCTAACAAGGGACTGTCTTACGAAGATTGTAAATACTTTCTAATGCTAATGGAGCGAATAGGGTATACATTTGACTATGACTTAAGGGCAGAACCTTTTAATCTCAGATTGATTTAACCCGAAATAAAGCGAGATGAAAAAAACGACAAAAGCTATTTTTGATAGCCTAAAGCAAGAACTTAAGCAAGTCAAGACAACCAAGGATAAAGCACTCATTAAATTTGCGGAAGTGATAATTTTACAGCACAATAAATACCTATAAAATAATGGAATCAAATACAGAATTATTGAATCTCGAAAAGAAAAAAATCGAATTATTCAACAAAATTGGCAGACGGAAAAAAGAAATGTCTAAGGAACTGTTCACGCAAAAAGAAATTTTTGAAACGCCACAGATCAATGACAAATTATTTGACTTGTCACCAAGCTTGGAAGCCGGTCAATCTACTCTTCAGGAATTGAAAGACGAGTACAAAATCATTTCGAGAATTATTGCCGACATCAAAGAGTCTATTCGTCAGAGCAAAAAATGGAAGCAAAGCAGTATTAAATAGTTGTAGTATAGTTACAAATAGTGTATATTCGCATTTATAAACCACAAACGATTGACATGAAGAAAAAGGAATTTTCAACAAAACCAGCACTTAAAGGACAGTTAGCACATATCTTTCTCTTTTTTGATGAAGATAATTGTGAGAGAGCAGTTCAATTTCTAAATAGTACAGAAATAGCCGAAATAAGGTTCGCTAAAATATTTCCGGGCAGAAAAGACCATGACGGGGTAGAGATAGAATGTTATGGGGGTGAGAGGGAAGGATTTGTGCCTGAATTCTTAGAAGCAATGAAACCACAAAAATAAGAATACCATGAAAACAGCAAATTTCGTAGAACAAAGGAACCTTTTTGATCAAAAAGATCAAGAAACACAGAAGCGAGAATCTGAAGAAAAAGAGGAATACAAAGAACGCCAAACCGCAGCCCACAGTGAAATGAGAGAAGCCATTAATGATGGAATAGCATCTTATGGGGACTTAGAGGATATTTGCCTTGGTCATGGGGTTGATTGCGACGAAATTGAAATGATCTTACTTGGCTACTAAATTTGTGTTGGTTGTAAGTCCAATAAATTGTGAACACGGCCCTTCATTGGGTTGTAAACAAACCACAAATAACATGAAAATTATAAAAGTAACATACGCAATAAATGGGGCAGAAAGCAATACGGACATTTACCCCACGCATTCCTCTCATTTCACGAAGTTTTTTTTCAATTTTGAGATATGTATTCATTCTGAGGATAAGCCAATAGACTCAATTGGAATTCATAATGATATTGTCCTCAGAAGCCACAACGAACTCAGGGAATACGCAATCAAAGAAGCCAAAAGTTGGGGACACGAGCATTTTGATATGTATCAAGAGGTATGTATATCGAAGAACTTGAACTTTATTTCACACAACGCTGAATACCACAAATAGTATGAATAAGCAAATAGAAATATTCGAGGAACTGTACAAATTTGCAGAGATAGATGTTACTTACAAGCGCAGGGTGAAAGCTAAGGATAGAGTCAAAATAACACAGTCAAGTGACTTTTACAATGGCATTAAACCATATTACGGGGAACAGTTAGAATATAAGGAGAAATTTTTTGTTGCAGCACTGAATAGGGCTAATAAAATTGTAGCCATCTCAAAAATTTCTGAAGGAGGTATCTCAGGGACAGTAGTTGATCCTAGAATTATAATGCAAATGTTACTACTTAATAACGCAAGCGCATTTATTATAAGTCATAACCACCCAAGCGGAAGTCTTAATCCAAGTGAGTCGGATATTCACTTAACAGAAAAGCTTAAAAAAATAGGTAACCTTTTGGAAATTAAATTGCTCGACCACATAATTGCAGCAGAGGAAGGGTACTACTCATTTGCTGATGACGGGAAAATATAACAACTCATTAAAACTGAAGATATGAATGACAATGAATTTAAAACCTACCAATGCGAAGTTGAAGCCTTCTCTGATGTATGGTTATTTATGACACACACACCCGGTACAGTTCACGGGTACGAACTGAAAGGTGATGCAAGCGTAGTTGGTAACTTAACACTGCTATTTCATAGTCTACTATCATTGGAAGAGATTAAAGCGATTCTGAAGGATGTGATGGATGGACACGTAATGGAGAGAACAGTTAAAGAATGGAATGGTGAGAATGACCTTGGCCAGTTCAAGTATCAAGAAATAAAAAACATCTTAATAGCAAGAGCCAAAATTTGCGTAGAACGCGGATTTAACCACTTTGTACATGAGATACAGCGACCGCTGGATTACCAAAGAGTGATAAGAGACATAGGAAAAGATACCAATGGATATATTACCATTTCCTCTTTTCTGAAGCCAACAAAAAACACTAACACTACTGAAATCGTATTCAGAATCATAACAAAATAGATATGAAAAGTACAAGACAAGCAATTCAATTTTAACGTCAAAATTGAAGCGCAGGACATTAAAGAGTCAATGGTAATGTTGTCCCTATTGACGGCTGAAGAGACGCGGATGACGAGCGCGACTGAAGCGAATGTTGGCAAGATGTTGCCAGAACACGCATTTCAGGTAATGACTCAAGACCCTGAAGAAAAAGATAGATATGTATCACTTATGGAGACACACTACCTTGTTTCGGAAGCCATAGTAGTAATGCGTATGCAAGGGGAAGATACGCAGCCAATAGATTTTCGGGAATTCTACGATAATGGAGGTACCGGAATGCTGATGGAGGCAGCTAGACTAATTGCTGAAAGATTTGAAGCGAAATACTCTGACTTCGATTGGAATGCTGAAGTCGATATTAATGAACCAAGTTATTGGGAAGCAGTTGAAACATTTGTAGGCCAAACCGATTGGTTGAATATTTACAATAATAACCCGGCAACATAATGAGAGGAAAAGAAAGTATAGCCAAGACCAAGAAGGTAATGGTAGGACTCGGAATTATTGTGATAGGAATCTTTGCACAAGACTACGAAATGGGAGTGGCATTTTGGTTTTTTCTTGTTGGGATATTTGTAGTAGTTAGCTAAAGAATAATTTTCACTTAATTTGTAAGATAATGACAACAACGAAGTCAATGATCAAAAATACTGATGTTAGAAATCTAATCGAAACAGCCCGGGACAAGGGTTGTTTCTTTTGGACTGCCAAACTACCATACACAGTTGATATGGTTCAGGAGGTGATAATTGTCAAGACTGAAGGAGGACTCAAAGCTATTCGTATGCAAGAGCTCATAATGGAGCCAGAATTTATGAAAGCAGTTGCAGGGTCACAAGAATACTTGTTGCAAAGGTACAAGAAGGGATTGTGGACTAATTTTGTTCACGCATTAATAACTCAAGAAGAAAGGTAGATGATACTCATATTTAGAATTTCGGATGGAAAGCCGATCAAGACAGTTACTACACTTAAGGAAGCTTCAGAAGCTACCGGGTGCGATATGGGCAATATCTCAAATATTATCAAGGGTACTATTGACCAGAGTAAGGGCTATACATTCGTAAAGACAGATGGGACTCTGAGCAGAATACTTTGCTCGACATTGGTAGATGATTATTTTAGAATACGGGAGAACAGTCTTAAGGACTACATTTGTAAAAAACAAAGTGGAAATTATGTTTGAGACATTTGCAAAGAGAAACCCGTCAGAAGGTTTTAAGATGGACGGAGAAAACAAGCTCATTTCCTCCGGGCACACAATAGTAAAAGAAGCAGGTAAAATTGTATGTCAAAAAGACGGACCCTGGGATACCGTGTTTTCCGTTCCCGAAAATATAAGCTACGCACTTTTTGAAAAACTGATGTTCGAATGTTTAAGTTAGATGAATTCAAAAACCAAAGGAGCCTATTTGCGTCGAAGCGAATAGGCTCTGATGGTAGGAGTGAGTTGAGTGGTAGAAATATTGACTTGAATAATGTTTGTTGCTACGCACATATTTTACCCAAAGGTTCGTACCCACACTTAAAACTTGTTGCAAAAAACATAATCCTGGTCCACCCAGATGAGCACACTATACGAGACCAAGGAACTGTTCAACAAGAAAAACAGTACAAAGAGAGGTACCCCGACACGAATTGGGAGACTTGGGACTTAAGGAAAGAAGAGATGCTAGAAATTCACGCACTAAACAGTAAGTCCAGAATAGCGTTTGTGAAAAAGTGATTTCATGATATTATCTCTAGGGAATCTAAGTAATGATTGTAGCACGGATCCTCCCAATGCTGGATTTCTGACTTTTCATGGGTATCCTCATCCACCATGTACAAGAGAGTCACCTTTGAAGTATCATACGGATAGTATTCAGTTTCATAGAGCTCACCCACTTTCGGGATACGACCATTTGAATGAGTGATCCTTACTATCATGATTTTATATCTGTTTAGTTTTATTTGATTTTGAATACCACGTCACTGGATGAAGCTCTTGGCTTTCTTCCCTCTGAAGTGCGGTTAATAGTTGCGACCTGTAAACCTCAACATGAAATCGAAACATTCTAGTATTTCCCTTGATTGGTTTCTTTACCGCTGAAGCAACGTGGTAGACACTGTTTGATTGCTTCTGACCTATAGCTACAAGAAAATCATCTTCTTTTACACCTCCTTTCCATACAGGCATGTCGATATAAAGCTTTCTTAATCGATCAGGCATTTTATTTTTGTTTTTCAAGTTCAATGTCTAATGCCTTTTTCGCTGCGGTCATTGTAGTTTTGGATGCGTTGTAAATTAATCGATAGACACTACGATCTATGTATATCTTACAGAGACTTTGGAATCGATGTTGGATTTGTGCTGTAAGATTATTCAGTAAATCAAACCTATGCTGTGCGTAATTCTCAAGCATTGCCAGTATTTTTAGCTTGAAGTTAATACTTACCTCTGAGTCGATCCACTGAGGATTATTCTTGTTCTCATAAAGGTGTTTGACTGAATCTTGCAAGTCCAAAAGGAATACAAATATTTCCTCTGGCTCGTCAGTTTCCTGAAGCCACTTTTGCTTCTCCTTCGCGTAATCCGTATCTATTTTATCTTGTATTATCATGATATTTTGTAGTCTATTAATTGACTCTTTCTGTAAAAAAATGGCTCTACGTCTTCATCCATGTCAAAAAGTCTCATTATCACTTCGCCATCGTCATCAACGGCAAACCCATCACACTTTTTAATGGTCATTCCACCTTCTACAAAAAGGGTAATAATTTTACCGTTCACACCTGGATACTCTTTGCTTCCAAGTATTTGGGCCAACTCGTCTCTTCTCATTGTTTTAAGCTCGATAATAAAGTGGAGCTTCTTTAAAGTGATCTCTGCGCTACTTGCCATTTGTCTAATAAGTTTTTGCTGCTTGTGCTTGAATAAAACTCTTCGCTGTCGTGTAACTTTTTCCATGTTTCTCTGACTTCTATGAATTGTCTGGATAAGCCAAAATTCATAGACAATTCTATTGCCTTTATGTTTTTCAAATGAGGGTTTTCAATACTCTCAAGGTAATTCACCATTGTATCGAAGAACTGTCCATCAAGTTCGTTGTCTTTTGCCAAAAATGATATGCCCCCAACCGATTGGCTAAAGTCATACTTTAAATGCTCTTTTAAATAGTCATCTGGGTCTAAGTTCTCTGGCATTGGAAGGAATTTTGGTTCCACACCTGAGTCTAGGAATAACCGAACGACTCTACTAGTTGCTTTTATACCTGCTTTGTCCCCATCATAGATGATTGTCCAATTCTTAGTCAATCTGAGGCATTCTTTTATCTGACCCTCAGTGAAAGACGTACCTAAAGGACAAAGGGTATTCTCATGCTTGTATTCATGCGAGGTGATAACGTCAGGGTTTCCTTCGAGCAGTATTCCATGATCTAACTTAACGATTGCGGACCTGGATTCAAAGATTCCATACAAAACGTTTGATTTAACGAATAGCTCAGTTTCTCTGCCATTGATATACTTGTACTCCTTGCCACCATCGATTCTTCTACCAGTGAATGATATGATAGACCCACTTCTTGATCTTATTGGAAAAATGAGCCTCCCACGCATTAAATTGTGCCCATTTTCACTGATGAGCCCACAGTTTTTGAAATGGCGATCATAATCTGCAGACGGAGTCATTGGGCAGTAGCCCAGTGCCCACTTTTTAATTTGCTCTTGACTAAAGCGGGAAGCGTATTTCTGCGCTGAAGCCGACTGTTCAAGTAATGAGATAAAATAAGCTGACAGAATAGAAGCTGAAGCTTGTATCTGGGATCTTTTGGTTAAAAGTTCTTGAGGCACATCGTCCCCTAGTTCGATCCCGTACATTTCACCTAAGAAACGCATGGCATCTGGATACTCAAGCCCCTCCATTTCCTCTACAAGAGTAATTGCATCACCACCCTTTCCCGACGAGAAATCCTTAAATATTTGCTTCGATGGGGAGAATAGGCAGCTTGCAGTGTCTTCATCACCAAAGGGTGACAAGCACTTCCAATTCGCGCCAGACTTAACCAGATTGAGATTGTAATGCCTTGCCACCTCTAGGATGTCTAGCTTTTCGCTTAATTCTGCCAGCTTTATGTGATTCACGTCTATAGATTTAAATCATCTAGTGAATCATTAAGGAACTCGTCTAATGCTTCATTGGACATCTCAAGCATAGCGTCATCAACATCTAAGGCTGAGTCTGGGAACTTAGTATTGTATTTATCTTCAAAAGTCGGGAAGAGTCTACCATCTTTCTCAGCAAAAGCCCGCATAACTTTATGCAACAACTTATGGTGTCTCGGCTTATCAGGACTCCCATCACCCCATATAATACCCATTCTATTGCCTGAAACTTCGGCTATATCTGGGGTTCCTTTGTCTTCGGGAAGCTCTGAAGATTTTTGTGGCAGGTGTGGTCTCTCCGTTGCTTTCTCAGTGTTTCTCTCTTCTCGTTTCAACTCAACCTCTGGATACTTTTTTATAAAGAAAGCCTCCATTTGATTTTCGTCTTCCGCAAAAGTTTCAGTAAGCTCAAGCAAGCGTCCAGTGGTTTTTCGTCCAGGGATTTTATCGACCCATCCCAAAAGAGCTGCAGGTGCTTTTGCATTAAGGAAGGTGATCATTTCCCCCCCATTGTCACACTGCTTAACAAGTTCGTGCCATGGTGGTGTTCCCTCGTTTTCTTTCGTCTCTTGAAATGGATCAGTACCATTGGGACTCTGTTCAAAGCGAAGCTTAAGTGCTCTTCCTTCCTCAATCGTTCCTGTCACTGGATTCCCAAGGTTATAACTGTTCTCATCAAGACTCTCTAAATCTTGTATTGATAAGTTGTCAGTTTCTGGCGCATAAGACCATATTTTCCCCTCAAAGACCCCCTTAAGTTGTGGTTCTTGTGAGATGTGACCACCCGCATCTTCGGTCTTTCCTTTTACTCTGTCAACTAATTTCTTAGTCACACTACCATTCTCCTTCTCCTGCTTGGTGGCTTCTGACATGTCCATCTCATGTCCATTTAACTTCACAGTATTACCCAGACCTTTTTTGTAGTCCGTGTACTCTTCGGTCAAGACAATGTTGCGTAGGATGTCACCAAAAAAGTCACGCACAACAAATCCTAAGGCTCGGTACATGCACATTCTTTCGGGATAGTCCCTCCAAAATTCAGAATCCTTGCCTTTAAGATCTGGATTGTAGAGTCCTGCTTTCTTCGCGTCTTCAATAGAGTAAGACCTTTCAAACGTAACTTCTGAACCCCCTATCTTTCTTTTCCCAGAAATGTAAAAAGTAAAACTACCATCTCTAATTGAGCCTTTGTAGTTTTCGTTCCATGCAAGGACAGCCCCAGAAGCAAATATTTTGGCCTTAGCAATGTCGCCTTTGATCATAAAGCGACCATCACCAGTTGGGATGACTTGGCCAATAGACTCTGCCCATCCAAATCCGTTTTCAATACCGAATTCAATTACTGAAGCAATGATCCCTACTTTATTCTCAGAAGTCGCTATACGATCTGGGAGGGGTACATTGCTTGCAAGCCATTTTAGAAGCTTCTCGTAGTCTTCTAATGTTTCAACAGTTGTTAGTCGGGTGCTGATAAACCCTTTGTGTTCATTATGCATCATAGTTATTTGATTTATTTGTAACATATTGAGGTGTTGATATTTTTTAATTACATCTGGGTCAAATTGTAATGGTATCTTCATTAAAACGGAAGGTCATCTGGTGGCATACTTTCATGGTTGGGCAAGTCCATACCCGTCTCTTGCTTGCCTGGCGTACCCGAAAATGATCTATCTTCAGGTAATGCATCTAAAGCTGGGGCTGGTTTTGCTGCCGGACCATCACGATCTGGAATACCAGGGCAATTTGGCTTGATCTTTTCCGCAATGATCTTCTCCATCATTTCATTTATTGCAGTATGATCGTATACGTCTTTGCCGTTGATGACATGCTTTGTTGATTTTGGCAATTGATCCATACTCCATCTCCAACCATACATACCGTCTTTACCGCTTGTACCAGGTTCCCGAACACAAAGGGAACTGTATCCACTCTTGTTCTCGTAGACACTAATATTAAGCTCCTTTCCTGCCTTGATTTCTGCTTCACAAGCGGATAGAGTGTTTATCAAAGACCTCCCAAGCATTGAGAAGCTAGAGTCAACTTTGTGGATCGGTTCATCCTCGCCAAAATCAAATGAGAATACAATTTTCTTGTACTCTTCTCCTTTTTGGCTTTTCTGGGACTTCACCTCAATATCAACCAACTTACCCTCTATGTAAGAGTAGTTTTCAATGGGTGTCCATTTGCCCTCCAATTTTGCTAGTTCAGAGAAATATGTTTTCTTTTCCAGCTTGTCAAACCTGAGTTGTAGAAAGACAAACTTGTTACCTGCTGAGTTACCTTTTCCTGCCATTAGATTAAATTTTTAGCGTAGTGCGCCATTAATAGTGCGTCTACTTTAGGGTTAGTGAATTTTATGTGTGGATATAATCGTTCGGCTATCTGACGTAGCCTGTTTTTGTGTTCTACTTTACTCTCTCCTTTTACAACGACAAGCCCTATGGCTTTCTGCCATGTTCGCGGAGTAACCATGTGTGTTTCTGCTTGGACTATCTCAGCAAACATTTTGCATTTACCGTTATTTTCACCAAAACTGAAGGAAGATACTACCCCCTGCTTTGGCATTGCGTGAACCTTTTCCATTACGCACCGAATACCCATGACTTTTGAATATGGTCGCCATGTCTGGGCAAACAACACTAAGTCACGTTCTGTTGGCTTCTTACTGAATTCAAAAAATGTGCATTCGCTGGGAGTCACCATGTCATTAATAACAGCGATACAGCCGCTACTCCCCCCTGGGTCTATTCCAATGTTGATTGAGTGTGATTGAGTCATGTACTAATATTCTGGTTGGTGTAATTGATCTTATGATTCCTAATTCTGTGTCTGCAACTAATCCTATGATTTCCGATAGCTGATGAGTGCCCCCGTGTCCGTCCCCTATGAGTGTAATTTCATTGCCCCAGTGAAGGAATGTCCCTAGTCTTGGTAAGAATCCACTCTTTGGGTCATAATCTTCATACTGGGTATCAATCTCATCGTAATCGTCAGTCCATAGGTAATAGACTAGATCTCCTTCGATCATAGGTTAAAGTCTAGTTTACTGACATTTCCCTTCAATTCCTTTTCGTCGAATTCTTCGCCAATTTTGGTGGTCATCATGTTGGATTTACCCATTCTTAAATATCCATCATCAAAGACTATTTCGCGCACCTGATTGTCTACCAATAAACCCATGAGTTCATTATATCGACGGTCTTGCATCTGCTTGATAACCTTGCCGTACTTTTTGGCTAATTCATATTGACGAAGCTTGGTGTAAGACTTAAATGTGCCTTTCATGTAAGAACGCTCACGCTGGAATTTACCAGATTTCCATCTTCTGTATGCCTCTGTGCTGTTCGGTCCTGGCTGAAGGTTGTCGATTGCCTCATAAAGCTTTGCGGCCTCAGAAACACGTCCTTTTGCCTCGGCTTGCCTTGCTTCCATAAAGAATCTACGGGCAGGTAACACGCGATTAAACCACCAATCTTTGGAAACTTCTATGATGATTTCAGCAAGTTCTTTATCACGTTCATAATACCTGACGCTAAAGTGTTGACCAGCTTTCTTGATTGCAATCTCAGCATAATCAGATTCAGTTACCACCATTTGTTGATGAAGCTGAATCACATATTGAGTAGGCATCCCAGTCTCATACCCTTTACCAGTGTACTCACCAATCGTTTTGATTTCTAAAGGTGCCGCCTTTAATAGTGGCTCTCCCGTGATCATGTTTGCGGACCCAGGGGCAATAGCCATATCTAAACTTGAAAAAAGCCAAGGCATTTTTTGATTGACTAAGTAGTATTTAGTCTCAAGTGACTTTCTGATTAGGTACTGATCTAATTTACCTGAGTCAATCCATTTCTTGTGGTTGGCAATATAACCCTCAGGGGTTCCATCCCAAAATTGCCATACTTCACCAATAATGGGTTCATCGGTATGGCCCCAGAATGTAAGTTGATTACTAAATTCTACTGGTGTCTCCCTGCCAATCTTATGCTCAAACATTTCAGCAGGAGATGGTGCGTATTCATTGATCGGTAGTCCCGTATCAACATCTTCAATAAGCTTTGCCATTTCTGAAGCACCAATACCCCCAGGGTAATCGGGTATGCCAGTTGTTCTAAATCTGAACCACTCAGGGCTATGTGCTTTTATAGCGAACTTGTGAAAATGATCTTCTGTAAATATTTCCATATTCTGTCGAATTGTGGTTTTAGTAATTTTAATTGTGCCTTGCGAATCTCTAAGTTCAAGCCATTTTCATCAGCTATTCCTAATTCATTGCAATCGGTTACAAACATATCAAAATCTTGGTTAATATTCAGGAAAGCGGTTGGATTATTATCCAAAGCCTCAATAGACATTCTATTCGTCCAAATATGTTCTACCAATCTGGAACAACTTTGACTCTGGTCGAATATTACAAGGAGTGCTTCCATTTCTTTGTCCCACTTCTCAGTCTCATAAATGTATGCCTCAAGCTGGTGCCTTTGTTCCGCTGGTATTGCTTCAAGATCATATTTATTTTGTGCTGCCTTTCTTTTAGCAATCAATTCAATCTTAGTTCTTAGATACTGGGTTTTGAAATGACTAATGCTTGCGCTTAATTGGGCGTGAACACTAACATCAATGCTTTGATCACCAAAATATCGATTCTTGTATTTTATTTGATCCATTTTTTTAGGTCTTTGATTAGATTGTTTAGCTCATCCCTCTTTGCTTCTAGGGTTATTTCGTCTTTTTTAAGTTTGCTGTTTTCTAGTTCCAATTCAGAAATTTGCTTCTGCATCATAACGAATGTGGCCTGACACCTAGAGATGTACTGAAAACTATAATCAAGAGCACCTAAAGCTTCTTTCTTTCGCTCAAAGGCAGGGGCTTCATTAATAGCTTTGACAGCCGCTTGGTGGTACTGCCTCACCGATTCCATTTTAAGTAAGTCAGTGTTTGTCTCTGCGGATATAAATTGGTCAAATGGCATTCCTTCGCTCATTGTTCATCGCTTTTTGCCTCTTGGCTGGTTCTTTTTTAGTTAGGATTTTCTTTGCCGCTTTGACAGAATCCCTAAGTTCTGCGGGTATATTTGCTTGCTGGAAAAATGTTGCATTGTGATCCATTTGATCAAGAAAATCAAGTTGGTCTCTGGACATACCTTCTATGATCCTTTTACCATCCGTTGTCCACATGTAGTGATCTTCCTTGAGTATTCGCCCAATGACAGGGTGTTTATGCTGATTGGCCATCCTCTTCAAGATAGAGGTGTACATATCTTGATCGGTTGTTGGTCTAATCATTTTATGCTGCAACATTTTAGCTATAACTATTTTGTAGTGGTCTTTAGAGTATGGCCCACCAAAGGAGTTAACGAGGTTGTAGCTGATGCTATGTATTTTCCAGAATTTCACCGCTTGCAGATATGTGTTGTACATACCCAGAATAATTAAGAAGTGGTCTGTAGTGAGCTTAAAATGCCGACTCTGAAATTTAGCTTTTAAGAAAGGTACTGAAGCGAAATTGATAAATATAGGGTTGCGCTGATGTCTGTTGACTTTCTTTTTCAATTCATGGTATGACTCTGCCATGCATTGTCGCTTTACCGCAAACCTAAAAGCTCCCTTGTAGGTATCAAACTCATCTTTGAATTTACACTTACCTAGAATGTGGCCATACCTCACAGCATACTGATGTGCATTTGGGTCCACAGCAGGATCAATCTTTCCGAATTTCATGTAAACGGATTTGTCCATGTAAATTTTACGCAGGTAATGGGCACTTATTCTACGGTAAATCAAGTGCTTTTCCAACGGAGTTAGCTTTGCCATCTATTTGCTTGGGGTATAAGTTAATTCCTAATTTCTTCTGATAGTATCTGTGCCTTTTTGCATCCCACTTAACGATGACCCGCTTAACGTAAGACCCCTGCTCTTTTACTTCTTCAGGCTTCTGCTTACCATAGAGTATGACCGAATCATTTTGCTCGTAGGGAAAGCCAGGTTCGATGTCAAGGTAGGTTGGTGGCCTCCATATTCCAATCATTGCCATTCCCCGTCGAAACCACTCTTGGCCATGGGCTAATTCTTGAGGGTCTGGCGCTGGATAATAGAGCTGCATTTGGCCATCTATCTTAATTGCTACTTTTTTCTGGTCACGTAAATGGACAACTACAATGTTGTAGCGCATTTTCTTGTCTGCATTTTTCCGTATCCAGATCAATTCCTTCTGAAGGACAATATCTCGACTGGGTTGTGATCTCCAATCTATCTCAAGCTCATCAATCGGATCGACAAGTGTTATCTGGAATTCAATACCAAGTTCTTTCTCTACTTGATCCACTCTATTATACCAGTCTCTTAAGGCAACTTGCTCTTCAGTTCCCTTTTCCTCGTGGTCCAGGATAACGAAGTGCTCATAGACAAATGCTTCAGCAGTCATCCTTTCGGTCTTCGTCATTTGATTATTGAAGGTGTCGATGTAGTCTTTCTCTGCTACCATCTCTGCAAGCTTCCTATAGATAGTGGCTGGCTTACCGGTCTCTGGGGACATTAGTATTGTCTTCATACCATATAGGATAGCCATATCAATAAGTAGGTCAAAGACCCATTGGGTTTTACCCGTATGCGGTGGGCCGTACACGTAGAGTGTAGTACCAAGGACTACGGAGAATGGTTCGTGATAAACCTTAAGGGACTGCTTGTATCCACGTCCCACACCCTCATCGTATACCTTGTGCATTGTATCTCTGTGCTCGTCTAGTCTGCTAAACATTTATTTAGTTAGTTTTTTTTCCACTTTTTCAATCCAAATAACAACATCCATAAGATCACAAGTGGGTATTCCTCGATCACATTCTGAGTCATAATTATTAATACGCCTCATAAGTTCATCCTTAAACTTTTGAGCCGATACATTTTTTAATTTCTTCTTCATGATTAACATATTTCTCCGTAAGTACTCCGAAAGACGTTGCTCAACAGTCGCTTAATGCCATTCGAAGAGAACGGCACGAAGCTTAGTGTTAGCTGCAAGTGCTACGTTCCAGTTTTAATTGAAAGTTCGTACATATCAGCCGTAATAATATTTTTTTCTCCCACCCTCTCTTTTGAGATTTGATACATATCAAAATCATTTTCAATGCCAATGTAGTTTCTTTTTGTTTCAAAACAAGAAAGTCCAGTTGTATTACTTCCGCAAGTATTATCAAGAACCCAATCATTTTCATTTGAGTAGGTTTTAACAAGGTATTTAATCAACTCCAGTGGTTTTTGAGTTGGATGTAATGCTGATTTTTGTTTATCAGTAGCAAAACTCAAAACACTTTTCGGGTATCGTTCTGTACTATCATAAGTTGTAAGCCCATGTTCACCATAGTTAGTAGTCTTTTTAGAGTTTCTTTTATGCTTTGCTGTGCTTACCTTTCTTTCGTGTCCAGTAGTCTTTTGTGGGTTATACGTTGGTAATCTCTTGTAGAATACCAGTATGTCTTCGTGGCTTCTCAATGGCATTCTTTTAGCGTTTAAGTGTCCTGTTGGGGTTGTTTTTTGCCAAATTAGATTATATCTATGTAGCTTCTCATTTGAGAGCATCAACCTTGCAGAAAATTTATCCTGTCCGAAAAGAACTATTGCCCCATTTTTAACTATTATTCTTTCGTATTGCTCCCAAAGTAAATTCAAATCAATGAGTGAATCCCATTTATTCTTAGTTACACCATAAGGTAAATCACAACAAATTAGGTTTATGCTTTGGTCGGGTATTTGTTTCATCATCTGAAGGCAGTCTCCAAACCAAAGAATGTTTTTGGTTTTTTCAAAACCATCTTTGCCACCGCTCAAAAAAATATTATTACTACGTTCGTTTTTCATATCAAAGTTTTGTGTTTAAAATCCGCACCAGTCAGCTAACATGGTATATAAAAAATAGCCTATTAAAGTTCGGTGTATAATATCAATGTTTGTGGTCAGGCTACTTTTCATATACCTGTCCGTTAGCAACAATAAAAATTATTCCTCCCACCAGTAAAGCACCTTAAAGAAGCTCTTTATCATTTCAGGAACATCCCATTCATCACCTAACCAAGTGCTTTCCCCTTCACCATTGTTACAAGAAGGTGCATTGTTTTTTATTCTGTATTTACCAACAGAAGTTGGTTGTCTTTCGTTTGTGCTTACCCAAGCCATAATTTTAAAAGTTGCTAACAAAAGCTATAAATAAAAGCCTTGTTAAGGTTTGTGTGTGAATTGAACTTTGTGTTGAAGGCTTCAATTCATAGCCTAGTCATTACCTGCAAGTGCTTAGACTTGTGCTAAACTTGAAGATTCGTGCTTATCATCCCGTAATAATATTTTTTTTCTCCCCTCTTTTGATTCTGCTAATATTAGAGCTTTGAATATTTGAAATGCAACCTGGGGTACAATTGCATTTCCGTATGCTTTTATTGATTCTTGTCGCCATTTAGGAAAGGTAATTCCGTCCAGTTGGTTGGAAATCCCATCATTTCCGCTACAAATTGGGGATTGAGTTGGCCATCTACCATCATAGTAAGTCCAACTTGCTTTCCTTTCTCCAAACGATTCAGAACGCATTTGTCCTTTGGGTTTCCCCTGTTCCTGTTGTCGCTTGCATTCGGTGTCGGCAACATTCCTTTTTGATTCCACTTCGCTACCGTTTCTTCCAAATTCCCTTTGTTCCTGTTTGCTAATTTCTCGCTGTTTAGATTGCATCCGTTTACTTGGTTCGCTCTCGGTGTCGGTATTAATCCCTGAGATATTTGATGTGATAATGTTGTTTGAACTTTCGTTCCGTCTTTCCTGTACCAAGAGGTTTCCTTCCAAATCCAACCTTTTTCTTTTGCTCTCTCTGGCGTTATGTTCGCCATTGGATTTGCGCTCGGTGTTGATAGCAATAAACCAGACCCTATCTCTTCTATGGGGAGCGTTGACGGCAGCAGCTGGAAGTACACACGGTTGTACTTTGTACCCTTCATTTTCCAAGTCAGCTTGCACCTCGTTGAAAACCAATCCGTCATTCCAACTAATGAGACCAGAAACATTTTCTGCCACAACATATTTGGGTTTAATCTCTCGAATTGCTCTAAGCATTTCTGGCCAGAGGTGTCGGTCATCTTCTTTACCAAGTCTTTTACCTGCTGAGCTGTAAGGTTGGCAGGGGAATCCTCCTGTGAGGATGTCAATTTTTCCTCTGTGAATAGAGAAGTCTGTTTTGGTAATGTCTTCATAAGATATTGCTTTAGGCCAGTAATGTTTTAGTATTCGTTGACCAAATTCGTTCCATTCGCAATGAAATACGTTTTCCCACCCCATCCATTCAGCAGCTAAATCAAAGCCACCAATTCCAGAGAACAGAGAACCGTGTTTTAGGCTATCGCCTAATTTGCCATCGCTCAAAAAAATATTATTACTACGTTCAGTCATTTAATTAAAGTTTGTGTTTATTAATCGCACCAGTCAGGTAACACGCTATAAAAGCCATTGAAAAAACGGCTCTTATAGCTATTCGTTAGGCACAATTAAAACAAACTTTATTGCATATTAATTTCGCTCTCCGTTTCGCTTCTTTTATCTAAGTCGTTTATCCCACACATACCATTACAATCAAACAATGGTTTAGGCTCTCTACCTTTCATCATACTAATATCTTTCATTTGTGGGTAGTCTTTATGTGGTTTTAGAAATACTAATCCACCGCCTTTACTTTGGTCTTTCAACATAGTTATTGGCTTACCTTTAACATTTGTTAGTTCATGCTCCATCGCTGCCATTTTATCAAATTTATCAGGAAAGTCTCTACTCATTTTCTGCCAATATCCAATTCCACCTTGTACGCATCCAGTCTTAAAACAATTGTTATTTAAGAACCCTAATTGATACATATTTGGAACTTCAATACTTGCATCTTGTACAATCTTAATACAATCCTTTTTATTCAATCCATGCATCATTAAAGGAAATAAAGGTTTTGTTTGTGGATGGTTTAAAACCATCCCTTTTGCTCTCTTATATTCGTCAAGTTCAAACCCAAAAATTTGATGTTTCCATTCATTAGTCTTTTCCCACGTTTCACGTACTTGCCTTTTCATTTCAGAACTACATACAGCACCCTTAGCATTGTTCAGTGCTTTGTATCTTCGCCAAACTGCTTGAACGCTTTCGTGCTTTGTACTACTTATAGTCTCAATCTCTATGCCATACCAATCGGCACAGTCTTTCATAAATCGGTAAGTATCATCGTCTTCATTATGTGTATCAATAAAAATAATTCTTACATTTTCTTTACCATACAAATCAATTCCAATTTTACAAGCTACCGCACTTGTAATTCCACCACTCCACCAGCCAATTATCTTATATTTCATATTGCAAATGATTTTAAATATTCCACACCATCTTCTAATGTGTCAAAAACAATATCAGAAACCTGTGTTACAAAGGATAAGTAATTATCTTTTATTGTTTCGTGATTTGGTTCAAGTACAGTTATAACCGTTTTACCCAATCCTTTAGCATAACCAGCCTCACAACATAAACCAATACAGCTCGTGTTTGTTTTTTCAATATAAACAAATAGTATATCACTTTGCTTTATAAAATGCAAATCCCATTTTCCGTACTCATTCACATTCATAATAACCCTTTCGTTATTCTTAAACTCTTTATCTTTTGGGTTAATCCATTCAATATTATCAGAACATTCTTTTACTTTATTAGCCCAATCGCTCTTAAAACCACCAGCTAAATATGTTTTTTGTTTTATCATTGTATATATTTTTCATATTTTATAATTAATAACTGTGCCTAACACGGTATAAAAATAATAGCGGTTTTAGGTCTTTATTTAAGGTTAGTAATATTTATTTAATTCTGTTCTTAATCGTTTGGTTCGTGCGTTTCAATCCGCTACTATTCTTATACAACACGTTACCAACAATAAAAATTACTCGTATTGGTCGCTGTCTTTTATCGTTTCAAGAGCACTAATCCTGTCTTGTAAAACTTTCTTCTCTCTCATTAATAACATTATATCTTCTTCCGCTTTTTTCAAATATAATTTAGTATCCTTTATTGCTGCATCAATTTTTGTCATTTTACTCATGGTGTCTTGTGCTTTTCAGTTTTGTATACGATTCCTCCTGGTACGAAAACTTTACCGTTGTATTTTAGGTGTTCATCCTTGTTGTCCGTCCAAAATAATTCAAAATCGGAATAAACACTAAGATCATCTCGATCAGAGTAGACGCGAAACTTCATCGACTCTTCTTTTCTTAGCTTCAGGATAGCCTCTCCCTCACCCACGAAAATATACTCATGTCCGTAGTCTGCTGTCAATGACTCCACATATACTTCTGAAGGGAAATACAAGTGATAGGTAGTTTTCTGTGCTTTACACGAATTGAATAGGAAGAAGGTTAAGAAAATTATTCCTGCAGCGAGGGCGCTTAATGTGTAAATGTACTTGCCAATAAAATGATCAGTCCTTGTCATGTTGCTTTTTTTTTATTGTTGTTTAATTTTACGTGGAAGCCTCAGGTACCATCTATTTCCTAAGGGCCTCATACTTTTAAGTTCAAAGACAAGAGCATCAATGAACTCTCTATCATACTTGTCTTTTTCTAACTTAAGACAATTCCTACGATTGAAAATAATATTTAAGTTTCGATCAAAGTACTGCCGAATTTGTGCTGAGGTAAACTTTCTCTTGTTTTTATGTGGAAGCCTCAGGTACCATTTATTCCCTAGCACCCTGAAGGTTTGAACTCCATCAAAAAGAATGTCATTGTACACCTGCTCATAGGTGTATATTTCTATTTTCTGACAATTACCACGATTGAAAATAAGATTTAAGTTTCGGTCGAAGTACTGCCGAATTTGTGTTTGGGAAAACTTTCTAAAATAATTTCTCATCTATTTATCTGTTTACCTTGGATTATCTCCATGTGCTTAAGGTTGTATTGGTGTCGTGGCTGATGTAGATTACAAAACTTGAGACTCCAACACGCCCCTTTATCGCGAACCAACCACTCTGAAGTAGCTCTTTTACCACAATTGCATTTCCCATGAACCGCCACGGCTAATTTCCTGAAAACATTCCTGTGGATGCCTCTGGTGCTTTTGGGTCTGGCATAGAAAGGTATCGGTCAAGTATCTTGTCCCTTAAGATGTACTCTGGGGTCAAATACTTCATTCCATTCTCTTGGTGAAACGAATCCATCTTTGCCCGATAAATAGCTTTGTGTATTTCCTGAATGCCATATTTTTCGAAAGCTTCAGCAAAGATCTTCTTAGAGCTTTTATCACCCCTCGACTTCTTGCTGGTAATCTCATTGAATCGCTTGATAAACTCCTTGTACTGGGGGTGATTGGTGATGCTGATCTGCTTAAGCTTAAGAAGCTTGTAAACATTAGCTTCCATATCTTTTAGGGTCCCTGGCACTCTCTCAAGGACTCCACACAAAATAAGTTCGTCTACCGCAAACCATTCCTCACGTCTCTCATAAACCAAGACTTGATTATTACGGAGTTTTATAGGTGTGTCGCTTGGACTCTCCTTTTGACGAATCGCCAAACATATTAGTCTCAAGTAAGACTGAAATGTTTCGGGTGAATGGGTATTGAGGTGATTGAAATCACTTATGTCTAATAGCATGTTTTGGGGTCTTTAAGTAATTGATTGCGGTTTCATTCATCAAAATAAACTTGGGGCCAGTCATTGGGTCTAACTCCCCTTTGGCATTAAGTTTAGGAAACGGATAGACAACTTCAAAGATTGATGTTCCTGGCTCTATCTTACGCGAAATTGTTGATAGCCCTACTCTGGCTAATGACGCAAACACACCTATAGGAATCGCGTTCCACCGCAGGTAATACCTTGCGCTTTCTCGGTCTACACCCTGTTTGACTATTTGTTCCTGAAGATCAATATTGAGACCCAGGACTGGCCTTAGTTTATATGTCATTTGTGGTTTATTTGATTACAAATGTAGCAGACTATTCTAGGAAAACAAATTTTACAATTAGAATTGTATTACTGAGTATTGAATTCCAATTCCAATGTTTAACCCAAAACCGTTGTCCCCAATGCCATAAGACACTGAGGGACCAACGCTGAATCTTTTTGGCTTCAAGCTGTAATTGAAAGAGCTCAGGTCTTGGGTATAGGTATCTGGATTTAATGATGTCGCCATTATCTGTAGCGTATCGGGTCTGAATAGATTCTTCTCCCTATGTACACTGTAATCAAACTTGTTCAAAATCCTCTGCTGAAGGTTAAGGCTGTCTACCCCCATTGTTACAGTTCCTTCTATCCACTCCGTACTGAAGGAGGATTGATAGACAGGCATACTATCACGGTATTCGATTATTGTGACCTCATCTGTGCCAATGTCGTATAGAGTCTCTACATCATGGCTTATAGCGGTAATTGTGTTCTTAAGGTCTTTTAGGGTATTCTGGATTCTCAGGTTTGTCCCCTCTAATCCACGAAGGGCTAACAACTGATCCCGATTCTGAATCTCTAGGGAATTCTTTTGAGCCACTTGATGACCATGCTTGTTCTGCCAGGACCGCAGACTATCATTGAGGGCTATTTCATTCTTCTTAAATGTTTGAGTCCTTTGATTGGATTCAACAATAACACCTGCGGAACAGGCTATTGCTATTATGGCTACTAACCATGCTACCTTTTCATTCATACTCAAATGTATAAAAAAACCCCCATCTGCTTAAGATGAGGGTCAAACCTAACACTACTATGAAAAGTTATGCCAACCAGGATTAATGTGCAAGAAAGAACTTGACAATCCTGAATTGAATATCCTATTATAGTCTCCGGGGTCTATATGCGCTGAGGCTGTCTTGTCGGGTAGTTCCAGGGCAGGAGGATTTTCAATATTTAGGTTATAAGTCCAGTATCGACTTTCCCTTGAGTCTGCTTCATGCTTCAAGTAGCAATTACAATAGGAATACTCTAAGTCTTCCTCTAATGTAACGAACATGTCGCCAGCTTCAGGGAATAGAGTCATTTCCAGACTTGAATAGACACCGATAGTAAAATCGTTGTCAAGGGTCACATCAACTATGCTGATGTCAGGTGGGGCTTCTTCCACAGGGAATACCGTCGAGGCACTTGCGGAGAAAGAGAACACCAAGATGGCCATTAAGCCGAACAGTGTTTTTTTCATCTTTTTGTTTTTAGTATAATAACATTTGATTCCAAACATAGCCACAGATTTCGGTAAATCCTAATTAGTCTGATCTTCCGTTATTAACATTCATGCTGTTAATATCAGTCTAACAACTTTGTAATTGACTGAAAATCAAAATGCCCAGCACTTCGGGTACTGGGCATTTACTTCGAATAAAAAAATTGCTGTCTAAGTTTCGCTCGTTTGCGATACATTTGACGCTATGAAATTGGTATCGCACAATAGTACTCTAATTTCTTCTGAAGCAAAAACAATAGTCGAGTCTATCCGAGCAGGATGGGCTTTTTTTATATACATACCCTCCACGATGCAGTTTTCAGCTCTTTACTGCGTGATCAACAGAGAGAATAATAAAGTGGGGAGACTCTTAAGACAGACCATATCAAAAAAGTGGGGGCAACGCACACACACGACCCCCGACTTGGAAATTAACAAAAGATATATCTGATGCACAAAATTACACGTTTTTTTGGATTAGAAAAGCGGAGTAATCTGGTGGAATGCCAGTTCAAGGGTGTAGACGCTTAATGGGTAGTAAGTCTAAGCATTGCTTTAAATAGCTTTAGACTGAAGGTTCTTGCCTTTCCAAGGATAAAGTGTGAGGTATGTCCAATCGCCAACGACTTGTAGAAAAGTTGCAAACAAAACTTTTGGCTAAAAATTTGCATCCAATCAAAACCTTATTACATTTGTCTCAAACCACACGTAAAATGAGTAAAGATTTAAGCAAATACCAAGACGCATTTTTTGTCAGGCAAGAAGAAAAACAAGTAGCTAATTACAATGATGCTCTGGTTGACCCTAGAACTCGCGATGGCCTTGTGCCAGCATTCGCATTCCAATTTATGATGAAGACCTATGACAAGCATCTGGGTCATGATATTGGGCGAATGATATTTATTGGATCAAACTAAACATTGGCAGTGGGCATTGTGAAAACATCTTTTTTTGTGGTTAAGAAAAGTATTCGCAGTGCCCCTGCTTTAATTTAAAACCATGGCAGAACTATTTAACCGTAATAAAGTAGCATCTAAAGGATTGCACAATTACATCCAACGAATGCTTAAGGCAAAGGATAAACGCGAAGTCTTGAAATTATTGCGGGACTATGCGCCCATCACCAACAAAGCACAGCGACTTATCCTTGGGTTAAAGCCAAACTACTTTAATGTGTTCATGATGCAGAGGGTAGAATACTACACCAATAAGCATGTGAGTGATGAAATGGTGATGTTAAGAGAAGTATTCGTTCCAGAATTATTGGAGCAAATCAAGGAGATAGCCGTTAAGGAAAATCGGAACGAAGAGAAGTTAGTCAAGAATTATATTTTAGGTAAAAACATAAAATCCAAACCGTATGTCAAAGAAAAATAGTGCAATTCCTGTTGGGGATAGAGTACTTGTAATCCCTGATCAAGCCCAGCAAGAGATGTTTGGGCTTATGATTCCCTCTCAAGCTCAAAAGAAAGTCCAGACTGGTAGAGTAATAGCTGTTGGTAAAGGGAAGGGCGAATTGGAAATGCAGACAAAGGCTGGGGATACAATTCTCTACAGTGACTTTGCTGGAACTGAAATCAAAATCGATGATGTTGTTCATATCATCATGCGTGAAACCGATGTTTATTGCATCCTTAAAAATGAAGAAGTATGAGAAAAAAGTTAATTGAATTCGATAATGCCAAGGAAAAGATGGCTCTAGGGGCTAATAAACTGGCAAGGGCTGTTTCATGTACCCTGGGACCAAAAGGTAGGAACGTTGTGCTCTATCTTGAAGATGGCCGAATGCACACGACAAAAGATGGTGTGACTGTAGCACTCTTTACAAAGTTCTTTGATCAAATAGAAGATGCTGGTGCCACGTTCCTTCAGGATGCATCAAAGAAAACGGTTCACCAGTCAGGTGATGGGACAACTACTTGTACACTCGTAGCCAATGCGCTCATCCAGCAAGGGGTGACATACCTCAAGGATAAGATGCACTCTGCTGTGGAGTACACAGATGGAATTCAAAAAGCCTCTAGGAATCTAATCGAAGAGTTGGTGCAGGAGTCAATCGAAATCAATGGGGATTTAGATATGATTGAGAATGTTGCTAGGATAAGTGCCAACAACGATGCTGAACTAGGGAAAATCATCCGTGAAGCTATTGAGGCTGTGGGTTTAGATTCCATCATTCAGGCAGACGACAGTGGGGACAACACCACTTCAGTTAAAGTAGTAGATGGAATGGAATTCCAAAATGGATTCAAGCACCCTTACTACATTAATGACCATAAGGGTCGGTGTGTGTTTGATGACAAGAGTGACAAGGTGAAAGTGATCATTATAGACAATGACCTTACGACACTGAAGCAAGTAATTATGATGATGAAGCATATTGGGGAGAACAACCTGAAGGCTGTCATTGTATGCAATCAAATGATTGGTGAAGCAGATAGTGTAGCCCTTGTCAATGTCCAAAATAATGGGCTAAAGGTTTGTGTAGTCAATGCCCCAGGCATGGGGGACCGAAGACGGGCTTATCTCAGGGATTTAGGGATATTCACTGGTGCCACGGTAATCGGTGATGAAACGGGCACGGAGATCGAAAATTTCAAGCCAGAATGGATGGGTACTTGTGAGAAGTTTGTGGCAGATGCTAAGACCTCCCGATTCATTATGGGGGGTAACGTTCCTGACGTTGTTCAGGGCGATATTGATTCTTTGAAATTAAAGATGGTTAAGCCTGGCCCAGAGAGTTCAATGGAAGCAAGGGCTAATTACACAAGGCAAAAGCAAGAAGTAAAGGATCTCTACGAAAAGAAGAAGTTGATTACAAATGAGATCGGAAGTATTGAGACTCAAATTGGTAATACAACAGATGCCTTTGCTATCAAGAAGCACAAAGAACGCATTCAGAGGCTCAAGGGTAAGGCTGCAATCATCTTAGTAGGGGCACAGACCACTCAAGAGCTTCGTCAAAAGAAAGATCGAGTAGATGATGCCATAAAAGCTACTCAAGCTTCAGTTGAGGAAGGAATCGTGCCTGGTGGTGGTGTCAGCTTCTATAATGCCATGAAAAGGGTAACGCTTAATGATCCTTATGCTGGTGATGAGACACCTGAGCAAATAGGTTACTACGCATTCCTAGATGTGATGTCTGAAGTTCTGATTAAGATTTGCGAAAATTCAGGGTATGACGTTGCCTCTACTATAGCAAAGATGGAAGCTCGGAAAGACATGCAATTTGGTCTTAACGCAAAGAGTGGTGAATTCTGCAACCTGATAGACGCAGGGATCATCAATCCTACTAAAGTTGATCGTGTAGCAATTGAAAACGCGACATCTTCAGCTTGCACAATGCTATTGTCGGAGTGTGTTATATACCCCGATCCTGAAGCATTTGAAGAGGTGCCCCAGCAATAATTGAATGCAATTAGTTAAACCCTAAATACAGAGTAAAATGCCAGAATTAGATAACGGTGAACCCCAAGCGTCAAGACCATTGACTTTTGGTGAGAAAGCAGTGGGACTAAGATTTAACCCAGGCGGTATGACTGAAGTAGATGAGTGCAAATCTATCTTTGCAGAAGCAATTGATCAAATGCATGATTTCCGAGAGTTGGAAAGCTCTACCAAAGGTCAAAAGCGTCATGCTTCTATTGCCATTACAGAACTTGAGTCAGCACAAATGAGAGCCGTTAAAGCTCTTACTTGGAAAGACTAAAGTAAAGCCAAGGCTCATTTGCAAATTGTCTTTCATTGTGGCGGGTAGTAGGAGAATCCTACGACAAATGGGTCTTGGTAAATTCGGAAGTGGCGAAATGGTAGACGCTATTAATAGGATGATGTTGGTGGAAAAGAAAAGCGCACCCAACTAAAAAACATCCATGTAGGTTCGAATCCTGTCTTCCGAACTAATAATCAAATAATTTATATTCATCTAAAAACCGCAAAATGAACGAAGCAAAAATGTCAGAACCAGGATCAAGACAGACCTGTTCATCAGTATTACGTGATATTACTGATTCAATAGGCCATACCCAAGATGTTCTAAACGAACTAGAGCGTAATATGGGTCAATTCTTTGACTCTTCCTCAGAAGATGATGCCAAAGGGCCCATAGCTGCAGAAGCAAAAAACTCCTTGAATGGTGAGACAATCCATGAGGTAGTGTTTGGTCATGGTGACAAGTTTTCTTTTCACACGCTAAACCAAATTGCCCACTTAACTAGTACACAGTCGAGTCAATTGACAAGGATTATGGATCAAATAAACACGAACCTTTAGTAAAACATAAGCCAAGACCCATTTGCTTTTTACAAATTGTAACTCGGCATGGGAAACTCCCATTAGTAGGTGGGTCTTGGTAATTTTATAAACCACAAAAAGAATGATTATTACAGCCAAACCAATTCGAATCGGTACTTCTGGGAGCAATGGTAAGTTCCGAAAAGAAGTTTCCTCATTGTACGACATTCATAAATGGATGAGTGAAAAGAGTGGTGAAATGCTAACGGTTAAGCTTAAGAAGAATCAACTTTTCTCTCAGCCCAAGACTCATGCCGAAAGCCGTGAACAAGAGTATGCGATAAGACACCACGCAAAAAATTTCAGATCGGCAGGAGAAGGTTTACGATCAAGCCCCTTTACTTTTTGAGTAAATGAATAATTCAAAAAACATATTAGAGTCTTTTGATTTTCTGGACGAGCTAGGTAAAAGCTGGTCTAAATCCAGAATGAATGAGCCTGGCAGGATTGTCAGAACATCTAAGGGTGTCATTGGGAGGATAGTAAACTCAGAGCCTTCAGTTACAAAGGGGAAAATAGCAGTCTATACCAAGGAAGATACTATCTTGTGTAGCCCTGACTCACTAAGAACAATTGGATTCATAAACTAAGATGAACGAGGATCACTTTGAATTTATAGAGTATCGGATGTCCATTATTGATGGTCTAGTCAGGAAAATAGCAGTTTACCGTGAGCGCCCAATTGTTGTGACTGGGAAGTTTATAGGGTTTAAAGAAATAGATTTTGATGAAATTGACCAGTTCCAAGACTCATGGACTGAAGAAGAGAAAGAATTATACAATCCAAACCACAATAATCTAAAACGCTAATGTCAACAGATGAAATTTATACTACTGGATTCCATGTAAAATCTTATGAAATCGTTACTGATTTTCTAGAGGAATTAACTTACAATGATCAATTTCACCCCGAAGGTGAGAGAACTGTTTTTGTCACAAAAACAAGGGAGGTTCCTGTTATTCTTTACAACACCGTTCTGTCTATAGACAAACCTGTTAAGGCTGGTAATCACTATATGGAAATGGAGACTGAAGCACTCTTTATTGCTGTGGGGACGGAGCTAGTGAGTGTTAAACTCTTGAATGAAGTTGAATTGTTTGCTTATAGCTCTCCTGTTAAATTGGTGCTTGTTAGTTCACCCTTTGATGAAGCTGGCCAAGGATTACATCTTGGGGAAGAAGACATGCATTTGCGAGTACGTCCAATGTCACCACTAGACTGCTTTCCTGGTCCCATACCTACTGAAGAAGATTAATCTACAATGATCGTTAATATCAATGTACATATCAAAGAAAACAAGGGAGGTAGTCCGGTTGAAGTTTGGGGGGCTCTGCGCCTATTCTGGGACTGTATTAGAGAGCGATTGGCAAGTAGATCACCTTAAGCCTTTGATTAGGGGTTATGATGGAGCCCCACGGTTTCCTGAGAGGCATTCAATTGATAACATGGTTCCTTCTCAAAAAATCATTAATCATTACAAGGGAACACTCGATCCAGAAACCTTTAGGTCTTGGTATCTTGGGGGACTCCATGAGAGGCTGAAGAAACTCCCCCGAAAAACTAGGGTCAAGAACACAAGAAACAGGAAGAGGTATTTAAGGCGTGTTGCCTCATTCTTTGATATTACACCTGACACGCCATTTTCAGGAATCTTTTATTATGAAATACATAAACCACAACATGGGACAATTAGAGGAAACACCAGAAGAAAAATCAAAAAGATCAGCACAACTAATTGAGATGGCCAAGCTGTATCTGCTTCAGATTGACGAAAATCACTTAGAATCAGTGTCAACCCAGCTACACACACAAGCATCTAGGCAGGAGTCAATGTCCATCATTAATATGCATTACTATCCAGAGAAGACGCAAATACTAAGAGCTCAGGCTGGTGCTTTGGGTGCTTTGTTGTCATTTATTAGTCATCTCAAGGAAATCGATCAGTTGAAAAAGACCTTAGACAAAGCCAAGCAGGGTAGGGAGCAAATAGATAGATTGTTTTTGTAGTTCATGCGTCACAAAGCCTATAAAACTGACTACAGTTGGCATTATCTTCAGATCAAGGAAAGATTGAAGAATGCTTTCATAAAGGATGGATTCAGTAGATCTTTTTATGGTGATTACTTGAGTAAGGAAATACTCTATAGCCTCCTGTTTGAATTCAGAGTGGGTGATCCACCTAACTGTAGCTCTAGGGGCTCAAAGAAAGATTGGAGAGACTGGCATATTGTTCTTGAGACTCATGGGACTTGGCTCAAGTTTTATCAGTTCTATCTTTGTTCAGTTGATATTTATGAATGGAATAAAATAAAATGAAAACAGAGCAAAATGAAAAACAATAAAATTATAAGCAGTTTTAAATATTGGGCAATCACTAGAAAATGGTTGTGGCAAAGAGTCGTTTTTGATAATGGTGTTGTTGGCAGAAACTATCACAGATATGACCATATCTTGTATTCTTATTGTCAAGGAATGGGTGATAATGGAGAGTATGGAGGTATTAATACCGTAATAAAATTACAAGTGGAATCATCTATGCGTAATTGTGCCTAACGGTTTGTATATGAAATCGGCTGACGATAGGAAGCTGTTTTATATACCGTGTTAGCCATCTGGCTGTGGTAAATTAAGAACTAAAATTAAATAGAATGAAAATATTAATAGCTTGTGAGGAGAGCCAAGAAGTTTGTAAGGCTTTCCGAGAAATAGGATTTGAGGCTTATAGTTGCGATATGCAAGAATGTAGTGGTGGTAAACCTGAATGGCATATTGTAGGTGATGCAGTTGTAGAAGCGTATAGTGGTAAATATGACCTTATGATAGCGCACCCACCTTGCACTTATATTAGTAGAGCTGGTGCAAGATGGATGTACCCAACAGCAGGAAATTTAAGCCAAGAAAGATTTAATAAAGCAATGGAAGCGAAGGATTTGTTTATGAAATTATTGAACGCTCCTATACCTTATATTGCTGTTGAGAACCCAACATTGTTAAAAGTAGTTGGATTGCCTAAACAAAGCCAAGCGGTGCAACCTTATGAATACGGACACCCTTATAGTAAAAGAACTCTGCTGTGGATTAAAAATTTACCACTATTAAGCCCAACCAAAATAGTAAGCGAATATAAGCCGTACTTACCAAGTAATACAGGGGGCAAAAAACGAGGGCAGAAATATCAATTTAAGAACATAAGCCAAAAGGAAAGCAGTAAAACTTTTAGCGGAATTGCAAAAGCTATGGCTGAACAATGGGGAAACTTCATTAAAAGCGATAATGTAGCAGCTTGTGGCTAACGTGTTGTATATGATTAAGCGATAGCGACCCTTTTTAGGGTTAATTATATACGGTGTTACCTGCAGTACGGATTATTAAAAACGAAATATGAAAAGAAACAAAATATATTTAGGGGATTGTTTAGAGTTGATGCCTAAACACGTAGAAGATAAAAGCGTTGATATGATTTTTTGCGATTTACCTTATGGAACAACACAAAACAAATGGGATAGCGTTATACCTTTTGAGCCACTTTGGGAACAATATAAGAGAGTTATAAAAGATAATGGAGCTATTGTGTTATTTGGCTCACAACCTTTTACAAGTGCTTTAATTATGAGTGAACCTAAAATGTTTAAATACTCTTGGTATTGGTTAAAAAATAGAGCTACTGGAGTTTTAAACTCTAAAAAACAACCGTTAAGAAATATTGAAGAAATTTGTGTTTTTAATATAAAGAAATATAACCCACAAGGATTGATTGAGGTGAACCAACCAAGTAGAAACAGCAAGAAAGATTACGATAACTATGGGAAAGGAACTAGTAAACAATACACTCAAAAATACACAAACTACCCAAAGCAATTGATTGAGTTTAATAGCGTGCAAAGAACAACGCACCCAACAGAAAAGCCATTAGATTTAATTGAATATATGATTAAGACTTACACAAATGAAGGTGATTTGATACTTGATAATACTTGTGGAAGTGGAACAACTGGAAGAGGAGCGAAGAACTTAAACAGAGATTATATTATGATGGAGCAAGAAGAGAAGTATTATGACATTGCTTGTAAAAGACTACTAACTTAGTATTGCAGGTAACACTAAGCTTCGTGCCGTTCTCTTCGAATGGCATTAAGCGACTGTTTAGCACCGTCTTTCGGAGTACTTACGGAGAAATATGGGTTTTAAAAAAATAGCTCACATCTCCTGAGCCTGGGCCGACACCTCCCGCAGTTGTATGTTGTCGCCAGTTTCATGCTTCAGGTACCCTCCACATGACGCAGAATTCAGGCCCGGACATGTGAGCTATAGTGCAAATCTAGCTTTTTATCCAATCTGAGCAAACATGTATTTCACTCTTATGTCTGAGTCGCATAAATACCCCATGGCCTTCTCGTGATCCTGCGCTATTGGTGTTCCCCTCTACTGTAAGGACGTACCCATCCCCGAAGTCCATTACAATTACCCCCACATGAGCCACACGCTTTAGTCTAGTGAAATAGAGTCCAAAAGTCCAACCTTGTTGGAATGTAATATGATCGCCATCGATACCCCTTTGCCAGACAATTTTATCTTTTGGAAACCAACAGGGACTCCATGCGGGACAGGACGGACCTTCTAATCCTATACTCAGGAGTCCATAGTTTGCGAAGCAAGCACAATATGGGTTTCCAGGCTCAACTCCGCACCCATTGAAGAAAAGATCGATTAGCGGACCTCTATTGGAGGCGTTATCCTCTTTTGCCCCCAGATATGATTTCAGGGTATCCACATACCATTTTTCTGTGGGCCTGGGTACTGAGATGTCTAGGTATACTGTGTCTCGGATGAATATACTATCCTTTTTCAAGGGCTCTTGGTATGTATCTGTTATAGTATGGCCGCTATCATTGCAGCCGCACAAAGAACAAAGAATGCATAGATAGATAAGAAAAATAGGGGTCTTCTGAAGCATTGGAATTCTGGTTTTTCGGTTTTTCGTATTGTCTTAATATCATTCACAAACTCACTATCTAATCCTACCCCTTCACCATCTGGATCGGTGAAGTAGTCAGTGACTAATGGGAAGAACCTCTTAAGCATGTACCAAGCGCCCATTAAGACGATTGAGAACACACCGATACCCGCCAGAGACGACATTAGGTACCTCATTGATATTGCTGGCATTTCATCCGGGCCAAAAATGTACCCAAGGCCGTACAACCCCCCATATACAATTCCAACCCACACTAGGATATTAATAACGTCTTTCCCCATTACCAGGGACCAAGCTTTCTTGATCAATTTAATTGATTTACTTTTTTGCATTTTCATCTTTCATTTTTTGAATTGATAAATCTCGTTTGGCTTTACGCTCTTCGTCTCTTATTTTTTTTGCTGCAGCTCTTTCTAGTGCAACTTTAACTCCAGGCCCCTTTTCAAGAGCTAGTTCCCATGTTTTCTGTGTAATGTCTACCTCATACTTTTTAGCCATCATATCCTCTAAAGCTTTTTGGGCTGTTCGATTAATTCCTGGCTTATCAGGATTAACCACTTCCTTAAGATATGAGTAGTGAACTAATTTTTGTTCTTTCTCAGTGATCCTTTCTTGTGGGATTTTCTCGATGTAGTTGTAGAGGGTCATTGTATATCGATAAGTCTCGTCGTCTAGGTCTTCAACAAACCTACGGACTAAAGGCATTTGGTTCACACTTCCCTCTTTATCAAAAGTAGCTATGCGAACTGCTTCTTGGGCTATACCCCCAAAAACCTCATTCATTATGTAGTCAAAAGTCTCTGGACTAATACTCACACCCATTTTGTCATAGAGTTGTTGGGCACCCTCTATGTAGGCTTCATTTGTACTTTTATGGTAAATCTCATGATCAGCCTTTCCAATAGTAAATTTCGGATAAATTGGACTCATCTTATAATCTTTATTCATGGAGACCTCAGCACTTTGGGAAGCAAGTACTGGCAAAAAGGCACTTACCCAGTTAGCTTGGTTCCCACTCACAGGGTCAACCACCATTTGTACCGAATGCAATTGATTAAAGAAAGCTCTGGCTGGTGTGATCCTGCCAGATTGAAGGTCATAAGCAGCTTCACCCATTGACATAAATAGTCTTAGGAAAGAATAGGATTTCGGAATCTTGAAGGGCTTTGTTGGTTCAACTGGATTATAGATGTAAGTGTTCTGAGTCCAGTCCATCGGTGATTCGGTCATCATTTTTAGCTCATCCTCTTCATCCATCATGCTGTAGAGTAGCATTTTGTTTAGGTAGGCAAATGAGGCTGCTGCTGCCAGAGCTTTTCTACCAGACTTTGACTTGAGTAATTGCCCAGTCTTGGCCACACCCTGTATTCCTGCATTAAGGAAAAGGTACATGCTATTGAGAATAGTCATTTGAGACCCTTTTTTCTCAAAGTTTAGGGATATGTTTTTAGCGGCTCCCGCAGCCTGTTGTGGGGATAACCCTGCATCCCTGAGTGATGCATATACGGCTAGTCTGTTGGACATCTCAAAAACCTCATTGATTCCTAAGGCTGTGTCCATCATGGCGTGAAGCGTCTCTTTGGCCATGTTTGTCCCTTTGTTTGCTTTAGACTTCTCACCAAGTTTTTTTAAGCTGTCAACCTGATCTTGTATCTGGCCATAGTTAGCCCATGACATGTACATCCCTTCAGCCCTTGCCTCACTCAGATATTGCATCATGTCACCCCCTTGGTCTGTGGCACCAAAGTAGTTTTTAGCAATTGTGGGTCCAGCAATACGAAGGTTTGCTAGATATGCACGTCGAATTCCCTTTAAGTCATATCGATCTTTTTCCACTCCTAAGTTTGCAAGGACATCCTGTGTATCACGAGCAAAGTTGGGAACACCAAAGAATATGTTAAGGGATGTTATGAGAGACCGTTGGAAATTAGTCATTGCCCCAAAACCTTTGATAATTTTGCCCTCCCACTTTCCTGTCTTTCGATTACTTGGGATAAGCGCATTATAGAGTCCTTCATGCCTAACCTCAAGATAAACGATTTTACCCCCGGGCATACGAACCTTTACTGAGTTCGTTTTCACATTGTCAGGAACAAGGTCATTGTAAGAGATTATGTCTCCCGTATCTGGATCGATGTCAGGTATTCCTCTTGCGGTATGCACTTTCCATACTGAAGGATCGGCATTTTGACGAGCAAGTTCCACGAGCGCTCTATTGGCATTATTCTTCTCTACTTTCTCAATGGTTTTGGCCAGGTTTACTACCGCTTGATTTAATGGGTCATAGACTTGCTCTGAAGTATATGAGCCCCTTCCTTCAGCGGCCAGGATGTCAGGAGAAGTGCTACCACCTTTTTTCTTTGACTTTGAGTTAAAGAATGCAGGGTCAATAACAACGGGCATGTAGTTTGACCATTCAATATCTGATCCTGTTTTATCCCCATTTAGTAGGGCTTGGTATTGCTTTTCGTCGATGAAATCGTTTTCATAGAGTATATCAAGATTCTTTTCCAAAACTTCCTCCCTGAATTCTTGGGCAAACTCATCTAGGTCTTTACGCTTTCCATCATAGCTATCTAATATGGCCTGTGCGTCTTTATCGCTCATTCTGGCTCCTTCCTCTACAATTCGATATAATTCCACCTCATTGTTCTCGATAGCCTCAATTTGGGCAGCGTAGAACTGTTGTCCTCTTGTGGTTTCAGCATTTTCCATCTTAGCAGTTAGTTGAGCAACTTTTTCTTCCTGCTTCTTGATTGACATATCCCTGAGTCTTGCATTACGCTCAGGAACGTGAAGGGCGTACATGAATTGGGAAAGGTCTGTGAGTGTTAATCCCTTCTTTTTCATTCTTCCATTAAGGGAAGCTTTGTTCTGCTTTCTCTTTTCAAATACGGTGCTTCTGCCTGATATTTGGAAAGTGGTACCAGGGTCCGCGCCATAAATATAGGTCTTGAGTGCATCGATTTGTTCTGCAGTCTTTGATCTAACAAGCTCTCGTTTCGTGTAAGCATTAAGTGCGTCTGGTAAGTTTTTACCCTTAAGCTTCTCGATAGACTGTTGAATTTTCTTAAGCCATATATCCCCATCTTGGAAAGCTTGCCTGAAGCTGGTAAACGTTTCAAAGCCTTCTGTTTTAGATAGGGGTATTGTCATGCCAGATTCATTCAGAAAATCAATTTCCCTTTGAACCCTTCCCATTAGGACATCGGCCAATTTCTCATCCATGCCTAGTTTATCTACGACAAACCTCGTGATTGCTGCAGGGTCAGCGCCTCCTTGCATGGCCATTACGATTGAAGCTCGAATCTTCATGAAGTCCCTTGACATGTTGACTGTCATAAACTCCTTGTAAAGGTTCTCATTACGAAGCTTACCATCAAACATTGCTCTCAAGTGAGGGGAAAGCGCCTGATTCATGGTAAGCTCTTCAGCCACTTTTTGGGTAAATCCCTCTAGTGTCAAGTTCTCAATTTCCTTGGCATTCAATTTACCAGACCACATACCAGAGGCTATGAGGGGCTTAGTAAATTGATTGAATGCTGTGCTTAAGAACTTGCGAAATTTCTTTCTGAAGTTGTCGGGCTGCTTATCAACCTCTAAAGCTTTATCGGCTATGGCATCAGTCAACGCATCTAAGTATGGGTTCCTAGACTTCCTTTTTTTGGCTTCTGCCAAATACTTTGTGCCTTCCATCATTTCCTTCACTTGATGAAGTAACTCAGGTCGGTTTTGCATTGCTGGGAGTATCCATGCTTTTGCAAAAGTCTTGAAAGTTTCCTTTGGGGTGATTGTGGCAGGATTGAAGTAGATGTTCCCATCCATGCTCACAATTACTTGTTGCCCCGCATATTCATCTCCGAGTGCTTCAACTTGCTCTTTGAATTCTGAGAAGTCAAATGAAACTTTTAGTCCAGGGAATGCTTTACCCAGTGCAGTTGCAATCTTGGACGCATATCTGGTATTGGCCTCAGTTGACTCTTGCGTGTCTGGGAGTGTTACCGATTGCATATCGATACCTTCGAAAGCCTGTATAACTTGATCCCCCAATAGATCCCCAAAAGTCATCACGGCCATTGCCTCTGCACCGTTGTATCCTTCAGCTTCTAAAGCCGCAATGATTTCCTCATTAGTAAACCCTTGTGATTGCAGCAATTCTATAATGGCCTTAATCTCTGCGTGTTCATTAAATCCTACTTGGAAGAGGGGTTTGCTCTCAGCCTCGACTTTATCAATTTCAACATTACGATCATCAAATACGACATAATTTGCGTCGGTGTATTCCTTATTCCGTGGTTTTGGTATACCCATGGAGAGTGTTCCAACAGGATAGCGGATGCCATCGATTCCTTTATGGGTCAACCTCATTGATGCTTGTTGTGGACTCATGTATTTAGTGAGCGTAAAATACAAGAAAGCTCCACTAAAGAGATCCGCATCAGTTAAGAGCTCGACTAATTTATCAGTGTCATTATCAAGATCGTATTGCTCGTTAAAATGCTCCATGAGCACCTCATGTAAATCTGGTTCAGCAGCGTATGTTTTCCCATCATTTGTGTCAAAATAAATTTCGTAACCTAGTGCCTCATAATCACCTTGCTCTGAATTGCTTACATCAACAGCTACACTGTTTGGGTCTGGTACTTCTAATATTCTACGAAGTTGATCTTCTGGCAGTGCGTTTTTCCATTCTAGGTACTCGTATTCACTTGGTTCTTTCCCTTTATGAATGGTAGTATGATAAACTTGGCCACCACCAATTGTCCATGGCTTAACCTCTCCGCTTTTTATTAGTGGAACAATTTTGGCAAAGGCAGCAGCTTTTTTATGTGTGGAGCTTTCTTTATTTGGATCATTCTTAGCCCCTTCAGCCCACTTCTTCTCAAAGTATTCTGCCCTCTTAATGTAATCGGCCTTGAGTCTAGGGGATGCATTCATGAGGTTTGATTCAAACACCTGATCTAAAGCCTCTCTCTCGTTATAATCAAAATCTAAAGGATCTCCGTCTTTTGATTTGATTTCCCAATTTTTAGTGTCTTGAATTTTTCGTGAGAGTGTTGTAGCATAATCCTGGGCTATTTCTTTTTTACTTGTGAAATAGAGGCCATAGCCAAAAGCTTGAGCACCCTCACCAGTCCCAATCTTATCTGAGTTGAACTTATCAAATAAAAATGGTGTTCCGTGATATGCTCTGACTTCTTGGCTGGTCCCTTGATTTCCAAAAAGGATTATTTGTTCTTCTCTTGATATTGGTGATCCATCCCCATAATTTTCAGTCGCAGATGGTGGGGTTTCCTTTCGTTGTCGAGGACTCATTGCAGCCCTGTTCTGTACGTTTCTAGCCTCAGTCTCTCCCGCTAGTGATTGGTATAGCTTGTGAGCCACATCACTAGGGACTCTTTTAGAAATTATTGCTGTTTTCTCTGAGGTTAATTCTTCGGATTTGAGTGTTTCAATTTCAGCTAGTAAAAAATCACGTCTACCATCAAGTGTTTCTAAAGCTTCTTGTAACACTAAACTTACGGGCTTACCTAAGTTCGCATCTTCGCTCTGAGAACTGAAATACATTAATTCAGTTGATGCATCATAGGAGCCTAATTTCTCAGTCCCAAAGTTACCTTGTATAAGAGCATTAAGATTGTCTTTAGCTACCCTTTCCTCTCTTTGAAGTTTCTGAATTTCATCCGTTAAATATCCATTTTCATCAGGTCTTTCTTTTTTATTCAGGTCATACAGTTCTTCTGTCTCTTTCTTTTTTTGCCTAAAAAGAAGTGTCAGATCAGAAAGTTCATTTCTAAACGCTTCATCAGTCTGAAATTTATTAAGAACATCCTGAGTAACCTTTTTGCTATCAGATACATCTAGCAGGTCTTTTCTGGTTGCAGTGATTGCAGACGTAGAAAGTTCATTTTGCTTGCTTGCAGGTAGAGATGCTATGACTGATTGTGGATTGCCTCCCATAGCAAAACCTTCAATCATTTGAATAGCGTGTTGCAGTTCGTGTATGAAGGTCGATCCCTTGTCTTGAGCGTATGGAGTTACTTGAAGCACTTTTGTTTCAGAGTTGTAAGACCCCTGAAGCCCCCCGAAATCCATGAAGCCACCTTTTTTTGATATTTTAATATCAAGAAGAGCTGGGTAAAGCTTGAATATTTCTTCGTATGGACTAATGACTTCGGTTATTGAAACTGTTTCAGTACCAAAAAGTTTCTGTGTAGCGAGAGCTTCAAACGCTTCAGTATTGAACATTGGTGGTTGTACTTCATACTTCCACTTTCCGTCAGTACCTCTTGCCCATCCTGTTAATCCACGAATGTATTCTGCACCATCTTTAATTCCTGGGTTTAGGTTGTTCTCTAATAATTGCGCCCGGCCTAACTTCTCCTTGACTTCATTATTCAGATTAGCATTTGAACCCACAAACTGGAATAAGGCTTTCCCATTTGGAGATAGACTATTTGGGTCTATTGGACCACCTTCTTCAGGTGTTAGTTTCACACCTAGCTCTTGCCCTCCCAGTAGATCGAATATAGCTCCATCTAGGAATTCATCGAGGGTCATCTTGTCAATGGATTCTGTCTTTTGCATGAAGAAGGTTTCACCCAAATATGCTTTCATCTTCTCGATCCAGGCAGTGAACTTATCTACCATGGCCTTTGAGCCTAGTGCCTTACTTAAGTTCTTGGCACCCCTCATCCCGATCGCTTGTACTAAAGCCTCATCTCGTTTCTCGTATTCAGTTAGGTGTGCATAGGCAGGATTGTTCTTGATCTCTTGGAATATGGCAGTTTCCTTCATCAACTGATTGGCCTCATTGTAAAGGTCATAGTTGGTGGCCTTCATGTGCTCAATGTAGATGTGGGCAAACTCATGTATGGCAGTATCCCTAGTTGCTGCTTGTGGGTTTATGTAGACTTTTCCGTTCCAATAAAACCCTTTGACTTTGTTGGTGTCCACGGGTATTCCCATCTCCGCAGACACTTTGGCTGCTGCTTCATTAAACGCTTCTTGATCATAAACCACTGGAACCTTAATTGCCTCAAGTAATTGCTTGATGGAGTTCCCTATGAATTCGGAAACACCTTTGCGCCTGGTCTTAATTACATCGGTAGCAGCCTTAGTTCGTACTTGGAAAGGAGTGTCTGGAACTGGTTCATTTGCCTTTGCTTCAGCTTTTTTAGCATCGTCCTTTTTGATTTGGGCCTGGGCACTTAGTTTGTTGAATTTTTTCCCAGTGAGTTCCCCCATTAATTCATCAATGGCAACTTGCCCAGGTGTTCGGCTAATTCCATTAGGATTGGCAATCATAAAGTCCACGATGTCATTACCGTCTACCTGAACAGCTTCGGTACCCGTGTCCCCTTCTCCTTCTGAGATATTGTCAGCTAGTTTTGCAATATCTGAAACTATTTTTTCCCCTTTCTTGGCAAACCATGTTTTCGCAAGGTTGAAAGTGATGTTTGTCGCATTGCTGTTTCTGATAAAGTCTTCTCTCGATATAGAGTTCTTGCCTAAGTTCTCAGATATGAGTCTATCCATTTGGCTCAGACTTGATTGCTGAAGAGTCTGATCCATGTATGCCTCAGAAAGACTTGTTTTAATCTCGTCTAAAATCGTATCATATTGATCGCGGATTTTGTCAGACATTTCCTGTAAGTGGGCTTCTGTGTTGCCAGGGTCTTTTATAATCTTCTGCTCTGTTTCGTACTGAATATCTTGCATTATTTGACTTGGAACAATCTCTTGGCTCCCGAATATCTCATCCTTGATACGTTGTACAACATCAAATATCTTTTTGACTGCTTCAGTAGACTTGGGCGGTGCTGGCTGGCGTTTGGCATTTTTACCCCTCTTAGTCTTTACCACTTTAGCTTTAGGGGCTTTAGTGGATGAGAGTCCTTCCGATAAAGCTTCAGTAGATTTTTCTAGGTTTCCTCCCTTGACTGCTTTTGTGACTTTTTCTGCAATTGGGTTTTTGTCAGTCTTACCTTCAGTTTGAACAGGCTTGTCGGGCTTTGGATCACCATCAGTTTTAGTGTCAGCTTTGTTCTCGACTTTTCCATCTGTTTTCTTTTTTGCCTCTAGTAAGGGAGAAATTAGTTTGTCATACTTCTGGTAAATCGCATCAAACTTCTTCTTGTCAGAATCCGAAAGTTTAGATCGATCTACTTTACCGTCTACCCTTGCTTCATCTATGTTTGGAATGGCTTCGGATAGTTCGGTTTGCTCTTCTGCTCGAAGTGTTTCTACCTTTTTTGTTACTTCTTCTTGCTCCCGTACTTCGGTGTCGGTTTCGGCTTTATTGTCTTTTTTACTTGGTAGGTCTTTTTTACTGGCTTTTTCATCTGCTTTTTTCTTTTTTATGGATTCATCAAGAATGGCATTTGCTTCAGCAACATTCTTCATTGATCCAGCATTATAATCTTCAACACCTTTTCGAACTAATCCTGCAAGGATTTCCCTGTCCTGTTCAGACATTTCCATAGGGCTGTCATAGCCCATTCTCTTTAAGCCTTCATCATTAAAGAAATTCCAGACATCTAATTCATCTTTAAATTTAGTAGCCTCTTCAATCTCACTGGCTCTATCTTGAACTATCTCTTCTGCCCTTTGTTGGGCTTCTCTTTCGGGAGTAGATTGTTTTAGTCCAAGGTCTTCTGCTTTTCCTGTTTCTTTTAGTTGTTCCCAGGAGTCATAGGTTTGATCCCCGTCAGTATAGCTACCATCTTCCATTCGAACAAACGTCCAACCATCTGAAGCGGTAACAGAAGATGGCTCATCATCAATATCATCATCAATATCATCATCTATGAATTCATCGGCATCAGCATCGTCAGCATCGGCATCATCATCAATATTATCATCTATGAATTCATCGGAATCAGCATCGGCTTCTTTTGCGGCTAAGTCTCTTGCGTTTTCTTTCTCAGCGTCAAGTTGGCTTTGCCTTTTTGATACATTTTCATCAGTCAAGTCTGGCATTTCACCTTCCCTTGATGGATCGTTTTCTATGTCGCTTTCGATACTCTTTTGCGCTTCGTCTTTGGTTGTCTTTTTAATTGGTTTCTTCTTCTTAACTGGCTCTGCCTTGTCATCGATCTTTGGTTGATTAGAGGTTTTTCCAGGTTCACGTTTAATACCGAGTATGTCATCCATCTCAAGTTGAAGTTCCGCAGCTCTTGTTTTCCCCCTTGCTCGGACAGCAGCATTAGCCCCGTCCATATCACGCTCAAGCTTGGTAGCCTCCATCATCAAATTGGTGAACCTCATTTGATTTTCTGTAGTCAACTTTTTGGGTATGAACTTTACCACTTCCCTAAGATCATTTAGCTGCTGAAGCCCCTCAAGTTTAATTGATTCGTCTACACCGTTTTTATCATAGTAAAGCTCTAGGTCTTTGCGTAAAATCTCAAAACCCTTTTCATTGGAAAGAGTTTCTTTCATTTGGCCAAAGGTTCTTTTTCTTCCTCCCAGGATAGATGTTATCGCAGTAATAAGGAACCCACCATATCCACCACCAGCAGTATTCTCTCCAAGCGCTTTTTTCCACTCTTCAGTTAAAAAGTCTGGGCTATTAAATTTTGTTGCACCATCTTTTACAAGTTTGTCATACCCCTTTTGCATCAGGTCTTGTAGCTCAAACTGAGAAGCTTCAGTAAGTGCTTCCTCTAGCGTTCCTAGAGCCAGGTCTTTCCCGTTTTCTTTGACATACTTACCAATAGCTGCTTTAATTGATTTGCCCTCTATTTTTATTGCACCACTTAATACCTGATCAACAATGTATTTTTGAAGCTGCTTTTTTCCGAGCGCACTTATTGCTTTACTGGCTCCCCAGTACTCAAGCATAGTACCTATTGGAGCGTAGACAGCAGCTAGTCTTGAGGCATCAGCGTAGGGAATACCAGCGTCCATTGCAGTCATCATCATTTCATCTGCTGACAGGGCTGCACCAACAGCCATACCCGCTGTGGGTCCAGCTAAAGCCGTTGCTGCTGTCATCTGTACTAATTGACCCATAACTTGGCCTGTAAGTCTCACAGTCCCTTTGCCAAACTCATCACGTTGGTCAACAGGTGTGCTCATCCATTCCGAAGCGTCTTGACCCATTTTCCACATTGCTGCCATACCGATATCTTCCATATCATGCTGTGCTTGACCGTATATAGCGAATGCTTTTAGTGATTCTGGTACATCTCCCCCTGAGCTTAGAATTGCATCATAGATAAACCTCTCAGGAGCTCTCAATGCTCCATCCACAGCAGCCACAAGACTCGTTGCTAGTCTAGGTAGATTACCTACTGTGTTATTGGAAATTTCTTTGGCTAAAATTTCAGTCCTTCCTTGTAGATCACTACTAACGTCACCCATTAATCGATTGTACTCATAAAGGTCATTTTGGGTGTTGTATACTTGAGCCGCAAGGTCTTCAATACCTGGATTAAGTTGGTTTTTTATGGCCGCTTCAATTTCATCGATCTGTTCCTGAGGGGCACCGTTTTGCTTAAGCATGTTGACCGTCTTGATCAATTCATACTTAGCTGCTTCAGCCTCTACTTTTCTTTGAGTGAGGTCTGAGAGTTCTTCGAAAGTTTGCTCGTACATCACCTGACCACTATTGAGAATGTCCTCTCTAAGTAAGTCTGCTTTTTCGGCATTTTCTTTCAGTGCTTTTTTAAGAGGTGCATTCTGGCTAATATGTCTTAAAACGAATTCCTCTGTTGAGCCCTTATCAAGGGACTTCCATTCTTCTGACTGAGCCCGTAGTACTTGAACGCCATTGCTTGGGGCATAGTTATAGGTCTTTGGAAGCTGGACTGGACCATCACCCATTATGTATTCTGCCTCTTCCCTGTCTTGATCTCTAAGCTGAAGGGCAATAGCAGGATCGGTTAGATCAAGACCTGATCGATCAATAGTTTTTTGAATATCCCTTTTAGCCTTAGATAATCTGTAGTCATCTTCGGTTGGAAGCCTGTATCTTAGAGGTTCTGTTTGAGCTCTTGTGTCAGGAAGGTCTAAACCATGCTCAGACCTTGATACTTCTTGTTTCTTTTGGTAAGCGGTTTGAGCACCTGCTGGGTTTTCGGCTGGTGCTGCTGCTGGGCCTTTTGGTTTCCATGAGCCTTTTGCGAATTGTACGGATTCCTCTTCAGTGTCAAACTCAAATACTTCACCCCTTTTTATTGCTTCTTCCCATGCAGCATCACCCTCAAGCTGAATCCACTTATCAGGATTATCACTTTGATCTTTGGGGTCTTTAGGGAACAGTGTGGGGTAGGCTATGAATTTACCATCTGAATCCCCGCTTGCCATTAAGACTGAAGATTGTTCCTTAGGGTCTTCGGAAAGGGCTACTGATCCACTCCTTATTTTACGGGCTTTTTTAATATTCTCCTTACTTGTGCCCAGAAATTTGTTGGGTTTTTCTTCTGGTTTTTCAGACGAACTGGACGTTTTTTTTTTGAGCCATCTTGTGGTGAAGGGCTCATCATGCTTGATACAAACTGCTTTTTATAGGAATTGACTTTATCTGAGCCGGCTATTCCCTGACTCTTGAGATAGGGTCTGCCATAAGTTTCAAAAAAAGAATCCAGAATAGCATCTTTCTTTGTGCTATCAGCTTCCGTGAATAATGGATTTGCCTTTAATTGGGAAATTGCTTCTGAGTATGTTTTTTTAGGATCAGGCATGATTTTTTAATTTGTAGTTAGTGTATCGGAGGCGGTACCGTTTAAGATGTTACTTATGATAGCATCTAATTTTTCTCCGTCAATTGTTACTTGTGGTGCTGATTGTGCGTCATAAGCATCGCTTGCCCCTTGCAGAAATTCATCGACTGATGCTGGCGCTTGATTAAACCGAAGTTCTCCGACAGCATTTTCATAAGCGCGAGTAATGTTTGGTCTGATTATCCTTTGCTCTTCCAGCATTTCTTGAGTCAAAGGAATGTAAATTGTTTCGGTTTCTGTCTTAATACTTTTTTTACTTAAGTCTTTCCTGATTATTTCTGACTGCTGTTCAACAGTCATCTCATCTGTGACCGTGCCTTCATCAAAGTATTTGCCGTTTTCTAAAGCAGCAGTAACTTCCTGATCAGTAAAATCTTCAGGCTCTTTTTTGGATTTATACTTGCGCTGACCCATCATGATGTGCTGCCTATCTGACGTATTGATCATTAGTTGCTGGGGCCAAAACTCAGAGAGGTTAGTAGTTGTCTCTACCCCATCATTATCGTAAAAAGTAGTATTCCCATACGCTTCTGATTGTCTTGGGAAAAACTCAGTCACAGCCCCTACTGTTATGGTGTTGTCCCCCATTGTTAAGGAATTTACTGTTGGACCGCTGTTGCTTCTCCTTACTCTTCCTGCGGCTACGTCTTGGTTATCGACATCTCCATAAACATTTGTTCGAATATAAGTAGATGCAGTTGCATCACCGTATTTAGTATTGTTTCTGCGCTTAACAAAATTCATCATTTGACTCTCATTCGACCAGAAATTCTTGTCAATACCCTTCTGATAATACTGTCTTCCCTCTTCGGTTGTAGCAACCCACTCAAGGGCTTGTTCTTCAAAATAAGGCTTATCAAAATCAGAGCTTTTCAGAACGTCAGGAAGATCATGCGGTATCCATTCATCTTCTTTTCGAACGAGTAGTGGCTTATTGAATTCTTCACGTTCTTGAACACTCAGGGACATGTACTCTTCTTGATTTGCTAGACTCTGTTCAATATCAAAGTAGTCACCCGCTTTTTGTGTCTGAAGCTTGCTGTTTGCCTTATTGAATAATACTTTTTGCTGTGCTGATAGATCGACATCATTGGATAGGCTTTCAGTTAATTCATCAACTTCAGCTAATGTTTCCTTATTGACACCTTTAGCACGGAATATTTCACGGGCTTGGGCTCTGACTGTTTCTTTTTTTTCTGTCAGTTCTCCATTGACATCTTTATTGAAACCCTTGGTTAAATTGACATCGACTTTTTCAGCTTTTGCTTTTTGAACTTTCTTCTCACTAATTTCTGTCTGTATGCGAAGGTTGTCGGTCGCTAATCCATCTCTTAACTGCTCTCCTGCAATTGAAGTTCCAAATACTTGAGCTTCGCCACTACCCTCATTACCACTGAAATTACGTCCTTTTGAATTTGCCATTTTAAATTAGATAGTGTCAGTATTAAAATTCCCAATATGGGTCGCTTTTTGAGTCTGCGCCTGGTTGTTCATAGTTGGGGTTTGGTATGTTAACAGTGTCGGTAGGATTAGTGAGTCCTTCAGAAGTGGTCTCTTTTTTTTTACCCTCACCCTCACTAAGTTTTTTAAGAAGAGCAGCCCAATCCATGTTCTCGCCCAATGCACTAGCATTTGCGGAAATTCCATCTAAAGCACCAAACATATTTTGAAGTCCCGATCCTTTGAGTGAACTTGCTAATGCAGCGTCATCAAGGAATGGTTGCATTTCATTTGTATCAAACTGCATTTTCTCCCAACTGGCCATAGTATTGAGTTGACGGTTTAACTGTCCCTGATTCTTGTCTTTTCTCTCAGCGCCCTTGATGGCTAGGCCAAGGACACTATCATTAGTGCTCTCACCAATACCCATGGCAGCTTCTAGTAATTGAGCAGGATTCCTTGCTCCTTCACGAGCACCTGCCAGGGACCTGGATGCGGACTTATCTAATTGTTGCTCATAAACACCTTGAGCAGGAAGTAGGTTTTCTGAAGCAAGCTGCTTTGATCGTTCTAGTGCTTCAAGCGCGGACTTAGGTATGTCCATGTACGGTCTCTCAAGCCCGTCCTCTAGCTTGTTTCCCCGTATATTTTGCACTATACCCATTGTGCCCTTAAAGATGTCGGGGGCAAAGCTTGCAAGTTTTAAAGCTGCTGATGCTGTGAGTGGGTCCATAACGAATTGAATTTTACCAAAAATAAAGAAGCAAAGATATATATCCTTGCTTCTCTGTAATCTTTATCAACGAATGAACGTTACTTCTGCGTTTGTTAAGGCTCTACAAGCCTAGTTGACTTATCGTTTTTCCAAGATCATCCTCACTAATTTCTATTAACGAAGATTTTTTCCGTGAAAACGTTAAACTGAATCGTTCGGCATTTCCTAAGGTCTTGTAACGTTTTCTAGTAATTCTTCCTTTTTGAATAATAGCTAATTCAAGAATATCTTCAGGAGAGAGAAGAACGTGATAGAATGAAAGGGTGTAATGCTTTGCCCCGCCTACTTCCGTATATTCAATTTTCTCTAATCCCCCGTCTTGCAATTCTGTTACCTCTGGCTCTACTACCTCTGGTTCTATTACCTCTGGTTCTATTACCTCTGGTTCTACTGGGTTCGGTAAACCCTTAACCCATCTTTGCATGAAATTTCCAAATTTTGCTATCCCATTTCTACCGTACAAAGCAAAAGGATGATGATCAATTTTATACTTTTCTTGGTAAGTGGCTGGGTTTGATTTTGAGTAAAATACATGGAAGCCGAATCTATCTATTGACCCGATAGCTTTAAAAACAGTGTCAAAAAGATCCCTTGTTTTCGGATGATCTGCCCCATAATAACTACCCATTTCTGTGATAACAGGAGTAGTTATATCGTTTAAAAAATCAAGACTCAAATTTTCAAAAGAAATCTCTTCATCACCATTGTCTTGCCCTGCTGGGGAAAGATAAATATGGTAAGCAGTATGCACCCAGCTAGGAATATTAGCTCCAAAAATGTCATTTAAAGCAGTCTTAACTTTTACATTCCACTCACGTCGATAATACATTATGGCACTATTAGAACTATCGTAAGAAGCTCCGCAAACAATAACAGGTATAGTATTAATGTCAACACATGCTTCCCTCGAAACAAAAAATCTTTTTAGATCATAAATGTAATCTTCAACTGAGTATTGTTTAGAAACACCATTTTTGTGCAAATGGCCAAGAGCAAACTTTCTGAGGTACGTTTCGTTTGAAAACTCAATAGCTACCAATTTTGGAGTCAACAAATTTATTTTTTGGACTATTTTCAGTTGATTTTCAAAAGTGTCGTTTATGTTCCATACCCAAATAATATTAAGACCGTGCTCATTGACATACGAAGCCATTTCTTGCAACTTTATATCATCAATGATGAAATGTCTATTTGAAGGTAATTGAGACTCTGGAACGTCTTCTATTTTTGCATAGGTCTTCATGGACTGTGTTCCCCCAGGAAGTCGAAGAGTAGTTACTTTATCAATAATAGGGAGACATTTCGAGAAATCAGTGTCGTCGAGCTTAGTTGTTACAATCATTATGTCAAGGGTTTAGTTGAAATTTGACACAAGGTATGAATTAGTCAACAAATTCATTATTTCGTTGCTCTATCGCTAAGTTCAAACGCTTTCGCTCAAGGTCTAGGCGCTTTGACTCTTCCTCGATCAATTTGATTTTAAACTCTTGTCTAGCAAGTTTAATTCTAAAGATGTTGTAAATCATCAATACGGCTATTGCTAAACTACCAAGTGCCTCAACGTAAGGGAGCCCTCGAAATAATGCCCAAGTATAGTAGCCTCCTAAGACTACGTTCATCCATACCCATTGGATTTCTCCATGAGCTCCTTCTAGTAAATGTTTTATCATGTGGTCAGCTTATTAATTATCCAGGTGTATATGTTGGCCCCAGGCGGGTTATTCGTAACGTAAGTGCATTCTAATCCCCTAAGGTCAGCTATGTCTTTAAACTTCTGACTGAAATTAGGGTGGTGAATTAAGTCTCCAAATTCGGTAGGGTCATCAGTAGAATCGTTATTTTCTATGTACACAGGAACACCGACAGGATTGAATAGCTTATGTAGGTCTAAGCGTTCCCCGTAATTCCTTAGAGATAATGTGTCAAAATCTTCAACATTTCCAGTGGCGGGTATTGGCATCCCGTAAAAAGGATATATCAGGTCTTTTATATCATTGTTTGCTAACAGGGAGGTAAAATTCCAAGTAGTGAAAAAGTCTCCCCACTTTCGAAAATTTAAAGGTTGAGGTCTTCTTGCGGCTACAAAGTTAGGAGTGGTTGACTCACCCCTGAAGTTGGTTGACCCTGCTAGTGCTAAATTGACGCTTGAGAAGTAAACACACATTCCCGCACCAGCCGACTTGCCATACATGCAAACATTATTTTTGTCTATCCCAAATAAATCCGCATCGAATTTTATTCTCTGGATTGCATCCCGCACATCGGAGTATGCTTTTTTAACACCATCCCTATCAGTTCCGTCTGTAATAACAAATCTGTAGTTCAGGGAGATTACGGCAATATCAGCATCTATTAATGAGTTTAGGCCATTGGCTTCAACTGATGAGTTATAGACCCCGGCTTTACTTCCGCTAACGTAGCCCCCACCGTGGATAAAAATAAGCAAAGGCTTAATTGCCGCACCCCCTATTGGTTTGTAAAAATCAAGGTCGCCTCTTTCTACACCCTTGTACTTTATGTCTTGATAATACAAGGTGTTTATTGCAGAGAGAGGTCCGGGTAATGCTGATGGCTCTGGTAATGTCATGTTGCTTTCATTTTTAGCGTTAAAATAATTGTTCCTCTATTACATACGTCTGCCGTAACGTCAATTCTCCCTACTAATATTTCAGGGTCATCCACATCAGCATTAATTGTGTGATCCCCTTTTAATCCGTTGTCCCCTGACCCAGCCGTTACGGTCGCAATATCCCCCGATCCAACTCCCTGCACTATCTTGAAAACACCTTCGAAATCCGCACTCTGATTAGCCCCTTGTAAAGACACAATGGTAAACGTGTCAGATATACCTAAACCCGTGTTGTTTGATGGGTTACATGGATGGTTAGTCCCTGTGGCTGAATTTGACGTTGATGTGAAGTAAAGGGTAGTAGTATCTACACTAAGCCACTTACTTCTTGATGTGTCATACTCAAACATCTTTCCTATATCCGTCCTAAAGAACCTCTGATAATCATTTGGAACTAGAGGGAATGCTGTTCCGCTTTTAGCCCCAGAGTCCTGCGCTTGGCTGTTGGTGTATATCTGCCTAATAACTCCATCAGGTAAATCATCGAGAGTTGGTGAAACATCTCCCAAAGTAGGGTTTATTCCCAAAATTGACTGCACAATATCAACACCCTGAATTCCATCTATGGTGTCTGCATCGAATGCAATCTTTATTCTAGTAATAAAGTCTGCGGTAAGCATTTGTCTCACCCTATTCCCTGGGCCCATAAAGACCATGTATTCTGGCGGCACTGCTGACAAGTCTCTTTCCTCTGTTGTGGTAAGAGTAGGACCATTGTATCCTGCCCTATACTTTGGTGATGCTTCAGTAAGCCAATCAGCAGCAAGAAGAACTTCAGTAATAACAGTCCCGTCACTCAGAGATGTTCCCACAAAATCTTCAGCCATCCAAATACGTCCAGCTATCTTGACCCATCGGTAAAGGTTTCCGTCATGATCTTCTAGGTAATCTAAAGGTGGCTCACCAAGGCCGTCAAATACAAATCGAATCCCGATACCCTCATTGGAGCCAGCATCTCCATTGACAATAGAACCATTCTCAGTAAGAATTATTCTCTTATCCGTTCCGTAACGAAAAGCCGCATAACCATTTCCATTCGGATAGCCGCCATTTGCCTGAGACACATACCCCGCAGGATAAGCGTTAAATTGATAATCATCCGTTCCTGCCCAACTGCTTGGATCAGTAGATTGTCTTGGCCATGCGGGGTGATTGTCTGCCGTAATATTGAATGTAACAAAGGTGTCGGCCACCTTGCTCCCCTTTAGTTTGACACCATCATCACCAACATAAGCGAGTAGCGCAGCCATTTCTAATTCCGTAGGCATTCTCCATCCAGTAGGGGGGAGAAGCGCATTATTGGCGGTATCCGCATCATACAGATTACCGTAGCCCTTGGCCTCATCCAGATCAAAACTCACCCGATCCAGAATGAGATCAGTTGTGTCGTCTTTGTAATCGCTATCAATAAGGTTGTCCTGATCTTTGTTGACCATTTGAGCATAGGAAGGAGTCCCTTCAACAGTAAATAGTTGAGCAACCGTAGCTAGGTCTTCTG
>Ga0222674_1000064_pt1 | contig 71160 bp, 59 predicted proteins | sample AntAcemetagen866_FD_179804 | JGI IMG/M metagenome (GOLD analysis project Ga0222674, IMG submission 179804) | Saline water microbial communities from Ace Lake, Antarctica - #866 | ecosystem: Environmental > Aquatic > Non-marine Saline and Alkaline > Saline | place: Antarctica: Ace Lake...
TACCAAACACTACCTCTTGACCGACTGTATATGCAAGATTTATACCAATCGTATACAGTCGGGTGTCTGAAACAGCAAGACCAGATAAATCGATAGTGCTGGAGCTTGTTGTAGCATATTTATCACCGGCTTCTCCGGTCGGTCCCGTTCCTCCAGTGTCACCTTTATCGCCTGTTCCTCCCGTATCTCCCGTATCTCCCGTTCCTCCCGTGTCACCTTTATCTCCCGTTCCTCCCGTGTCACCTTTATCTCCTGTTCCTCCTGCATCACCTTTATCTCCTGTTCCTCCCGTGTCTCCTTTTCCTCCCGTTCCACCAGTCGGACCCTGTTTGCCAGGAGTACCACCCACATTTACTTCCCAACTTGAATATGTACCGGTTCCTGTTATTTTTTGAATCTCTAATTGTAACGCCCCTGAAGATTTAGTATATGAATGAACTTTACCTGTGAAACTGTCAGAAGTGTCTCCTTCTGCGCCAAAAATGACTTCTTGTCCGGTAGTATACGCTAATTCTGTACCAATTGTAAATGGTGCATTTTGACCGATATCATATGTTGTACCTCCAATTTTAATTGAACTCGATAATAAAGCAATAACACCGTTAGAGGTTGTTCCATATTTATCACCCTTTTCTCCAGTGGGTCCCGTGTCACCGGTACTTCCACTATCGCCCTTTCCTCCGGTTCCTCCTGTATCTCCTTTTCCTCCTGTATCTCCTTTTCCTCCTGTATCTCCTTTTCCTCCACTATCTCCTTTTCCTCCGGTTCCTCCTGTATCTCCCTTTTTTCCTGGAGCACCATTCAAATTCACCTCCCACGGTTTCGACGTTCCTGAACCGTTGATTTTTTGAATATGTAATCCCAAAACCCCGGTTTGAATATCATAAGTATCGACAGCGCCCATGAAATTGATTGTACTATTTCCATCTTTTCCAAAAACAACCTCTTGACCGGGTGTATAAGATAAATTTGAACCAATGTTAAATGGCACATTTTTATCACCAACAGTATAGTTTGTGGTATTGATGGTTAATTGACTCGGCGATAACTTAATATCATCGTTACAATGGGTTGCATATTTATCTCCAGCATAACCTCTGTTTCCCTGTGGTCCAGTTGGACCCAATGGACCCGTCGGTCCAACCGGTCCATCGGAATAAGTAATTTCATGTGTGCTTGGATCATACGTTAATACTTGACTGGACTCTATATTACGAATAGGATTCACGTAAAAGGCGCCCGTATTTGACCCGTTTAATGCTAGTCCACTCGCATTTATTACAATCGAATTTGCACCTTGATTAGATTGGCCGGCTAAACTACCTAAGGCAATGGAATTCGAACCTTGAGTTGTTTCACCGGCGTTTAGACCCAGTGCAACTGCGCCATTTTCTTGACCGGAATAACCGGCTTCCTCGCCAATCGCAATTGAGCCAGTACCTTGACCTGTATTACCCGCATAATACCCAAATGCAATAGAACCGGTTCCTTGATTGGACTGACCCGCATTTTGACCCAGTGCAATTGCATTGTCACTTTGATTGGATTCACCCGCATAATATCCCAATGCGATTGCCGCATTCCCTTGCTTTGAATTACCTGCCGAACTACCAAATGCAATGGCATTGGCTTTTTGATTGGAATATCCCGATTGGAATCCGAGTGCAATTGCACCACCACCCGTACCAGTGCCACTTACAATACCCTGATTGCTGTGACCGGATAAAGTACCCATTGCGATGGAATTCGGAAATTGATAGTTTTGACCCGCACCCGTTCCCATGGCAATTGCATCTGTACCTTGATTGCTTTGTCCCGCCTTAATACCTAGTGCAATTGCACCTGTACCTTGATTTGAGTTACCTGCTTCATACCCTTGTGCGATCGCACTATTACCTTGATTTGAGTTACCTGCCCCTGTACCCAATGCGATCGCGTAATTTTGTTGACTGGACTGACCTGCTTTGGATCCGAATGCAATCGTATATTCTCCTTGCAGTGTTTCACCTGCCAGAAATCCCAATGCAATTGCGCCGGTCCCTTGAGATGTTTGGCCCGCTTGGTTTCCCATTGCAATTGCATTAGAACCTTGATTGGACTCACCTGCTAAATGTCCGATTGCGACTGTCGTATCTCCTTGACTATCAAATCCGGCTTCACGCCCAAGCGCAATAGAATCTATACCTTGACTTGTATGACCTGCTTTTATACCCATAGCAATGGATTGATAACCTTGATTAGTATAGCCTGATTGGGCTCCCATAGCAATAGTATTCGTACCTTGACTTGTTTGACCTGCGCCGGTTCCCATTGCAATGGCATTAGAACCTTGATTGGACTGACCTGCGAAACTTCCGAGTGCGATTGCACCGGTTCCTTGATTGGACTGACCTGCTTGATCTCCTAGTGCAATTGCGGAATCGTTTTGATTGGACCCACCTGCTTTGGATCCTAATGCAATCGTATTCGTACCTTGATTGGACTGACCCGCTTGATCTCCCAGTGCAATAGCGCCTCCCAACTGACCTGTGTTACCGGACAAATGACCCATGGCAATGGAATTGGCACCTTGCGTGTGTTGTCCTGCACCGGTTCCCATTGCAATGGCTCCGATACCTTGATTGGACTGGCCTGCGAAACTTCCGAGTGCGATTGCACTGGTTTCTTGATTGGACTGACCTGCTTGATATCCTAGTGCAATTGCGGAATCTTTTTGACTGGACTGACCTGCTTTGGGTCCCAGTGCAATCGTATTCGGACCTTGATTGGAACTACCTGCTTGATCTCCCAGTGCAATAGCGCCTGCCAATTGACCTGTGTTACCGGACAAATTACCCATAGCAATGGAATTGGCACCTTGCGTGTGTTGTCCTGCACCGGTTCCCATTGCAATGGCTCCGATACCTTGATTGGACTGGCCTGCGAAACTTCCGAGTGCAATAGCACTGGTTTCTTGATTGGACTGACCTGCTTGATAACCAAGTGCAATTGCAACATTATTTTGATTGGACTGACCTGCTTGATATCCCAGTGCAACCGCATAATCCTTTTGACCGGTAAAACCCGCCTGATAACCCAGTGCAACTGCACCAGTACCTTGATTTGTTTGACCTGCTTCTGAACCCAGTGCAACCGACCAGTTTCCTTGATGGTTGTAACCCGCATGATAGCCAAGTGCAATCGCACTATTACCTTGACTGGATTGACCCGCCCAATAACCCAGTGCAACTGCATTAGATCCTTGAATTAGCTCACCCGCCTGTCTACCCAGTGCAATTGCATTAGAACCTTGAATATCATTACCCGCATTTAGACCCAGTGCAACTGCATTGGAACCTTGATTTGTTTGACCCGCAGATAGACCCATTGCAACTGCACCAGCACCTTGACTTGTATTACCCGCATTATAGCCCAAAGCAACTGCATAGTCGCCTTGATTGGAATAACCTGATAAATTACCCTGTGCAATTGCACCAGTACCTTGACTGTATTCACCCGCATTTTGACCCATTGCAACTGCACCAGCACCTTGACTTGTGTTACCCGCAGCTATACCCATTGCAACTGCACCAGCACCTTGACTTGTGTTACCCGCACCTTGACCCATTGCAATGGCACTATAACCTTGACTTGTGGAACCCGCATTATAGCCCAAAGCAACTGCATTAGAACCTTGACTTATTTGACCCGCATTTAGACCCAGAGCAACCGCATAATCCTTTTGACTGGTCTGACCCGCAGATTGACCCATTGCAACCGCATTAGAACCTTGATTGGAGTTACCTGCATATGGACCCATTGCAACTGCACCGGTACCTTGATTTGTTTGACCTGCCTCAAAGCCCAGTGCAACTGCACCAGTACCTTGATTGGAGTTACCTGCATATGGACCCATTGCAACTGCACCGGTACCTTGATTTGTCTGACCCGAACTTTCACCCATGGCAATTGAACCAGTGCCTTGACTGGTCTGACCCGCACCTCCTCCCAGTGCAATTGCATTTGGACCTTGACTTGTTTGACCCGCGGATTGACCCAGTGCAACCGACCAGTTTCCTTGAGTGGTGTAACCCGCATAATCGCCAAGTGCAACCGCACCAGTACCTTGACCGTTTTGACCCGCAAATGGACCCAAAGCAACGGCATTCGATCCTTGATACGACCAACCTGCATATTGACCCAGTGCAACTGCGCCAGTACCTTGACTGGTTACACCCGCAAATGGACCCAGTGCAACTGCATTGGAACCTTGACTAGAACTACCAGCCTGATAGCCCATTGCAACTGCATTCGAACCTTGAATATTATTACCCGCAAAATAGCCCATTGCAACTGCACCAGTACCTTGACTTGTGGTACCTGCATCTGGACCCATTGCAACTGCATTGGAACCTTGACTGGTGGCACCCGCACCATTACCCATTGCAACTGCATTGGAACCTTGACTGGTGTAACCAGCAGATTGACCCATTGCAACTGCGCCAGTACCCTGACCGGTAAAACCCGCACCATTACCCAGCGCAACTGCATTCGAACCTTGAGTATTGTAACCAGCACTTATACCCAGTGCAACTGCAAAGATACCTTGATTGAAATCACCTGCCTGTTTACCCAGTGCAACTGCGCCAGTACCTTGACTGGTGGCACCCGCATTTATACCCACTGCAACTGCACCAGTGCCTTGACTGGTCTGACCCGCAGAATTACCCAGTGCAACTGCATTGGAACCTTGACTTGTTTGACCTGCTTCTGAACCCAGTGCAACCGACCAGTTTCCTTGACTAGTCTGACCTGCATTATTACCCAGTGCAATTGCACTATCACCTTGACTTGTTTGACCCGCACCTCCACCCAAAGCAGTTGCATTGTCGCCTTGACTGGAATTGCCCGCATTTGGACCAATTGCAACTGCAGTATTACCTTGACTGGTATAGCCCGATTGAAATCCTAAAGCAATCGAATAACCCTTTTGATTGAACTGACCCGCATTTTGACCCATTGCAATCGCACTATTACCTTGACTGTACTGGCCCGCATTATTACCCAGTGCAACCGCATAATCCTTTTGACTTGTATGACCCGCTTCTTGACCCAAAGCAACTGCATTAGAACCTTGACTTGTGGAACCCGCACCATTACCCATTGCAACTGCATTCGAACCTTGACTGGTCTGACCCGCATTTACACCCAAAGCAACTGCATTTTCACCTTGATTAGACTCGCCTGCATTTATACCCAGTGCAATGGCACTATCACCTTGACTTGTGATACCCGCATCGACACCAATAGCAATTGCATCAGAACCTTGACTAGTGTTACCCGCAAGATAGCCAAGTGCAATGGCACTATCACCTTGACCTATAAAACCGGCCTGGATACCCAGTGCAATGGCACTATCACCTTGACTTATCTGACCCGCACCATTACCCATTGCAACTGCATTGGAACCTTGACCTGTAAAACCCGCCGAATTACCCAATGCAACCGCATAGTCGCCTTGACTGGATTCACCCGCACTTTGACCCATTGCAATTGCGCCAGTACCTTGACTGTTTTGACCCGCATATGGTCCCATTGCAACCGCATTATAACCTTGATCGGATAGACCCGCCCAATAACCCATAGCAATGGAATTGGCAGCTTGATTGGTCTGACCCGCATTTTGACCCATTGCAACTGAATTTTCACCTTGACTTGCCTGACCCGCATTTAGACCCAGAGCAATAGCATTGGTACCTTGATTTGTATCACCCGCACCTTGACCCAGTGCAACTGCATAAGGACCTTGAGTGTTAATACCCGCATTATTACCCAATGCAACTGCACCCGCACCTTGACTATGTTGACCCGCACCTTGACCCAGTGCAACTGCCTCTAAACCTTGACTTGTTTGACCCGCACCTATACCCAGTGCAACCGCATTAGAACCTTGACCTGTAAAACCCGCAGATGGACCCAAAGCAATTGCATTAATACCTTGACTTGTTTGACCCGCCTCAAAGCCCATTGCAATCGCTCCCGTACCTTGACTTGTTAGACCCGCAGCATAACCCATTGCAACCGCATAAGTACCTTGATTAGAACTACCCGCAGCAATACCCAAAGCAACTGCATAAATACCTTGATTAGAAGTACCCGCACCATTACCCAGTGCAATTGCATTTTCAGATTGATAAGAATTACCCGCATTTAGACCCAAAGCAACTGCATTAGAACCTTGACTTGTTTGACCCGCATTATAGCCCAAGGCAATTGCATTGGAGCCTTGATTGGAATTACCCGCATATGGACCCAATGCAACTGCATTAGCATCTTGACTTGTTTCACCTGCACTATTACCTAGAGCAACTGCATTTGCACCTTGAATGGAGGCACCCGCAGCATAACCCAAAGCAACTGCATTGGAACTTTGATTTATAACACCCGCCTGGTTACCCAAAGCAACTGCATTGGAACCTTGATTGGATTGACCCGCCCAATTACCCAATGCAATTGCATTGGAACCTTGACTACTGTAACCCGCACCAGTTCCAATTGCAATTGCATTATAACCTTGATTGGATTTACCCGCATAATAACCCAATGCAACCGCATTCCCACCTTGATAATTTTTACCCGCCTCAAAGCCCATTGCAATTGCATTAGAACCTTGATTTATTTGACCCGCATGATTACCCACACTCACGGCCGAATTACCTTGACTGCGATTACCCGCCACAAAGCCCATTGCAATTGCACTCCATTGTTGATTGTCCCGACCCGCTTCGTACCCTATAGCAACTGCATTGGAACCTTGATTATTTTCACCCGCAAAATTACCAAGTTTAACATTATTCAGTCCTTGTTCCCACATCTCAGAATTAAGTTATATATTTACTGGATATAATACATCGTTAATTATACCGAATCAAAATACAATCTATATCGCGATCTTTGTCATATTGAGACTCATTACTTATGTATTGAAGTAATATACAACTTTCATTTTTACAAAGAAAGTTGTATATCATCTAGATGCTAAATGAATAATGATTCATTATTCCTCATTACTCCCTCTTTTTATGACTCTTACGTCTCTTCATTTTGACTGCTCCAAATTTGCCCTTTTTCGCCGTATATCCGTGTTTCTTTAAGCGTTGTTCTTTTGTGGCGGTGATATACTTCTTGCGAGATACAATGCGTCCCCACTTATTTTTCACCAAATCCCTCTTTTTCAAACCACCTGTGGTTGCCAGTGCCGCACCCGAATGTACCAGACGACGACTACCTACTTGTAAAATCTCTTTCTCTTCTTTTTTGCCTCCGTTCATAATTATAGAATACACCGAGACATTTTTCATAACCGATATATGTATGTCTCGTGATAATTATCTAAAGATTGTGTATAATAATGTTAGTCGGATTAAACGGTTTCGGGCGCATAGGTAAGTGTATTTTTCTATTGTTATTAGACAATGAACGGATACAAATAGGTGCAATAAACGCTCCTGATTTTGATATGTCAAAAATAGAAAATTACTTAAAACATGATTCCGTGCATCATTATGCAAAGGATTTCCGTATTGAGGTCGTAAATAACGATTGTTTTCGCGTGAATGGACGCAAAGTTCATCTATTACGCGACCGAAATGCCGCCTCTTTAAATTGGGCTCAATATAATATTGATACGGTAATTGATGCAAGTGGTTGTTATTTAACTGAAGAAAAGGCGAAGCAACACGGTGTCGCAAAAATAATCATGAGCGCACCTGCAAAGGACAATACGCCCCTTTTTGTCTATGGTGCAAATCACAATCAATACCAAGGCGAATCCATTATAAGCAATGCATCTTGTACTACAAATAGTATAACCCCCATATTACGCCATTTAGAGGAAAAATATAACATAAAAAACGCGAATTTTACGACGATTCATGCTTCCACTGCAAGCCAAAAGGTAGTGGATACCGCTCATTCTAAAAGTCGAACTGACCGATCGATATTCAACAATATCATTCCGCACACCACAGGTGCGTCGTCCTCCATCTATAAAGTGTTACCGACATTGCAGGATAAAGTGATCGGAACATCCGTACGTGTGCCGGTGAATAATGTTTCATTGATCGACCTAAATGTCGAATTGGATTCCGAAACATCTTTGGAGGAAATTATCGCGGGGATGAAAACAGATCCTTATCTCGAAGTTTGCGAAAACAATCTAGTTAGTTCCGATTTCATCTCTTCTAAGTGTCCGTCTATTGTGGATAAAACTGCATGCATGCATTTAGGGGAAAATCGCTTTAAATTGATGGTTTGGTATGATAACGAATGGTCCTATGCCAATCAACTCATTAAAATGTGTGAGGTAATGGATGAATATGAAGAACGTAATCCCAATTTCATCGAAAACGTGAATTTCAAGGACAAAAATGTGGTTTTACGTCTCGATTTGAATTTGCCCGTTCATCGTGGCAAGATTACGAGTGATATGCGTTTACAAAGTGCATTACCTACGATTCGACGTATTTTGAAGGATATGCCTAAACGACTCGTTATCATGTCGCATTTCGGGAGACCCAAGGGCATTGATATGTCACAGAGTCTCCTTGCGGTACTTCCATTATTAAAAGATGCTTTGGGTGAAACTGTGCGATTTTTACACGAAGGGCTTTCTGTGTCGACCATTGATACTTTGCGAGAGAATACGGATCGTGTTTACTTGTTAGAGAATCTCCGATTTCATTCAGAAGAAACGGATTATCAAGGAAAAGGGATCGAAAATGAGGCGGTGAGTGCCATGCATCTTCTTGGAAATGTCTATGTGAATGACGCATTTGGATGTCTTCATCGCGACCATTTGAGTATTTGTGGTATATCTTCCATGTCGAAAGTGTTCGGTTATTTGATTCAAAAGGAGTTGCGTGCACTCGACACAATCGTTAAGAATCCGGATAAAAAGACCATGGCGATTATCGGCGGTGGTAAAATGGAGGATAAAATGGAATTGTTGAAAAACATGTGTAAAAAGGTCGATACGATTTATGTGTGTGGTGGAAACATGAATAGTTTACTCAAAAAGAAGATGGACGACTATTTGAAGGAAATTTCATCACATCGTTCCAAGATAGTCCTCATGGAGGATGGATTATGCGCCCGCAATTTAGAGGAAATACCCCGTTTTAAAGACGTTTCCTTCTTGGACGAAGATGAATCCTTTTATGATATTGGTATGAAATCCCTAGGAACTCTCCAAAAGCTCATTCAGGACCACGATGTTATTTTTTGGAATGGCACGTTGGGTGTGGTGGAAGACGATAAATACAAAAAGGGGAGTGAATTACTCGTCCAATTCCTTCAAACGGCCATTTGTAATGATGTGAAGAAACAGGTTATTGTGGGAGGAGGTGATACGGGCGGGTTTGTCAATAAATACGAGCATAATTTTACCCATATTTCGAGCGGAGGTGGTGCATCCATAGAATATATAACGTTCGATACATTAGTCGGTCTTAAGCAATTTGAGTAGTGTCTTGGAATCGGTAAAAATGCATAGAAAATTTCTATTATCTATTATAAAAGAATGGATAATAAATATTATATAACACGAACAGGTGATTTCGCTGTTAATGGAAATAAAAAAATGATTTATTCAATGTTGTCCGTGCTGTTATGTATTGATGATTATTATACCAATCATTCATGCGATTGTTTTTCAATTATGATAGGTTCGTCGTTTGTTTGGGCGATTGTGGAACTTATTTTACACGTATCAAATACTCGCATTATAAAACCAATGTACGTTTCGTATTCATCGCGAAAGATTGAATTACCGCGATATTTGGGCGTGTGTTTACAGGGAATGCAAGAAGGGGGATGTGTTTCGACGTTCGGGTTATATTTTGGAGATAGGTTATACAATTATAAATATGTTACATTGTACCATTTATTTCTTCTATATATGGTGCTAAATATGAGTTATAAACAAACCAATGATAAAATATTATCGAAAAGGCAAATAAATACGCCAAGTTCTTTGTTATTAATGGGCGGAATGACTGTTTACAATGGCATAACCATATATAACCACCCCGAACACATGACAAGAGAAATATCCATGTATGCATCTATGTTTTATATGAGCTCTATTTGGACTGGTGTATCTTATTATAAAGGGTTTCGAAAGGTGGAAGTTCATGAATATAAAGACACGCAATATATTGTGAAACCCGAAAACTATCTTGATGCGTTTTATGTCTTAGGTTACGATGTTCTTTTTGAAATATGCATCGCTTATATGACATTCTATAATTGGTTCGTATTGTAATGTATTTTAAGGTAATTATGCATCACGTTCTTTACACTGTCTATTTTCCTTGTCTTCCTTATTTTCTCCTTCATGTATTTCAACCAGAGATATAACACTTTTCTTTTCCAACCCAATATTATAAAATTCAGTCTTGAGTTTTTCGCTTTTGAAAGAAAGCACATAGGATTTTACCGGATTGATCGTAAAATAATAATCAACGTACGATTCATAATATCCATCATTACCTTGTAATTCACATACAATTTCCTTGTATATGTCCTCAAATTCCTGTTTATTTATATCCATTTCTATAATCGGGTCTTGAATATCGACGATTTTCCTATTTTTCATTATATCGTTCCATGTGGAATAGCTGATATTTTTTATATTTTCCATTTATATATCCATTTATATAAATGGAATATGATGCGATTCGCGATAAGTGTCGATCAAATTCCTTTATTATCAAATAATTCTTCTATAGGTTCACATTCACTTCCAATAAATGAAGCATTATAATATACTTCATATGGTCTAGTATTTGATGAATCTTCATAAAAAAATTTCCAATACAACTTAGCAGTGACAGTTCCATTATTAATACAATCATAAATTTTTTGTTCGAACGATTTATATATGCCTCTATTCACACTTGGTTTTTGTGGAAAAATATTAATCGGTTGGTTCCCAGGACCTCCTAATCGATGTGCTAATATATGTCCCGCATCACATTCGAGATTTTCATCATCCAACATTCTTGAATATTCTTGTGTACAAGAAGTAGTTCCTGAACCATTATCTAGGTCATTATTTGTAATAGTCGCATATGCGTGCGATACAACAGGTTGTATATTGTGATTATTATAATAATAAACCCCTTTTCCAGCTATCCCCTCGATTAACGTATTTTCTCCGGCAATCGGACACGGAACCGTAGTGCATACACAAGTTGAGGCGAATGTATTAACCAAAGAACAAAACATTGATAATAACAATATGTATTTCATAACAATATATATTGTATTCCGAAATTATACTGGGGTATCATCCTCAAAATAAATATTGCGTTCCGTTATATTATGAAAAATATGCAGATCCAATTCTTCGTTGAGACGTTTGCAAAATTCGATTCCTTTTGCACTGTTCCCATTGTCGTCGAGTGGTGGGCTCCAAACACATATCCCCATTACGTTTGGTACAACTAGCATTATACAACCACTCACACCGGATTTTGCGGGTAACCCCACTTCAAATGCAAATTGACCGCTATAATCGTACATACCACACCCATACATGAGTTTCAAGCAATCCTTTACTGCCTCCTCGCTAACAACTGTTGTATTTGTCGTGGGACATACTCCTCTGTTTGCGAGTGTTGCGCTCATAATGGCTCCCATTTCACACGTAATTGTGGTCGAACATTGCTGAAAATAGAGATCGAGTCCTTCACTAATCGTATTTGGGCTAGTATATTCGCGATATGCTCCATTTTCTCGCATATAATAGGCGAGTGAAATATTGCGATCAGCGTGCTGTTTTTCGGATAAAAACACGGAATTATCAAATCCGACCAGTTGATTGCCCGCGAATTGTGAAAAAGTGGTTTTCAATAGATTGAATCGAGATACAGGATCGGTATTTTTACCGAGTTTGGACGCAATCATGATAGAACCCGCATTTATCATCGGATTATGTGGCAATCCCTCTTTATTCAGTACAAATGCATTGAACGGACGTCCACTTGGTTCATATCCGACATGTTTATGTAATGCACGTTTACCATGTTGATCATACGCAATGCAATATGTCAATGGTTTACTACATGATTGAAGACAAAATGATTTGTCATAATCGCCTATATTATAAATATTACCTTTCATATCACAAACACTAATTCCAAACAAATCGGGGTTTATTTTGGCTAATTCCGGAATATACGTGGCAACTTTACCCATACTAATATGTAGTAGATCATTATAGATAGAGCGAACCGTTCGATTTGCGCGAAACATGGTGAATGTAATATATAATATACATATTACACTCGAATAAGAAACTATTTACACAAGATTGTGTTCGATTTCTAACAAACGGTTGAATTTGGCAACACGTTCCCCACGGCACGGACTTCCTATTTTCAAAAATTTCGCGCCAATTCCCACAGCCAAATCCACAATATAAGCGTGGTTGGTTTCTCCGGAACGATGGGATACGATGACGTCTTTTCCTTCTGACAAAAGCATTTGAGCGCCTTCCACGGCTTCGCTAATCGTTCCAATTTGATTCACTTTTAACAACAAAGTATTGGCCCATTTTTCCTCTAAACCCTGTTTAATAAGTCGTGGATTGGTTGTAAAAAGGTCATCACCGACAATCATCATATTATCTCCATATTGTTCGGTGAGTTGAATCCATGCCGCGTAATCTTGTTCGTGAAACCCATCCTCAATGCTCTTTAAAGCGGGATGTTTTCGCATTAGTTCACCATAATAATCGACCAATTCGGTATTGGAAAGAAATCGGCCTTTTTCAATTTCGTATAGTTTCGTATCCTCGTCATAGAATTCACTCGCGGCGCAATCAAGGGCAATATATACATCGTCATTGGCTTTGTAATTGGACTTTTCAATGGCCTCTTCGATGACACTGAGCGCTTCTTCGGCTGTGTAAATAGGAGGGCAAAACCCACCTTCGTCACCGATGCTTTTTGCGGCTTCTCCGTATTTTTCGACTAATATTTGTTTTAAGGTGTGGTATATTTCACATAATAACTGCGTTTTCTCGGAAACAGTGAGGTCGTGTTTGGGGAAAATCATGAATTCCTGGATTTTGAGTTCTCCGGTTACACTGTGTTTTCCACCGTTAATAATATTCACCAATGGAGTGGGTAAATCTTCTTTGCAAATAGGTGTCGTGCGTACATTGTATATTTTATGGAAATATTCGTAGAGGGGTATTTGCAACATATTGGCCCCGACATCAGCCATGCAAAAACTCACAGCGGTCGTGGTGTTGCCACCAATATCCGATTTCATGGGACTCGGATCATATTTGATGAGTTGTTCGTCACATTTCTTCACATTTGTCATCATTTTTTCGTTTAAAATGAAATGATTATTTAGTTTTGCCACATTATCTACGGATTGGAATACGGATTTTCCGTGATATTTGGTCTTATCTTTGTCGCGTAATTCCAATACCTCGGTCGAACCACACGACGCACCACTTGGACTGGAACCTTTACCAATTATTCGATTCGTTTCACGACATTTGCACTGCACTTCAATGGTAGGATATCCGCGACTATCGATAATTTGATATCCAGACAATTCGTATAAATTTTCCATACGATATTCTTTCGTATTTGTATTGATTTGAATAGGTACACCGGTAGGAATTTCAAAGGACTCGACGGTTTTCTCTGTTTTGATTCCAAGATGAACGAACAAAGCACGAAGAGTATTTCCGTGAGATACCAATAACACGTGACGATTTTCCGCTAAAAGAGGTGCGATATACTCGTCGTAATATTTTCCTGCGCGTTTTGTCACATCATCAAGGTTTTCACCTTGAGGGGGTCCATCAAAATAAGAACGTCGCCATGTTTTTACTAATTCTACACCATACAATTCAGCAAGTTCAGTCTTGTTTTTTCCCGTCAGATTTCCATAATCGCGCTCGCATAACGATGTATCCGATATGAAACGAGGAGGCTGGTCGAAACGTTGTTGTGCGGCAATAATAGAACCAGTATCAATCGTTCTTTGTAAAGTGGAAGTGAAAACAGTATCGAATGGCACGTTTCGAAGAATATATCCCGCTTCGCGTGCCTCCATCTTACCATTCTCGCTAAGTAATACATCCGTTAGTCCAGTAAATCTATTTTCTTTGTTCCATACGGATTCGCCATGTCGTAATACAATAAAAACCATTGTGGATTATATTGTATGGTTATAAAAAACTGGATTACTCCTTTTCGTTATCTTCTTTTGTGAGAGTACCTAAATTCTGTATCGTCTTGAGCGCAGAATCAGGTGTAACTGATATGGTATCAATATTTTCATCGATTAAAAACTGGCAGAATTCTAAACTATCTGAGGGTTGTTGACCGCAAAACCCGACTTTCACACCGTGTTCTTTGTACGTTTTAATTGCCATTTGAATCATGCGACGGTAACTGATATTTTTGTCATCTGATAAATAGGCGATTTTCTCACTATCCCTATCAACACCTAAAGTTAATTGTAACAAATCGTTTCCGCCGATAGAAACACCATCGATCATTGGACTGAACTTGTCTGCCTCGATCACATTGGACGGTATTTCACACATTAAAAATATACGTAAATTATTTTCTCCACGCACCAAACCGTAGGACGCCATTTTATCTGTAACCAAACGACATTCTTCTGGCGTTCTGCAAAATGGAATCATGGTGACAATATTATCCATTTTCATTTTCTCGCGAGCATATTTAATCGCTTCGCATTCTAGTTGGAATGCTTTTTCATAATCCTCGGAATAATACCGAGATGCACCACGCCATCCAATCATAGGATTTTCCTCATGTGGTTCGTATAATTCACCCCCAATCATATTACGATATTCGTTTGACTTAAAATCGGACAATCTCACGATCACATCATTTGGATAAAAAGCCGAGGCAATCTTAGCGATACCCTTTGCTAAACGTTTGATGTAATACCATTTGCCGCTATCATAATTACCAATAATTTGATAAATTTGTTCGCGTACATCTTCACGTACATTGGGATAATGGTAAAGAGCAAGAGGATGGATTTTGATATAATTGCTTACAATAAATTCTAGGCGTGCTAATCCGACACCGCTATTTGGAATCAATGAATTCTCGAAACTGCTTTCAGGGTTACCGACATTCAACATGACTTTTACCGGCAACTTTAATCCTTCGGATAATTTCATTTTATCCACATGAAACGGAAGAATCCCATCGTATACATAACCGGTCTCTCCTTCAGCACATGATAGTGTTACTTCAGTGTCTTCTTTGATAAGACTTGTTGCATTCGAACAACCGACCACCGCATTTAAACCCAGTTCTCGTGCAACAATCGCCGCGTGGCATGTGCGTCCACCTTTATCGGTGATAATGCCCGATGATATTTTCATGATGGGTTCCCAATCAGGAGTCGTCATTTCGGTGACTAAAATGTCGCCTTGTTGAAATTTGGCACTTTCCTTCATATCTTTCATGTATTTTACTCTTCCCGTGCTAATTTTATCGCCCACGGCAACGCCATCGACCAATATATCCGATATTTTCTCCAAAATGTAATTGGAAATCTCTTGTTGACCGTCGTTGCTATGAATCGTTTCGGGGCGCGTTTGAATAATATAAATGTTATTGTCGGTTCCATCAATCGCCCACTCCACGTCGATACCGGTAGGTTTTCCCAATAATTCCGAATAAATTCCCTCCAATTGCAAAATATATCGTCCGAGAGCGATTATTTGATGATTACTCATACTGTAATTGACTTTTTCGAATTCACTTGTTTCTATTTCGTCTACACCTCCTTCTGGACCATACACAATCTTCGTATTTTTGGCACCCTTCTTTTTAATAATAATGGGATCGGCCATAATATCGCGCAACACACGTTTATCCAAAATAAATTCGTCAGGTTTGACTCCACCCGATACAACCAATTCGCCTAAACCAAATGCAGAATTAATTACAATCGCCTTATCATAACCGGTCTCTGGGTCCAAAGAGAAGGCAACCCCGGCAGATCCAATGTCAGAACGGATCATCTTCTGGACGGCCACGGATATTTTTACATCAGACATAGGAATATCATGCGTTTTACGGTAAGAAACCGCACGGGTATTGAATAAAGAAGAGAAACATTCCTTTACATTATCCAATAACACGGTCTCTCCTGAAACATTTAGAAATGTGTCGTGTTGTCCTGCGAAAGATGCGTTTGGTAAATCCTCGGCCAAAGCACTTGAACGAATCGCTACTTCTAACTTTTCGTTGTGATATAATTTACATAGTGCACGATAACTTTCGACTATTTCGGTCTTCATATCCTCGGTAAACGCACCACTCTTAACAATATCACGCAACTCCTTTGATTGCGTTTCAAGTATTTGAATGTCTACTGCGTTTATTGCATCCGCCTTCTCGTCAATTATTTCTTGTAACTGATTTGCAGCAATAAATTCATCATACAATTTGGTTGTTATAGCAAACCCATCGCCTATGGAAAAACCAATTTGTTTTGAAATAGAGTGTAATTCACCTAGAGAACTGCATTTACCTCCGACCAAATGTTTGTTTTTATAGGAACAATCCTTAAACCAGATTACCCAATCGTTCATATGTAATAATATATGGAAAAAATATTTGCCTATATTATATCCCAATTGAAACCTAAACCCTAAATTATCTTTTTAGTCGGTGTAATTGGATTATGTATAACTCTGCATCAGTTACGTCAGTGAATTCATTATTTTTTTGGTAAATAGGATATTCCATGGATAGTATAACTTCATGGAAAATAATTCGCGCTATTATTCAAACGCATTGTCAAAGTATATTTCAAAACAGGGGGATTCTTATTTTACACTAGATATTTTACATAATGATGTATTGTTGGAGCCATATTTTTACAATCGGTCGAAATTATTTATGTCAAACGTAAAGGGCGAATTCTGTAATTTCTTATACATGGAACCGGGAGAAATTACCGTCGATAATATACAATCGCTCGTCGGACAAACAGTATTATATCAATATCCGTCTAAATATTCGGCGTCGTATCATTTGCGATTTGTTCGCATAATCGCTGTTAATAAATCGACCCAAATGATAACTTTGGTAAACCCTGCTAGTTCAACACCTCGCAGCACGCTTGAAAAAATGGTTTCATTGCGTCATAATAATACTGCTTATCGCATATGGATGCCAGTCAAATTATATACTGAAAAAATGGTAGAAATGGGAGTTTTAGACGAAATAGAGGGAAGTTCGCAAAAAAACTTACAAAATTGATACTATTTGTGGTCTATTTTGTACGATAACCTTTCTTCCCCTTAACAATCGACTAATATATTCCAATATAATGAGTGAATCCCCTGAATATTTTCAATACCCCAAATCTGAATCTGTCATTTCATCATACGTTAGTAGATATGGTGAAATATATAATCGCAATGATGATTTTTGCGATGTTTGTGAAACAAAACGGCCTCCTTATAATTGCAATAAATGCGGAAATAGTATATGTGGACAAACGCAATGTTGCATGACATTTCCACATTACTCTAATACCACATACTTCGTATGTACGGGTTGTGTAGATAAAATATCATTGAGATTGGTAGTACTTATTGATTTGGGGAAATTGAAATTATTAAAAGAGAAAATACGAACAGGGTCTACATATAGTTCAGTGTGTTCTTCGAGAACAACCAGTATAAGTACGTGTAGTGTAAGTGATGAAATTTCATCGGTTTCCTCCATTGAGACAAGTAGTAGCGAAGGTGAGATATAAGTATTTCGGTCGGCACATTTTACAGATTCTTACACCAATACGTCTTGAAACACAGTTGGTTTTTTTCATTCGTTTTCTGAATGGAGGGTATTTTTTTACTTGCAAAAGTATATGTTCCGGGTGTATTTTGAATGTATTTTCCATATGACATCTTTTTGCTGGTTCCTATATAATTGGAACTATGTTTCAAAACCTCTTTTTTATATTCTTCTTGAGGAATGGTACTACACATAATACCGCATCTTGGACCACAACTGCAACTTCCGCCACAAGGTGGTTTGTATTCCAAATACTGGTTCGGGAATCGTGTTTTAAACGCAGGCTGATACGTATTGTGAAATGCGGGTATATAAAGAGGATTTTCATCTGGGACTTCGCCTATGCACGGATCATCACACGGTTTACATGGGTCTATCGGTGGTGGGGGCTTTCGACCTGACATCTATATATATTAACTATATTTTTTCAAACTGGTATAAAATTGATTCTATAGACTATTTCATACCCGTTTCATATTTCACCATGTCAAATAACACGGAAAACAATCTCGCGAAGCAGTATCAGCGCAAAACTGATAAACAACATATCCTAGATAACCCGGATACCTATATTGGTTCTGTGGAAAATATCGATGCGGATATGTGGGTATATAACGATGAGAAGGATTCGATTGAACGCAAGTCCATTGAATATATTCCCGGTTTATACAAACTCTTTGATGAAGGTATTGTCAATTGTCGCGATCACGTTTTACGTATGATTCATTCTCCTATTCTACAAAAACACTTTGTCTCGTATATCAATACAAATGTCGCCGATGACGGACTAATTACCCTCAGTAATGATGGTAATGGCATTGATATTGCCAAGCATCCCGAATACGATCTTTGGATTCCTGAGATGATTTTCGGTCATTTGAGAACATCAACCAATTACGACAAGACCGAAAAGCGTATTGTTGGTGGTAAGAATGGTTTCGGTTTCAAACTGGTTCTGATTTGGTCGACCTATGGGCGCGTAGAGACAATCGATCATATTCGTGGTCTCAAATACGTCCAGGAATTCCGCAATAATCTAGACATCATTGAGCCTCCCACCATTACTAAAGTATCCAAATCCTCCAAACCCTATACCAAGGTTTCCTTTCGTCCGGATTATGCACGATTCGGTATTCGCGGTTTGACGCCCGACATGCTAGCGCTCATCAAGAAACGTGTTTATGACATTGCAGCTGTTACCGACCATTCGATTAAGAAGGTCAAAATCGGGTATGACGACGTCCAGGTTCCTGTCAAACACTTTCAGCAATACATCGATTTGTATATTGGTCCAAAGGATAAGACGAAGCGTGTATATGAATCTACCGATGATCGATGGGAATACGCAGTTGCCATTGCTCCTTCCCAGGAATTCACTCAGGTCTCTTTTGTCAATGGTATATGCACTTTCAAGGGCGGAAAGCATGTGGATTACATTATGAATCAGATTACCCGTAAATTGTCCGATTATATTGAGAAGAAGAAGAAGGTCAAGGTGTCTTCCACAGCGATCAAAGAGCAACTTATCTTGTTCCTGCGTTGTGATGTGGAGAATCCTGCATTTGACAGTCAAACAAAGGATTATATGAATACACCCGTCGCTAAGTTCGGTTCAACTTGTACTGTGAGCGACAACTTTATCGATAAAGTGGCGAAGATGGGGGTCATGGATTTAGCATGTTCTCTCACCGAAGCCAAGGATAGTAAGATGGCAAAGAAAAGCGATGGTTCAAAAACCCGCACTGTCCGTGGCATTGGCAACTTAATTGACGCCAATTTGAGTGGAACCGTCCGGTCAAAAGAATGTAGTCTGATTTTGTGCGAGGGATTATCGGCTCTTTCCGGTATTGTATCGGGTCTCTCGAGCGAAGACCGCAATACCATTGGCATCTATCCATTAAAGGGCAAGTTGCTAAATGTACGTGGAGAACAAACGAAGAAAATCACAGACAATAAGGAGATTACGGATATCAAGAAGATTCTCGGTTTGGAGAAAGGTCATGTATATAAATCGATTGATGACGTTCACAAGAATTTGCGTTATGGTAAGATTATGGTAATGACCGATCAGGATCTCGACGGTTCACACATCAAGGGACTGTGTATCAATCTCTTCCATAGTGAATGGCCTTCCTTGACCCAGATCCCCGGATTCATCTCCTTCATGAATACGCCCATCCTGCGTGCTAAAAAGGGATCGGAAACATTACTCTTTTACAATGATGGTGAATACGCACAATGGAAGGAGACGCTAGGTCAACAGGGTGCTAGAGGATGGACCATCAAGTATTTCAAGGGTTTAGGTACATCCACTTCCAAAGAATTCAAGGAATATTTTGCTAACAAGAAGGTTGTCGATTTCGTATATAATCCTGATAAAAGCGATGACAGTATTGATAAGGTATTCAATAAAAAGCGTCCAGATGATCGTAAGACCTGGCTCGAAAATTATGATAAACATGCATATTTGGATACATCGCATCAAAATGTACCTTATGAAGATTTTATCGATCGCGAGATGATTCATTTCAGCACCTATGATTGCGCGCGTTCAATTCCTAATATGGTGGATGGTCTAAAGACGTCTTTGCGTAAAATTCTGTATTCTGCCTTCAAACGTAAATTGACTGCGGAAATCAAGGTGGCACAGTTTTCGGGATATGTTTCAGAGCATAGTGCGTATCATCATGGTGAGGCATCTTTAAACGGTGCGATTGTGAATATGGCGCAAAACTATGTGGGGTCCAATAACATTAATTTGCTCGAACCCAACGGTCAGTTTGGAACACGCTTGCATGGTGGTGACGATAGTGCTTCAGAGAGATATATCTTTACCATGTTGAATCCTCTCACACGTTCCATCTTTCCCGAGGCGGACGATCATGTTCTCGGTTATTTAGATGATGATGGCACGGTCGTTGAGCCCGAATTTTACGCACCGATTCTTCCCTTTGCATTGATGAACGGTATTTCGGGTATTGGTACGGGCTTTTCGTGTTCGATTCCATCTTTTCATCCCAAAGAGCTCATTGTATATTTGCAGGAGAAATTGAAGAACCAGCCCTTTACGCGCACCGATTTCGAGCCTTATTATGAAGGGTTCAAAGGTCATGTTTCGAAACTGGAAGATCATAAATATTTGATAAAGGGTGTTTATGAGAAGACCGGTCCAAATACAGTTTGTATTACTGAGTTGCCAATTGGCACATGGACGATCCCATACACTTCCTTCGTGGAAGGATTAGTGGAAGGGGGTGTCGATAAAAATGGCAAGAAGATCCCACCTGCATTGCGCGATTTCACATCGCTTTGCACGGAAGTCGCAATTCATATTAGTGTTACTTTCCCTCAGGGGAAGATTGACGAATTGGAAAAGGTGGTTGACAGTGTTACTGGTGTCAATGGTGTGGAGAAACTTCTCAAATTGGCAACTACAGTATCTACTACAAACATGCATATGTTTGACGAAGAATGTAAGCTTCGTAAGTATGCAAGTGTGCGCGAAATTGTAGATGCATTTTACGATGTCCGCCTTCGGATGTACGCTAAGCGCAAGGCCTATTTGTTGGACGATTTAGAGAAGAAATTGGTTCGGTTGTCGAATCGTGCCAAGTACATTTTGGCGAATCTTGATGGGTCAATTGATTTGCGAAAGAAGTCATCGGAGGAGGTGACAGGTATGTTGTTGGAAGCGGGCTTTCGTGTGATGGACGGCGATTTCAAGTATCTCATCAAGATGCCAATGGATTCCGTGACACAGGAAAATGTCGAGCGCATTCTCAAGGAAAAGGAGGAGGCATCCGCACAATTGGAAACGCTCCGTTCGATGACACTTGAAACCATATGGCATTCCGAGCTGAATACATTGAGTAAAGAATATGATGTTTACCAGAAGAAGCGGATCCAGATTCAGAGTGGCAGTTCCCAGACTTCTGTGAAAAAGGTGACAAAGAAGAAGGTGGTGCGAAAAACAAAATAAATACACAACTATAAATAGCCCATGACATTTGTAAATACGGATATATGTATATTTTTATTTCAGTGACAAATACATAGATGGAGGAAACTGATAATACGGTCGAAACGCCTCCACCACAAAATACAACATGGTATTGTTATATTTTGAGAAACACACAAGCTCAATACGCGCATTTAACCTATAACGGTTCAACGAATAACCCGAAAAGGCGTTTGCGACAGCACAATGAAGAAATTTGTGGAGGTGCCAGATATACACATGGGCGAGGAGGAGGGTGGGAAATTTACGCATTGGTTACTGGATTTGTCGACCACAGAAATGCTCTCTCCTGTGAGTGGCGTATCAAGCACACCAATGGAAAACCAGGAAAACGTCCAACCGCTCATTTGGGTGTCGCTGGTCGGATTCGGGGATTGCATGAAGTATTGAAATTGTCAAAATGGACGAGTAAGTGTATGGTCGATAATGCCGACGTAAACTATACTGTATATTTAGCCGAGGATATAGCGCATCATATAAAACATGACGAATTGCCTGAGAATATCGACGTACAAATCGGCATTCCTCATTTTTCATAAAAGGTATAAACAGGTTTGTATATTGTATTATACATGGTGTGGTCTTTTGGAGAAGATAGAATGCTATCAACTCTTGAAGAATTCATTCAACCAGAACGAACAGTCAAATATTATTTCCATTGCTTTTGGCAAAAGCGTGGACCCAAATAATCCCCTCTTTTATCTCCAACTAATATAACTAGTTAGAGATGAGTATTTTATCTATGGACTCCAAAGATATTACGGAATTGCTTCAAACAACCATTCACGACGAACTGAAGGATACATTTGGAGAAGTGCATACCCCCCTACATTTAATCGACGAAATTTTGGACGCCATTCCCCAGAGTGCATTTACGCATTCCGAATGGAAATGGTTGGAGCCATCTGCGGGAGCGGGAAACTTTGCATTGGGACTTTATTTGCGTCTCTTGAAGGGTCTTTCCAAGAAGATACCGTCCATTGAAAATAGAAAAAAGCACATTTTAGACAATATGTTGTATTTGGTGGAGTATAATAAAGACAATGTTGCTTTGTTAAAAAAACGTTTCGGTTCCTCGTGTCACATTATCCACGCAGATTTCCTGGAACATTCCTTTAAAGGATTACAATTCGATGGTGTCGTCGGAAATCCGCCATTTCAGGTTCCCAAGAAAACCCGGTACAAAGGAAGTGTCGGAAATCGGACATTATGGCCGTTTTTTATTCAGAAAATCTTGGAAAATGGACTATTGAAACCCAATAGATACTTTGGATTCTTAACGCCATCATCATGGAGACGACCTCATAGCAAGGATTATTCCTTGATGGTCCAAGATAACCATTTACACTATTTACATATATTTAGTAAAAAAGAGGGTAAATCAATATTAGGCGTCCAAACACGATTCGATATTTATGTCATTCAAACGGGTAACCATAAAGGTATTACAGAAGTCATTGATGAAAAGGGCGTTCGTCACGATATCGATCTTGGAAAATGGGCGTTTTTACCCAATTACGCTTATGCCAAATTTCGAAAAATCATGGTACCTGAAGACAAAGGTATTCCCATTTTGTTCGACTCATCGTGTTATGATGCACGCAAATTATCCAAGAATAAAACGAAACGGAATTCAATTCCAGTCGTCCACAACATTACACGAAAGGGATTGGGAATACAATATGGCAAAACAAAATGTACTCATTTACATAAACCCAAAGTATTACTCAATTTCAACGAAAAACAATACCCTGTGAATGACTATCTTGGAAAATATGGTATGAGTCAACTCACCTTTGGTATTCCCATTCAGTCGCGAACCGATGGAGATAAATGGATAAAGGTTATTGATTCTACGTTTTTCCAAGAATTATTGAAGGCATCTAAATGGTCTAGTTTTCAGACAGATTATCGCATGTTTTCCTATTTTACAACGGATAAAGGTAAATATCGGTAAGATAAATCGAATTTCTATACACGAATAAATAATGTATAGAAATATGAACGTCAAAAAGGATTACATCCAAGGTTTCTGACTTAAGGATTTGTAACAACGATCATTCTGTTTAGGTAAATCAATGGGTACCACTAAGCTGCTGCTATCCTGCAGATATTTCAAGTATCCGATTGCTTCTGCATACACGGATGGCACAGCATATTCCCAAACAGCCGTATTCAATCTATCGATTTGTTTAGCAACATTCTCAGGAAGGAACTGGGCGTATTGTATAAACATGTGACGCATAATGGTCTTCAATACATCAATGTTTTGAGGAGACACAATCAATTGTTTTTCGCCAGACATTTTGTATACACCGGCGCGAAGTCCATTTTGGACGATTTGGACGTTTTCCTTGCAAAAGAATGCTTGAGAAAGGGCATTATTTTCATATTCGTTTGAAAGGGGTTGTCTGTATTCGGTAGCCTTGTTTTTCACGGCGATCTTTTCGTACATTTCGAATCGTGCGTCGGGATTCTCATTTATTTCCAGAGTATTTACACGTCCATTATATTTCATAGAGTCATTTAGAATACTGTCACTTCGACTATTATAAACGGAATGTGATGAAGACATATAATTTACGTTTAGAGAATAATTTATTTGAATAATGTATATGGATACATTTCGCATTATAGTATTATCAATAGCAGCAATCGTCTTAATTTTATTGTTGGTATTTATCGGAATATTATTATCAAAGGGGAAAACTGATGTTGCATGGCCTCCCACAAATAATACTTGTCCCGATTACTGGTTAGTAACAGAGGACGGAAGTGGATGTAAAATCCCTGGAAATCTTGGCGCAAATTCGCTAAACGTTGGAACGATGTATGGTAATTTGCCTAGTGATTTACCCGGACACGGTCAACCATTATCCACCACATTTATTAATTACAATAACCCAAAAGCATATGTCGAAGACCCCTCCGGTGATTTAATTGATTTGCAAAAATTCAGTGGTGTATGTCAACAACAATGTTGGTCGAAACAATTCAATGTGGTGTGGGATGGTGTATCGAATTATAACAATTGCACTAGTTCATGCTAATACGGTATTATCTATCTTGGAAAACTGTGTAATGAATGTTGATATATATCCAAAAGAATAGATGACGTTATTGTTTGAAGTAGGTATTCAAACAATAAATAGGATAGTATTCCAAGATTTTGATTCAACTCCATCGAAAGGAGGGTTTTAAAGGGAACCGTTGGTTCCCTTTAATTATACGACAAATTTCAATACAGATGGTTCCTTGCCAATGAGGTAATCTTTGTGATGGACGGAGACCTCTCGTTGGACGAGACTGGAGACACCTGTTTCATTACTGTCTTCCATAAACATGGTATCGTACTTCATCCATCGTAAATTTTTCAATGCGGGAATCAAATCCTTTATTTGCATATCGACTGCTGCATTTAATAATTCACGATTGCCTTTCTCGTGATATTCATTCAAAATCGATTTAATATCTTGCATAATTTCGTACACCTTTTCTTGTTTTTTGGACGTCTGTGAGTTTCGCTCCACATTATTATACAATTTGTCATATTGTTCGATTGTTTGTTTATGCAACATACTTTCTTCATTATATTCTTCCAAATCCTTCTTAAAATTCTGTGCCATAGATTCCTTGGTAACATAATGAAATAGTGTATCCATTTTTAATCGTATCATTTCCTCCTTTTTCTTCTCAATTTCTTCTTCGCCCATTTCCATCAGTTCGTCTAAAGGATAATAATCACCCCTGAATATTTTGATATACAGGTCACATGGCTTTGTTTTGTCCCCGCAAATTGCATAATACGTATTGTCCTTAATGTAAAAGATAGTTCCAACCTTTTTTTTGCAATGGATACATGCAGGTTTGACGGTGCTTGCGAATTTGCGTCCCTCTTTTTTATTCCCACCCTTTTCAAATGCATTTTTCTTCATTTTCAGCAATTTCTTCTCATATCCATCCTTTAGACGGAAATATTCGCGAAGTCCGTCCATAAATTCCAATTTTTTTTCCTGTTTTTTCTTGTCTTTTTTGGTGCCATCTTCTCTCTCAATTTCGGTAAAAGGGTTGTTTTCCATTTCCATATCGACGAGTGATGGAGGTACATGACTCAATATCAATAATGGATTATTCGAAGCCTTTAAAGTGACTAATTCTTGTGTATTTTCCAGACTTATTTTGCGAATTTGATTATTCGAACATTCCAGTGTCTTCAACGTGGCCGGTAAATTGTCTAAATGTGTGAGTTTATTATCAGAAACATTCAAAATGCGAAGTTTAGGGTACTGTTTTCCGCTAAATTTACGCAGTTTATTGTTGGGCATGTATAGTTCCTCTAAAGAGGCGGGTCCATTATCGAATTCTGTGATTGACTGGTTGGCACATTCTATATAAACGACACCTTCGGGTATATTTCGCAATTCGGTCACTTGACCGGGTTGTTGAAAGACAATATTATCGACACGATTAAATTGTGCGTCTTTCAATAGGGAAAAATCCAAACTGCCACTCAAAGGTATTTCTAATCGAAGTTCATATGTTTCACTTGGATCTAATGTATTCAATAGTCCTTCAAAATACGTTTGGGCGTCATTGTCATATTGTTCTATGGCATCAGTAACATCTTCGATTTCACTCATAATATACAGTAAAACCATATTATAAATTGCCTATAGGTGACGTGAGTATGTTTTTCTGTTGTTCTCGATAATATCTTATTTTAGATAAAACATATTTCTGGTCTTCCATCATTTGTTGATGCTGTTCGAATTTGGTCGGCTTTTTGCGATAACTATAATAAAGAGCTAAAAAGACAATGGTGACAAACGTTACTAAAACAATCAGATTCAACGCTTTCGAATAAAATTTCACGCGATTTTCGTGACACATGCGTAATGTATGTTGTATATTTTGAAAAACATTACCATCTATTAATTTGGGTCCATCCATGAATATAATCTAAATCTAGAAAATTACATGAACCATCTATCGTATTTACAGGGTCAAAAAATATGTATTCAATGTATAGATGTCTTTATTGCTAGGGTATATCGGTTCTATTATTGGATATATGATTCCATTATCGTTAATATATCATTTTGTATACAATCGATCAGGGGGATTATTTCGCATGTTTATACTATTTTTATTAACGTATTTAATCGGTTCAATTGCATGTATGTTGTATTATCGAATGGGAATTATGGGTCAAAGCGGAGGCATTGGTAGTTTAACCAATACACAAGTATTAACAATCATGACAACCACATTGATCGCATACATGGTTGTCGCTCTCACGATCATTGCCATTGGATTGAATCGTGGTATGGTAGAAATATTTGAAAACACATTAGGATACGGTTATATTCAGTTATTCGGATCAACCGCATTTGCAAATTCTATTTTCACTAGTAGTAAATTTGATGACATCAAAGACAATAATGACGGAAGTTTTAATTATGGATTTTTACTAACAGTATTCAATACTCGAAATATAAATAAATTTGTTGAAGCACTTACTTCGACCACAGGAGACAGTGATAGTTCGAAATTACCTTTTGATTTTCAATTGAAAGCAGACAAAGACCAAATCGAAAAATTAGAAGATTACATTTATACCAAACATAGAATCGGTCATTTTTCATGGGTGTATTTCACATCTATCATCGCAATGACAATTAGTATGATCGCTATGGGTATGCCCCAAACATAACCGGCATAAATCGACATATATACTCATTTTATCTAATGAGTATATAAGATGAGTAACGAAATTGTGGGTGAGGGAACTTATGGATGTGTTACAAATCCAAGTTTAGCATGTAAACGCAAAAAAAACTATACAAATAAAGTTTCCAAAGTCATGAAAACGATTGATGCTCGAAAAGAAAAGAAGGAATTTAAATTGTTAGAATCGATTCCAAACATAGAAAATTATGTTATTAATTTACCAATATTATGTCAACCTCGATTGGATGAAACGTTTCGTGCCACTGTATCAAAATGCGAAACAGCACGAGTGAAGACAACATTTGAATCGAATCCGAGTAAATTATCCCTTCTATTACTTGAGAACGGTGGTGTAAATCTAAGTCAGTTTGCGACAAATATGTATCCAATTATTTCTGCGGAAGAAAAGAATAAATTTTTGACCTCCATATTAGAGCTATTCAAAGGAGTTGCCTTTTTTAATCAAAATAATATTATTCATCAAGATATAAAAGCCGAAAACATCGTGTATAATATTCAAAATGGGTTCATCAAATTCATTGATTTCGGACTCATAGTAAAAAAAGACGCATTTATCAAACAAAGCAAGGAAAACAAAAACCAACTCGCACAAACATGGCATTATTTTCCTCCTGAATTTAGTTGTGCGAATCGTGTTACGTATAACAATTTAGCCAAATGTTTAAAATACAGACGTGATTATGGAGCCGACTATAATGCATACATTAATGATATAGCCGATTCATTCGATAGTTATTGTCTGGCATTTGGATTACGACGATTATTTAGACAACTTGGTCGGAAAAATGATCGAAAATACAACCAATTTTTTGTCAAGTCAATTAATTTATTGAATGAGTATTGTGACCCAGATTTATTCATGCGTAATAAAGATCTGTCTGCATTGCATACTCGATATCTCGAATTACTTAAAACACACTCTATCTATACCACAAAATCACCAACGCCATCATTAAAAAGCGTTGAATTAGCGGAAACATTATCGGTGAAAAATACAGTCGATTCAAATATTCTACGTAAATGCCCCAAATCACTCCCTGACTTCAATCCATTAACGAGGAAATGTGTTCGTAAGTGTAATCCAGGAAAAACACGCAACGTTAAATTTCGATGCGTCAAAACGCGCAAGGTACGAAATAGCTCCAAGCAATCCTCAAAAGGAATGTCAGTCAGTTCGAACAAAGTGATAACAGTTTCATTATAACAACCAATAGCGTACAAAAGTATCAATATATAGTATACATGTGTTGGAGTTTGGAATCATCGCGTAATGCATATATTATTGGCACGATCGCCTCTCTAATTCTCATCTATTATGGAGACAATGTGGATAAAAATATAGGCAGCCTCTTTTTAGCAGTCGCACAAATACAATTGATCGAATATTTTATTTGGAAAGATCAATCGTGTGGATCGATGAATCATTATGCATCTAGAATGATTGTACCCGTATTAGTGTTACAAGCCATAGCAATGATCGGGGGCGGATATTTGTTTTCGTCCACCATATTGACACACGCACAAATCAAATCCTTTTTTACACTTGTATTCACACTCGGATCTGTAATGGTGGGATATAACCTCTATAAGACATTTAACGACCAATTATGTTCGAAAAAACTAGCCAATCGCGGAATCTTATGGGATGTTGGAAATGCAGGTATAATAAAAGATTCGGGTAGACTTATAACGATTTGGAATATATTCTATTTCGGTTCACTCTTTTTATTTCCACTCTTATGGAAATCGGACCTTAAAAAATATGTATTCATGTTTGTAGGGCTTGCTGCCATGTTGATAATTCGATATAAAAATCGAGACACATGGGAAAGTCGTTGGTGTTTCCCATCAGCATTCATGCCAATTTTATTTATTATCATCATGCTTTTACAGCGTTATGGATTGATACCAAGTTCCATGTAATAGATCAATGAAAATATACATAATGAAATTTCTATGTATATTTTTACTAAATATATGCACAAGATTGAATTTTCCACACACCGTTTTCATTTAAAATTTGGAAAGGGTGTCCGCAACCGTAAATAAGACCCTTTTCGATGAGTTCATCGCATTTCTCTTTACACAGATGGGGATCCATTTGTTTCCCCGTTTCTTTCAAAATACCGTGTCGAAAAATTCCGCAATTCAGTTTTTCAATGACAATATATTCATTGCACGTAGGACATGTGATAATCGGCTCAGGCATACTCTATACACACTGCATAGAGTATACATTTTCAGAATAAATTAACAAAATTGCAGGACAAACAGATAAGACAAAATGGCTAAAGAAATTACAACGCCCCATACAGGAACGACCGTCTTATTCTTATAACCTAGACCAAATGTTCGAAATTCTCCGTCACGTCCATACGCGAAACTCGGTTTAAAATAATGAAATGTTCCGAATAATACAAGAAATAGGGCAATGGCAAACGTCGTTTTATTTTTCTGCACATACATCTTATTCATTTCTTCTTAAAACTATTATATATATTGTCTAGACAAAGGAAACTAATGAATACACTTTTTAGTCCATCATGTCTCCTTCATTATCTTCCTCGTAATACCCCCCGTCCGCGTCGTCCCCTCTAAATCCGCGTATGTCTGCTGCCTCATTCTCGTAAAACTCGTCTACAGCAGCGGCTTCCTCTTGTTCGACCTGCTGCACGTTTTTACGTACGGGCACATCGCTCATTTCATCTAAATCGAGTCGTCCATTCAATTGTTCGAAGAGTTGTTTGCGTTCTTCTTCATAGCGCCCCTTGTCGTATTTAACGAGACCCGCTCGCATACCCACATTCCATCGTCCAATCTTCATCATTTTATTCATGTCTTCCACACGGCGCTGTTCTGGTTCTAAATCTCGTAAGAAATCGGTTATCATTTTCTTTTCCTTTAAACGGCTTCGGACAACCTTACGATCGTTCTCTTCATAAGTAACATCGATCGTCTTCTTATTAATTATGTCAATTTCCAAGAAGCTCAAAAGCAATTCGGCAACGCGATGCTTCATTTCGTCTTCATTACCAGCAACAATGTCAATTTCGACGCGATTATCACCGTATTCAGCCTCTTCGCGTGTTTGATAATCCTCTTGAGAAACACCCAATATGAATTCGTCTGTATTTTCGCGAATGGCATCGCGACGCAAATTTCGCTTCTCTAAAACATCCATTTGAAGCAATTCTTCGTTATCGGTTGCACGAATATATTCATACAATACGGAATAATACACATAACAATAGACCATGTAAACGGTTCGCTTATCAAAAAGGGAATAAAATGATTGTGTTTCACCGTCTTTATGTTTATGATAAGGGCTGTGTAAAGGAAACATGTGTAAAAATAGATTCACATCAATCAACTGTTCTTTTACATCACCCACCAGACGATGGATTATGGAGTCCTTTTTGAATTTATCAAATGATTTGTAATAATCGCGAATAAAATGCGAAATGTCTAAATTATGTTCCTCAGATAGATTCCAATGTTTATGCGATTTGGTATTGGCAATATGATTGTTTATTATCATCTCGGGGAATACTTTAGAGTTTGCGACAATGGCATTTTGTAAAAATTGGGTCACAACGAACATAGAGGATTCGTCTTTCTTGGATACGCTACCTTGATCGTTATTCCACATATGGATATTTGCCAGGAAATCCTGAAGTTTGGCGACCTTTGTCGGGGATAGACGAGCGTTATTCTCTAAATAGGTGGTAATGCGCAACAGAAGGGATTCATTTGCACGAGATAACCAATTATTCAATTTATAAGTCTCTTCATTGTCTTCCATTACCATAATCTTCGGATTGTATTTCTTTAAAACATCCCCTAGTTTTTCTCGCAAAGAATAGGACAATACATTATCCTCATCAGGACCATAACGTTCCTCTGCATAAGAAAGGAAATCAGTAAGCCCTTGGATGCGATTCCCCTTTTCATGGGTAATATAGGTATCGACGAGATTGCGTCTATGAATGACCGCCATTAATTGCTTTAAATTACCTGCATTGAAACGTTTTCCATGGGATTTCAAAAAAGCAATTTTTTCAGTCAAAGGAGCGAGTTTTGGATAATCGGGTATTTTCTCAGCAAAAAGAGGTTGTAAATCAGATGGAATGGGTCGTAAACCATCTAAATGGCAATAATGAATAAAAGCAATGTATATATTGGTTTCGAAATGACTCGATGGTAATTCGGAAGCAAACGTGAGACCAGTTCGACGAGGGTCATATAAAAAACTGGCGCGAGCACGACGTTTCGTTTCATAGATTACTTTTTGCCAAGTTTCAATCATCTTGACATAGGCAGTAATTTCAAGGTTTTCTTCTTCAAAATATTGCAATGTACTTTTTGCGAAACGTTCATTACAACATGCGTTCTCTGTATAATACGACTTGGATGCGGTTTTGAGGAGAAGTCCCTTGGATTTCACGATTTCGTTGATTGATTCAATGATAGCAAAACCGAACGTATGACACTTTGTTAGAAATATAGCTAATTGATCTCGTTGTTGCTTGGAACCCTTCTTTTGCATTTCAATTAGTTCATCCTTGTATTCATTTGATAATCCACGCAAACCCTTTTTCACAGAAAATTTCACGACGGGAGGTAAAAATTGGACCCATCTTTGAATGGAATGGACTTTCGGAATATCCTGATCGGGATGCAGTATTAAATACTCGGCCTTTTTCACATATTCTTCCATATATTCACCATTCGGTAAAATGGCTGCTTTGATAATTTGTATCATTTGATTTTTAAGAATTTCCACCGGAAGAGGTTTGATGGAATTCCACGGTTTTGTTGTCTTGGTCTTCATTTTATTCAAGATGCATGCAATATACTCCAAACCCATGGTGTTTTCCATAGACCCTTCATTATCGGGAAACCCGTCAAACGATTGGACGCATCCGGGAAATGTTTTGTGAATACGGAAAGAGGGCGTAGTCGTTTGTATAGAATACAAAATTACCGATGCAACAGTTAAGATGATCGATTTATTACGGTATATTTCGTAAGGTGGTTGACGGCGCTTTGTTGCGTCTTCTGTTTCCTTTGCATCTAATTCATACAACTTTTTAGATGTAACCGTTTTGGCAATAATTTCCTGTGATATTCGCATAACCTTTTCTTTGATAGAATCCAATGGAATACTTAAATTACGTGAAATACTGCGATATAAATTGAATATCATTTGTGTTTCATCGTCTTCATATACCGCGTCTTTAAGTGTCTGTTTTCCGGACATGATTTCAACATATTGTTTACCGATATCTTCTTCGACAACATCATTCGTAACCTGTTTGAAACCATCGGCATCATACGTATCTTCTGCCACAGTATCTATTTTACGTAGAGCGAATCCTGTAAATTTATCAAAAATCGTATCACCTTCCTCGGCGCCTTGTTTTCGAACAATTTCTCCTAATTTCTCAAAATAAGTATTTGATGTTGTAAATGCTTGTGCCAATTCCCAATAAAATGTGGGTAAAAGAGGAGTATTCGTTTTTTTGCAATATAACATGTAGGGATTTTCGCCCAACTGTTCTACCATTGGGTCGCGACAACATTTCTCCACAAATACGAGAATATCACCTTGTAATTTGACAAAATCGCCTTGTGCCAACATCTTATCACGTGCGTCGATAGAAGGAGAACGAATAATCTCATTTTTCTTGGCAAAACGACCCAATGCGAAGGCCGTATTATTTGCCTTGTGTGAGTGTACGTAATGATATCGTAAAAGAGATTTTAATTTACGCATGGATGAATCCACCTTATTCTTCAATTTTTCCTGAAGATCTTTATTCGATAATGCAAAGCGCTCATCAAATTCATCTGTCAATTTTTTACGTTCATTTGACCGAATGCGTTTTGATGCATCATCCATACTTTCACATTGTTTTGATTTTTGATCTCGGAAACAAATTTTACTCATATTACAAAACAAATCATTACTATCAATAAACGCAGTTTCATCAACATCTTGGTCCACTAACCATTGGTCGCCTTTACGGCGATAATAGGCAACCTTTTTACGTAAATCTGCCTCCATTGTCATGGCTCGTTTTTCGTTAGGTGTCAGACTGTCTTCATCCAATCCCATTTTTGGAACCGGTTTTATTTCGACTATTGCATATTCACCTTCACGAACCATTTTTTTACCCGCTAATATATCATTTGCGGTTTCAATAGACATTTTAGGTGGAATATCATGTTTTTGGACCAAAACTTCTGTCAAAAAATCGACAAAATCATTATCGTTCATTTTTTTACGTTCATCCTTGTATTTGTTGAGTAAACTATATGGCGTAAAATCATAATCACTGTCATAATATACGTCCATATGACTATTGTCTTTATGCAATTCGTCCAAGGATGTGTATTTTTTGGTTAAATTACGACGCACACAATCATTCGCATTTATATTCGCTAAACGATCCATATCGTCTTCTTCACTCGGAGATTCAAGTGCACGCATCAAATTTTCTGGTACAACCAGACTCGCCATCATGAATTGTAAAAGATCGTAAAACAATGTACCGAAATCATCAGACAAAATCTTGGTATATATTTCGGAGGACGACAATGATTCATGGAATTCTGTGCGTTTCGGTAGTTTCAATTGATACATTTCCAAGAAAACATTAAGAAGATCCTGTTTTTCGAAGAAAAGATGAAGCAAACTTGCATCTTTCGGTGTGGAACGATCAAAACGATGCATTAGATATTCGTCGGTTTGTTTTTTACGCTCATCCTTATCAATTCGATACTTTTTCAATTGTTCTTTGATAAAAAAACGCATTGAATTATATTGCGCGTAATTCAAATTATCGTGGTAAATCATAAACGGCTCAAGCGCATTGGTCGCACGATGAATGGAAAGCATAGAAGGAAGACGGGATTCGGGATACAATTTATCCAACATACGGACCACCGTCTCTCCTCCTGGAAAGGTGGAGTGTAGATACTTCTCAAAACGTTCATCGGAATATTCTTCATCTTCATCCAAGACAAAATCTTGGATCATCTTGTTTTTATCACTGCTTTCACCCCACATTTTCCAGTTTTCATCGCTATTATTCTCACGTAAAGAGATATTTTGAGTTGCAATATCCAGTTTTTTATGAAAAACTCGGTCCATTTGTAAATAATGTTGCGAATATTGTGTTTTTGTTAATATAGATGACATAGGAAGGTCGACTTTTGAAAAATGCAACACTGGAAGAGGAAGTGTGGTAAACGAACGAATCGTAATTTCGTCGTTTGGTGTCATAGGTTCACGAATATATACCCTTTTACCACCTTTTGATACAACCGGTTTTAAATGACGGGAACCCAAATCGTATTTTTGAATAACATACTGCTTTCTTGCATATCCTTCAAAATCCTTTGTGGAAAAACTTACTGTACTATAAAAATCTTCTAAATTATTGACAATGCACTCTAAACTTGCATGGACGTTTTGTGACGAAACCAGAAAGGACGATGCATCTGTAGGCGGTTCCATCGGGGTAAACGACGAATTGATACTTTGGTTATACTCCACGTAAGGCGTAATTTCACCAATCCGCATTTGATTTTTTAAGTATTCTTCTTGTTTGGATTGATCTTCCGACAACACATCGTTCATGGATAGTTGTGTAACATCTTGGTATGTATCATTCGGAACATCTGAATAAATCTTTTTACGTAAAGCAACGACAGGAACAATCCATTTTAATTTTTGATCTAATTTATGAATGCGTTCAACCAACGGTTTATGATCTTTACCTAAAAAACGATTGGTTTTAACGTTTCCATTTTCATCAAAATGGGAAAATTCTTCGCGCAATTCTCGGAATCGTTCAATAAGAAGATGTATATTATCCTTTACTTGCTGTGTTCTTTTATCAGCGGGAACCTCCATTAACAACTCATCTAATAAATCATTCACCTGTGTTTCAATACTAAAACGTTGTAAATGGGGAGGTATTTCTACTCGACGAACATAATCGCCCAACTCCTCCCCGTAAATGATTTCATTTGCAACCGAATACATTTCATGCAATTTATCACGAACGGTATCATCGGACTGAGCTCCTTCGGGTAATCGTATAATTATTTCACCACTATCATTATACTGCATAGATGATGTGGATTCTGCTTCTTTTTCTAACATATCAACGATTTCATCTTGTTCTTGGTCGCGAATATCGACTAAAGAGGCGATTTTTTCTAGACTTTTGGGTTTTGTCCGTATCGTGATATTTTCAAGAGGAAGATGTTTGGGGATACCTTGATAAGCAAAATCAATATAAATGACATTCATATCGGGATATGTGGTAATTTCAATCATATCCTCCTCTAAATTGGTGATTTCACCGGTAATTGATGTATATGGGTCCCCGTTAAAATGTAAATCAATCCACGTACCTGGTAATAATAGATGCTGTCTTGCGTACCCCGGTTCTTCGCTTCGACTTAATAATAGAATTTCTTGGATACTCTCATCAGTTAGAATCCCATTTTCGTTCAAGTGAAGTACGGCTGGTTCGAATGTGCTAATATTATGTATTTCGATGTCTTGCTCGTCAATGTAACTAATGAAAAAATTATTTTTATGTAAACTGTCATTTGCTTCGGCGCTTATCTGGATAATATCGCCCAACTCCAGAGTAATATCATTATGAGGGGAATCAACTGGACTTTCCGATATTTGATCTGACATGTATATAGTATAAATATACATTTCATTTCTATTCTTGAACTCGCATCGAAAATCTATAGTTCGATAAACGAATTAGAGTGTTCTCATTGAACGAATATATCTAGAACAAAATGGAAAACGCGCAAACATACGTCATTAATAATACTATCATACATCCTAAAATTGCCACGCGCATCTATAAATTGATATCAAATACCTACTATCAGATATGTAATTATGACAAGGATTATCTATGTCGAGATGAGTCAAAAGACGTAACGCAATACCGTTCAGTAGTGAAAAGTCACCCAGAAGGACAATTGTTATCCTTTTCTCTTCCTAGAAAATCAACATTGGAAACGGTTACTCAAAATATACAACATATACGTCCACCCCTTTTTATAAATGAATTTATCGAAGGTCCCATGATACAATTGTTTTACGACCACCGTTATTCTTTATGGGAAATAGCCACAAAAAATGCGGTCGGAGGTCATTATCCATTATCCATTGAGATTCCTACAGCAACACGTCTAAAATATGATAGTTATATCAGGACATTGTTTTGCAAAGCATTTGCGTCCGATTCTCTTCGAATGATCCCCTGTCTCGAATATTTATCAAAACGCCATTCCTATCATTTTGTTTTAAAAATGGATATACACCAACTTTATATGGTAGGCGTGTATGAAATAAATTCCAATGAGAATCGCGCTATCTATGTACCACCCACCCAATATACACATTGGAAATCTTTTCAAAATACCCCCCTCTATTTTCCCACGGATTACGATATACCCGATCCCATTGATGAAAACACATTAGAGGATTTTTGCATAGAACACCGCCTAGATGGAGCGGTTATTCATAATACACGTAACGCATCACATTATGTTTACAAAAGTCGACGTTTAACAGAAAAGAACGCCACATCTCACATAGATAGTGCCATGTTTTATCGATTTATATCATTAAAACAGGCGCATTTAGAGAATCCGTATTTAGAAAAGTACCCAAATCATAAAAAAATGTTTCGTAAATTTCATACATTATACCATAACACGGTAACATCTATATACGAACATTATTGTGCGTTTTACATTCGAAAAACGTTGGACTCAATGCCATCGAAATACAAATATTATATTGAAGAACTTCATCACCGATATTATTTGTCCTCTTTAGCAAAAAAACAACGTAAACCGACTACGAAACGTTTAGTATATGAGTATTTTGCAACATTGAGTCCTTCACAACAGTTATATGCTTGTTTTTACGAACGAAGAGAGGGGAAACCAAGTTTTCCCCTTCCACCCCATCCTTCTTCATGAAGAGTTTTTTAGGGAAATATCCTTAATTTTTTCTCATATTATATTGAGATTCACATCACTATGCCTTTTTAGCTTAGTGGTAAAGCGTCAGTTTCGTAAACTGAAGATCGCGAGTTCAATTCTCGCAGAAGGCTTAATTGTTTCTCAAAATCGCCTCTTTAGCTTAGTGGTAGAGCACCAGTCTTGTAAACTGGAGGTCATGAGTTCAATTCTCATAGGAGGCTATTGTTATACATTTACATATGTATAACAATTTACTTTATTCGTGCAATTTACTTATGCTTGCGAATACATGAAAGATAGTTTACTTAATAGTTGAATATATTTCATAGTGTGACCCTTGTTCGTATCGCTCATTGTGCGAATTGGTTCACGTAAAGTGTCAATCACACGTAACACTTCTCCACTGTTTGCAACTGAATTGAGGTCATTCGCATAATCCTTTTCGTAAATAAAAGTGATGTCGCCTCCATCGATAACCTCTTTATATGGAGTGTAAATATAACTTAACCACACTTTTGCAATGATCGTGGGGTTTGCCTTCTTTATCGTTTCAAATGATTTTCTTGCAATAGCAATATCCGTATTTTCGGGAAAGATTTCAATTACATCATCCAAAAAAGCAAATAGTTGAATATTAAATGTTTTCAAAAGTGTCGACTTGTCAGGCATTTAGTTAAATGTAATCTGTTCTTTTTATATATATTATTGTATTATATATGAAAGTAGTTCGGTCCACTTTTCTGAATAAATATACCCTAGTTTTTATCCTATTGATTTTAATATGTAGTATTTATTACTTTCGAGATATACGTGAAGGACTCGCTCCAGGACCGGCTTCGCAATATAGTAGTTCAAAAGAAAAATGTGGCGAATTTACCATTCAAAATCGTAAAATATCAAATACATTAACCTCCAATACATCGAATATGACATTGCAAGGGATTGACGCCCAAATAAAAGATTGTATCGATCTGTATACATCAATCAACGAACAATTGCCAATGAGTATTAATGATATTACGGTGGGTTCTTTTACTCAGACAAAGAGCGCAAATACAAATCCATTATTTACTATTGCAATTACTAAACCAATCATTCCGGTACGAGTTACCAGTCCTAGTCCCAGTCCTAGTCCAGGTCCCAGTTCAGGTCCCAGTCCCAGTCCCAGTCCCAGTCCCAGTCCCAATGGAAGTACTATCCAAGAAGAATTAAATGAAACCGAAACAGAAACAGCTCGGTTAGAAGCGCAATTAAATGCAATTCCTCAAGGTGCAAAATGGACGATTTATGGAGAATTTGCAATGGGCGCTCAAGGACCGCAAGGACCGCAAGGACCACAAGGACCGCAAGGACCACAAGGACCACAAGGCGCTCAAGGTATGCAAGGTCCTCGAGGCACAGGTGGTAAAACCAATTTTAACGAACCATTTACATCCAAATAAATTTCCATGTCGTCTTTTATACTATACAATATGTATATATGTATAGTATTTCATTAGTAATTCTTATTTTAGTTGGTTTCATTTTCTTCTATATTGCAAAACAATATTCTAAAAATACAGTACACGAAAATATGACAACTGCTTCTCAGCAAGAACTCATCACATTACTTCAAACAAAAACAGCGGAACTAGAAACTAGAATACCTATATTTAAAATAGGCCAAATTTATCAAAATGCGACTGATAGTAAAATCGTAATTAGTAATGGGCTTAGTAATCCACGGAACCTAAACGAGGTTACTTTAGACATATCTCTTACGAGTCCGCCAATTGGTGAAATTGGTGGAATTGGTGAAATTGGTAATATTGGTGGAATTGGTAATATTGGTGGAATTGGTGATGGTGGTAATATTGGTTTTTGGGCTTAGATGTATGTTGTATTTATTGATACTATAAAATGAAATCCTATTTTATAGTAAACAGATGTCAAGTTCAGATCAAGATATTGCTAATGCCATATTACAAAGTCAAACAGAGGCAAGTAAAAATGCTTTTAATGTAAAATATGATCCAGCTAACTCGCCTCAATTATTCCAGAGTGACCCATCTTTAGAGAAAATGCCGAATTCTGTAATTCAACAAATCAAATGTAAAATATGTCCGGCACCGCTAGGTCCTGAAGTTGCAAACGCACAATTAACTGCCATAAATAGCACGATTCAAAAACAGGCGGATATTATTGAACTTTTAGAAACAAAGGTGAATGCCCTCGAAAAAAAATATAAAATTAATTTCCAAATGAATACCACATCATCAACAACCGACACACCCTCTTTAAACGTCGGGGGAACTTTATCCAATGTATTACTTGATTTTCGTTTAAATCCACCCTCACAAGGTCCTACTGGTATTGCTGGTTCAAATGGTCTTCGGGGAGCGATTGGTCCAATGGGTCCAAAAGGAAATCTAGGCCCAACCGGATATTGGGGTAATATGGAATAAGGAGCCTCGAGCAGGCAATTATAGTTTGATATTATATAGTATCAAAATATATGGCAACTTTTATAATAGATTCATTTGGAAATGCAGCTGATAACTGCTACATGGGAGGACAGACGTCAGGCGGCTCCTTTTTAGCGGTTTTTAAAGCGCATTATATAAATAATTCAGACAATAGATCAAACGTAGTTACTAAAGGTATACCGAATAATAGTATCGATCAAAAATACACAGCATGGTTCAATAGTCTTGGTACAATGGAAATCCTGAAACACGTTCTACAAACGACGGAATCAACTATATGGTGTCCTACTGGTTTACCTGACGTCGGTAGCACATGGGATACATATGAAACCCATTTGTTTTATACATCAACATGGACCAACTTCTGGGCTGGATTTTTTTCTTTTGGTATTTACGATTTAGTCGAACAAGATGTTAAACATGCGGTTTCAAATACTGCCAGCACCACGACAAATCAAACCGATTGGAACACTAATAAACAAACTGATGAGTTTAATGAACCGGCTGGTATGAAGTTTCAAGCCAGATTTGGATCCGCTATATCAACGAATAATGCGATTTTTTTATTTAACGATTTGGCAACTGCACAAAAATATATTGCGAATGATATACCCATTATGAAATCAGCCGACAATAAATACTTTACATGGTCTAATGACTATGTTAATTTACCTGCTAGCGTTCAAAATAGTATATTCACACCAAATGCCAGTATGAGCGCGACAGGAGTTACCGAAAACGGTACAACAAATTATGAAACTACCGCAACTTCATCGACCCAATCATTTCAAGGTATGTTTAATAGTGCGATTGATGCATGTAATACAACCCAAGCCAATTTAAGTACATACACAGAGAATTTAAACTCTGTCGCGAATCAAAACACATATAATACGCGTTTAAAGAATCTACGAAAATCATATCATTTAGAAGATGCTAGTGGAAAATTATTTACGTCAGGGCAACAACCCAAACAAACACAATGCTATTTTACTCCAAGTCCGTGGTTTGATCCAAACTACTATAATAGTGGCTTGATGACTGAGGCCAAAAATAAATGTGATAATTTATCCACAGTCATTTCACAGGAAGCGGTGGATTGTTGCGCGAATCCGTGGTCTTTGACAAAGTCCGGTTTTAATAATTGTAATATAACAAATACAGAGCCTAATAATACATATCAGGGATGCAATAGTGGTACTACAGTACCAACGTCACCATCAGCAAACATTAGACTAGGACAAGCCAGTCAATCGTTTAATGTGAGTTCGTCTGACTACGAAGGGTTTACTAGTAAGAAAGAAGGAATGACAGTCCAACAAGAAACAGATGCGATGAATGCAACATGCAAGACAAACTATAGTATAGTCGAAAATACACTCCAACAAATATCATCGCCAGCGGGTTCTGCTGCATTTGCTAACATTACATCCAAGTTATATCCAAGTGGTACCGATTATAGTGATGTAAAATCAGACGTTACGCAAAAAGGTTCAAACTATCTAGCGTACAGTACGTATACATGGCCTACCGATATTAATTCCGCTATGACCACACGTTCACGCATTTCCACAAAATATGATGCATGTACTACAGGTATTAATGACTGTTCTAACAATAGTTCTTTAGTCATGTTGGATGGTTCGAGTCCATCGGCATCCAATTATTTAGCAGCAACGAATCCCACCGAACAATGTTACGATATATCGAATCAATATGATACGGCGACGAATCTATGTCAACATGCTTACGACATGAGCGTCCAATTCGAAGATACAAATGGAGAAAAAATATTATCACAATACATCACCGATATCAGTTATGGTACATTAGGTCGTTCTATGAGTGAAAACAGTAATTTACTTACCCAAGCAGCACATCAATGTAATGAATGGGTTAAACTGTATGATATTTACGAGAACGACGAACAACGTGCTGCAATGATCCCATGTAAACCAGCCCGGTCCATTGTAAACAAGTTTGATGCCGAAATAAACACCATTGTTTCGAATTGGAATACAGAATCGTCCAAATACATTGCCATGTTAAAAGCCAAATTAGAGGTTATTCAAAAATATGTTGAAAAATATCCCAATCAAACGTTTGATGTTTCCTTGGTAAATGTACCCAATGGAACCCCAAACACCCCTTTTGTCGATATGAAACCTTCTGGATATGATACATCCACTCCTCCAAATTACACTCTGGTTGCCTATATGCCCGCAGGTAAACCAGGTCCCGCAGGTAAATCAGGTCAAGTCGGTGGCGTAGGTCCAATGGGTCAAGATGGATCCACAGGTCCAGCAGGACCGGCTGGTATTTCAGAAATACCGATTCAGTATACCCCTTTCGCTCCATTAGACAAATAATTCCCGAATCAAAACTCTCACGCCATATAATATAAGATAAGATATATAGAATGAAATATAGCAAAACCCATACTGTTTGTTGTGCTATATTGTGTATTATGTTTATAGGTATTTTTTTCCACTGGTTATCGAAAAATGCTGGGGTAGAGTTATTTTCACAGAACCAATTTAATAACAATATAAAATTAAACGAAATTTCAGACTATGTGAACGGTTCCGAAGATATGCGAACTCAATTGCAGGAAATACACCAAAAATTAACCAAATATAAACAAAATTCCGAATACGGAACCCATTCGATTAACGTAAAAGCCACAGAAGGAGATAAATTTGACGTATCTATATCTTGCGATAATGAGATTCTACAGACCTATCCGGTCGGTAAACCAGGTCCACCTGGTCCAGTTGGTATGACAGGTGGACCTGGTCCAGTCGGTCCAGTCGGTCAAACGGGTCCAGTTGGTATGCCCGGTCTATCGTTAGGTCTAACTTACTAATCACCAATGTAAAATAATTTTATTGTGGACCTTTTTTTACTGGATATACTATAATATGGGATATGGATATGGATTATGGCTGGTATATGAAGATAAAGAATTGAAAACAGAACACATTTCTCATTTTACAGTAACCTCATTTATGAATCGAGACGATTCTGCCAAATTATTTCGCGAATTATCAGAAATACACAATCAAACAGAAATCATTATTAATGGAAATTCTGAATATTATTATTCGTCTTTTGAAGAACATGATAAAAATAAAATGTGTTCGTGGGGATATGACGGTAAATGTACTCAATGGAAAATATATCGTTCTATTTGCAATAATTATGAATGCCAATTTACTTCATCGCCTTATACGAGCATGGAATATGGATTGTATCCAAAATTACTGAAACCTCAAAATATACGTGATAAAATATTACAATGTCGTTTATGTCATGTAGATCTGCGCAGTGATTTTCCCGAAGATTGGAAAATCATACAAAGTTGTTAAATGAAACACCTATATTTTAGGAACAAATACATTTTGGTTTTGTGTGGGCTGAATATCATCCATACGTTTTTGCTGTAAATTATCGACAGTAACATCATTTTCGATCTTGTCCGGTTGATACGTATCATCAGGGGTATTTATACTCAAAATATCGTCATTTGCACTCACGTAATTATACATCTGTCGTCTACCTCCATTGCCTTTTGCACTCAATTCTTCTGGTGTGAGATTAAACATGGTGTACGGTTCAGATACTATATTCACACCACCGTTCGAAGGCATTAAACTCGTACCAACAGGTTCTCCTTGAAAATTTGCTGTTTTTTTCTTGCTTTCTTGCTGAGCGTCGGTTTGGAAATGAGCGATAATATCATCGCCTAAAATAACCTGATAGTTGCGTTTTACAAGTAACAGAGCAGGTACACTCTGGATGTTGGGTGGCATGACAACGCGCTGTCCGTTTTCCAATACAATATACATCTGATTATTGTTTTCATCTCGCTGTCGCTTATCAATGCATAAAAAACTGAGGCGATCTGTTAAATTCGCTTTTACTAAATATTGTAAGATACGCTGCGAGTGTTTGCAATAATTACTATAATACAAAGCATCCATTTTTGTATTATCGATAGAGTAATCCGGTGTTATTTAAACGATATTTTTGCTAAACACCATGCACGATTAGTTCAAGCACATAGAATATAACAAACGGTTCTGGAAATAGAAGATTCCATACATGATGGAAGTCATCAATACAGAATGAAGAAGTTCAGGGCGGAACTTCTTTTCGCTAAACATCATCAATAAACCTGTGATGAGTGTAAAAAACAAGAATATAAATCCGAACACGGCGAGCCAATAAAACCATACACAATACTTACGACTGAGAGGACCAAAAAGGGTTTGAAAAGTCATATCTTCCATTTATACTATATGAATATAAATTATGATCTAATAAATTATAAGATCTTATAGTATATTAGCAACAATGTCATTAATATTCCATTTTATTAAGGAATTTTTAAGCGATGAAAAGGCTTCGATCACTGTCATTTTGATAATGAGTTTTATTACGAATATAATTCAGACCATTGGATTTACAAAAATCACAGCGAACATTTTAGGCCAACTTCAAAGCAAACACTTCTCTAAAGCCTATGTCTGGTTCTGGTATTTTATTTATTTATCTCTCATATACGTTGGAATATCTTATATTTATCGCACCTTTCAAAACAAGGTTGTGTCGAAAATGTATCAATGGACGCGTTTCCAACTCATTCGCATGTTATTGGTTACAAATGACGAAGAATTTACAAATGAAAACTTTTCAACAATGATATCTCCCATTAATCGTGTATCGAGCACTACTTTTACCGTTTTAAATGACATGCTGACCTTTTATATTCCGAATTTTATATTCTTACTCGTATCAATTGGATATATATTATATCAACATATCAGCATCGGTGCTGTATTTATACTAGGTAATATTACATGGATGACATATTTGTATTTTAATTGGAACCCTCTTGTAAAAAAGAATAAGGAATATGAATTACAGATAACTCATACTGAAGGTTATTTGGTGGAAATGTTAAACAATATGGATAAAATCATCACGCGCGGCCAAACACCATCCGAACTGTCTATTCTCAGTGAAAAAAAGGATTTATCCATAGAAAAAGCGTATTCCTTTTATAGTTTCCTCGATAATAATGTGGTTGTGGTAAATACAATTATATTAATAACCACCTTATCTTGTATTGGTATTGGTATTAAATTATACACACAAGGTCATTTTAATCATATCACGTTTGTGACATTTTTTACCATTTTATTAATGTACCGTGACAGAGTATTAAATACTCTCACTATACTTCCAGAATTCATTGAAACTATGGGTAAATCACAGACATTACTTACACGATTAGGCAACATAAAAGATAAATATGACTTAACCACTAGCAAAGTGTTTATTGATTATGATTTAACATTTGAAGATCTAGTATTGGATAATGTATGTTTTGGATACAACGATACACCCATCTTTAAAGATTACAATATTCACATACAAACCACCAATCATAAAATTATTGGTGTTACCGGTCCGTCAGGTAAGGGAAAAAGTACCATGTGTAAAATGTTTTTGAAAATGTATAAATGTAGTCAAGGAAATATTCTCATTGATGGAATTAATATTGATGACATTGACCCTCTCTATATCCGCTCAAATATTACCTATATAAATCAAAATGCCAAACTATTTGATCGCAAAGTCTTGGAAAATATTTTGTTTGGATGCAGTGACGAAGAAATTTGCCAAGATAAATTCAAAATTATCATGTCTTACCCCAACATCCAAAAACTATTTGAAGGGATTGATATGGAAGAAAGTGATTGTGGACCTCTCGGTGAAAAGTTGTCAGGAGGCCAACGTCAAGTCGTAAATATAATTAGTGGACTCGTAAATCCATCCCGTATACTTATTTTAGACGAACCTACAAACGCATTGAATAAAACGCTCAAGATGGAATTACTTGAAATTATAAAACGATTCAAGAAGGAAAAACAGGCTATCGTTATTATTACTCACGACAAGGATGTATATCCCCTCTTCGACCAACAAATTGAGATATAACTGTTGAATTCCCCCCCTAGTCGTTAAGTTATACCGACCGTAAATATATATAGAGAATTTATAACACATTCTCTATTTATGGAAGACAGTACCACATGGAAAATTATTGGAAAATACTTTCAAGAAAATCCCCAGGCTTTAGTAAATCATCATATTGACTCGTTCGATGATTTCTACAAACGAGGCATTTTTCAAATTTTCAAAGAGAAGAATCCGGTTACTCTTTATTCCCGACTCGACGCCACAACCAACGAATACATGAGCGAATGTCATCTTTATATGGGTGGAAAAGACGGGTCAAAAATACATTTTGGCAAACCCGTCATTCATGACGACAACAATGTTCGGTATATGTTTCCGAACGAAGCCCGTCTTCGGAATATGAGTTACTCCATGAGTATCCATTATGACATTGAAGTGGAAATTATTAACAAACTTCGTCCCGGTGAGCTACCCACACTACTAGGAGGTTCTTCAAATATTACCGACGAGGTGGTAGGTGGTGACAGCACCGAAGATACCACTTTGACGGTGGGTGGTGGACCCAAACCCGTCAAAAAGAGGAGAAATGCGAAAGAACATCAAGATATTGATATGGAATTGGACCCACAACAAGCTGCCGAACTGAGAAAAGAACTGGAAGAGTCTTTGGATGGAAATATCCAGCGAAGAACACATGTTATCAAACGCGTTTTTTTGGGACGTTTTCCGGTCATGGTCCAATCCGATTTTTGCGTTTTACACGGCATGCCACGTGAAGCACGTCATAGTACAGGAGAGTGCAAGAACGATTTAGGCGGATATTTCATTATTAATGGCAAAGAGAAAACCGTGGTATCCCAGGAAAAATTTGCCGACAATATGCTCTATGTTCGCAAAGCAACTGACGACAAATATCTATACTCTGCCGATATTCGAAGTGTTTCTGAAAATGTTTCCAAGCCAGTTCGTACACTATCCGTAAAAATGAAGGCCCCCACAAACAAATTTACCAACCAAAATATAGTCGTGAATATTCCAAATGTGCGCGCACCTGTACCCCTATTCATTGTATTTCGTGCTCTCGGTGTCATTAGTGACAAAGACATTATCGCCCATTGTCTCTTGGATATGGAAAAATATGAATCCATGATCGACATATTTATTCCAAGCGTCCATGACGCATCAACCATAATGACTCAACAAAATGCACTGCAATATATTGCCCTTTTGACAAAAGGAAAGGGTACACGTCACGCAATTGAAATTTTATCGGATTATTTCCTTCCACATGTCGGCGAAACAAATTACGTACAAAAAGCATATTTCTTGGGTCATATTGTATTTAAATTGTTATCTATTTCCACTGGTCTAGACCCACCCACCGATCGCGATAATTTCAAATTCAAACGCATTGAATTGGTCGGATCTCTATTGTACGATTTGTTCCGTGAATATTGGTCCATTCAATTACGCACCGTCCAATTAGCTTTTGAGAAAAAACTCTATTACAATCAAGAAATGTATGAATCTAATCTACTTGGACTCATCACCGAAAACTTTCAAGAGGTTTTCCAAGAAAGAGAATTAGAAGAAGGTGTCAGAATGGCGTTTAAAGGTAATTGGGGAGCACACACCCATACCAAACGTATTGGTGCCGTCCAAGACCTCAATCGTCTATCCTTTAATTCGGCAATCAATCATCTTCGTAAAACCAATTTACCCCTCGATAGCAGCTTGAAAGTGGTTGGGCCTCGAGTATTACATAATTCCCAATGGGGATTCATTGATCCCATTGATACACCTGACGGAGGCAGTATCGGTTTACATAAACATCTTGCAATTACAACTTACATTACGAGAGGCGTTTCAAGAGAACCCATGTTAAATTGGCTGCGTGAAAAATGGGGGATGAAATCAGTCCAAGAATATTCTCCTATGGAATTAGCTAAATTATCCAAGGTGTTTGTCAATGGATATTGGGCCGGTATGGTTGATGATCCCGTGGAGTGCGTTCGCATTTATAATTTATATCGTCGCAATGCGCTCGTTCCTATTTACGCCAGTGCCAGTTTCGATATTCGCCAAAACACCATTTTTGTATGTACGGATGCTGGTCGTCTATGTCGACCCATTTTCTATCGCGATGAAACAACCAAAAAAGCGTCTTATCAAGCCAAAGCAATCATGAAGAAATTGGAAGACGGTGATTTCACATGGAAAGATCTGACATGCGGTTTTAACAAAATGCGCGAGGGGGTCTCTTTTCAACCAAGTGACATGAAAATATACGAACTTCATGAACTATATGAAGGCGTGGAAAGTGAAACCAATCCCGCCAAATTAGAGCGATTCTTACAAAATAAGGGCATAATTGAATATATTGATAATAATGCGAGCGAAAATGCGTTGATTGCAATCAATACCGAGGCATTTGAAAGTGGGCGACTGGAAGTTCAGGAACGTTTGGATACGGACCCTATTAAACACTTAAAACAATATACGCATTGCGAAATACATAACTCGCTCATTTTTGGCATGATGGGTAATCTCATCATTTTTCCCGAAAACAATCCCGCCACGCGTAATTCTTTCTCGTGCGGCCAGAGCAAACAGGCATGTTCTCTATATCACACCAATTACCAAATGCGAATGGATAAGACGGCGGTTGTCCTAAATAGCGGTCAAACCCCTTTGGTAAAGTCGCGATATTTGGATGTGATTACAAAAGAAGAGAATTCGTATGGAGAAAATGTCATTGTTGCGATTGCATGTTATACTGGATACAATGTGGAAGATGCCATTTTAGTGAACGAAGCCTCCTTAAAGCGCGGCTTATTCCGTACTTCCTATTTCAATAGTTACGAAGCACACGAAGAAACCACGAAAAACGCGTCAAGTATGACCGATATACGATTCATGAATATTGAAAAAGAACCCTTGGTGCGCGGACTGAAAGACGGCTACGATTACAGTCAATTGGACGAATATGGTATTATTCGCCAAGGATCTTTCGTCAATGATAAGACAGTATTGATCGGGCTTGTCACAGTGACTTCACCGCCGGTAGGTTCCCTCGTTAGTGAACCACCCTCCTATAAAGATGCATCCAAAACTCCCAAAAAAGGACAACTTGGCATTGTTGATAAGGTGTTTATTACGGATGACGAACAAGGCAGACGTATCGCTAAAGTTCGCATTTTAGAACAGCGTATCCCAACTCTCGGCGACAAAATGGGTTCGCGAGCGGGACAAAAAGGTACAGTTGGCAACGTCGTACCCGAATGTGATATGCCTTTTACAACTGAAGGTCTACGTCCCGATATCATTATCAATCCTCACGCAATACCGTCACGTATGACAGTCGGACAATTGGTTGAATCTATTACAGGTAAAGCATGTGCGATGTTTGGGGGGTTCGGGGATTGTACTGCATTTAATAACAAGGGTTCGAAAATAGGTGTATTTGGAGAAATGTTGACAAAGATGGGATATCATTCGAACGGAAATGAGATAATGTATGATGGCATGAATGGAATGCAAATGGAAAGCGAGATTTTCATCGGTCCCACATATTATATGCGTTTGAAGCACATGGTTAAGGATAAGGTGAATTATCGCGCGCGCGGCCCAAGAACCGCTCTCACAAAACAACCTGTCAGTGGGCGTGCAAATGACGGTGGTCTGCGTATTGGTGAAATGGAACGCGATACGGTGATTTCACACGGTATTAGTAACTTTTTACAGGATTCCATGATGGAGCGCGGAGACCAATATTATATGGCGATTTGTAATCACAGTGGTGTTATTTCGGTGTATAATCCCGCCAAGAATATATTCATGAGTCCGATTGTGGACGGTCCATTGAAATTCGTTGGTTCATTAGACGACGTGGAAAATCTGCGTTTGGAGCGAATTACAAAATACGGACGCAGTTTTAGTATTGTGTCTGTACCCTATTCCTTCAAACTTATGATTCAGGAGTTACAAACCATCAACGTCCAGTTGCGAATCATTACCGAGGACAATATCGACCAAATCGAGCACATGTCTTCCAATCATAATATTGAGAAACTCACCTCCGATGGAGCCACGATGAAAACGCTCATGGATATGATTCGGGAAAATATTAATAAAACTCGCAGTGACCGTATCTTTACTCCTGATGACGATAAATATACACTTACACCTAGTCCCGTGACTAGTCTTGAAACGGAAGGGAGCGAAAGTTATCACCCAATTTCTGATCCAAATAGTCCTCAATATGATCCAAATAGTCCTGCATATGATCCAAATAGTCCTCAATATGATCCAAATAGTCCTCAATATGCACCCGATAGTGTTTCAATCAGATCAAAATCTCCTGATGGTAATACAGATGACGAAAGTGTAACTCCAACTTCACCCAATTATCCTCCTCCAGGTTCACCCAATTATCCTCCTCCAGGTTCACCCAATTACCCTCCTCCAGGTTCACCCAATTACCCTCCACCAACTTCACCCAATTATCCTCCACCCAATCAAGGCAGTGTTAATAACAGTTTATCGAGCGATGGCTCCATACCTCCTCCCCCAACGCGCAGTTTTAACAGTGAATCGAGCGATGGTTCTGTACCTCCTCCGCCCACACATAATATAGGAGACGAAGAATCCGCCGATTCATCAGAAGAAGTTACAAAACAAGTGGGAGGGCGTATTTGTTTACGAGATGATGTAGAACATCCAACTCGTCCATGGAAAATTTCTCATATTGGAGAAAAATTCATCACGATTCATGCACTTGATCGTGACAATTTAAATGAAGATGATTATATTCGCGTGGTATCTCCTCAAGATATACATTCTGAATATCGTGCAAAACAATTTGCAAACAAAATAATGAACGCACAACATCATTCACGTCTGAGCGACCAACACTCTGGTTCACAAGCACCCACCGTTATCATTGCACCCAAATTTTTCAATGGTTCAAGTAACGATCAATCCAATGGAAATATGGGTGTAGCAGAGGAATATATGGGCGCGACTGTAGAACCGACCATCATGTCAAAACCGGTTTCCAAGGAAAAAGCAGAAAAAGACGTTGCAAATGGCGAAATTGATTTCTCAAATATAAAAATAGTCAAACAAAATTAATCTGGTTTCTTCATTTCTCTGGCGATTTGTTCTCGAATCACCTCATCCTTGCGTTTTTTAGAAAATTCTGTTTCACCGTGATAATCAGAGGCTAATTTCCCCTCACCTTTTTTCAAAAACGTCTGTTTTGGTTTTTGCTCCAGACGTTTTTGCCTAGTCCCCTTTTTCAGATAATCAAACGGCACTTTATCCGATTTACAATTTATTTTGACTTCATCGTTGGTAGACATATTATACACTATACCATCACAACAAATATTACAAATAAAATAATGATGATAAAGGTAAGGATTTATCATCGTTTCTCTTTGAAATAGTATAAAGATTTGGTAATGGAGATAAGTAATGAACGAAACGTTTCATGTACCTCCAACACACGGACTTTTAAAGATTGCTATTCAAAATGATGATCCAAAATTCAATGAACTCTACCAAATAGCAGTCGAAAAACATAACGAAAAAATATTAGAAGATACTTACCCTAACGCAGGTTTCGATTTATTTTTTCCGCAAGAAGAAGAATTTTTAACAGCTATACCATACAATCCAATGGCAACGATGATATCTATGGACGTCAAAGCACAAATGAGTATATACGAGCCCATGCAAAATCAGTGGAAACCATGTAGTTATTATTTATACCCACGCTCAAGTATTAGCAAAACACCCCTTATGTTAGCTAATCACGTGGGGGTAATTGATAGCGGATATCGCGGAAATATAATCGGCGCATTTCGCAATTTAGTGGAAAAATACACCGTCAAAAAATATACACGTTTACTGCAAATTTGCGCGCCCGATTTGAGGCCATTGTACGTTGAAATTGTATCAACCGAAGACCTAGATATTACAAGTCGAAATGAAGGTGGATTTGGTTCAACCGGTATATAGATGATTCAATATCTTCATCGACGTAACGTATATTTTGTTTTCATATAGTATAGTAACACAGATGAAAACAAGAAACAAAAGACAATCACATAATAAAACCTTAAAAATGAATTGTCATCCGAATAATAAAGATAAACTGCATGGAGATACATGTTACACCCCGGATGCTCTCCTGCAAATACGAGATGCGTACAATCAATCTCATTCTAAAAAGATCAAGGGATTTCGTCCAACGACCATTTATAAAAAACTCCGGGAAAACTTATCACATTGCGAAAAAGAGGATTGTTGGATGGACCAGATACAGGATAATAATGTGAAATATGAATTGGATCGATTGTTATTTGCACCCGATAGTCCAGCAGATTGGAAACAAAACCCGACTTCATGGCTTTCAAATTACGATATTCGTGATGTATTGCGTCAGTATGAAATGGCTCATTCCAATTTCAAATTGTTAGGTCCATCATCTATCGATTATGATACGGTTTTAAGTGATGGCAAATGTGTATGGGATGATCTGTGTCGATTGTCGTTACATGATTTGCACTCACGCAATAAGCGAAAACTAGGAATCGTCTTCAATTTAGATAAACATCATGAAACTGGGTCTCATTGGATTTCGTTGTTTGTGGATAGCGACGAAGGTAAAATTATATATTACGACAGTGCAGTGAATCCTTGTCCCAAAGAAGTCGATCGACTTATTGCAGAAATATGCAAACAAGGTTCTGCATTAGAAGAACCCATTCATTACGACGTCGTTAAAAATAAATATTCCCATCAAAGCACCAATACGGAATGCGGCATGTATAGTATATTCTTCATTATTACCATGTTGACAAATAAATTGCATAAACGCGTCCACAATGAGATTCATGGTGGTGAAAATAAGTTCAATCGTAATAAATTATCCATGAAAGACAAAATAAAATTATTTACTGGACCGGGATTGAATGACACTATGATGAAAACTTTTCGCAAAATTTACTTTAATTAGATGGATATCCATCGGTGTAACAAATATATACTCTTCATAATAACATAAATATATACTATTATGAATGATAATGGATAAAACAATATTAGCCCCCGCACAATACGGTTTATTGTGGAAAACATCGTGGCTTACAAGTGCATCTGCACTATACGCCATACACAAAAAAAAATATATAGACGCAATGTTGTTAAGTAGTATATTTTTCACGTCGCTTAATTTTTGGAGATATCCAACTATTTCCTGGCGAAGAACAATGGATATGTCGATGGTAAATATAGGTATTTTATATCAAATACACAGCGCATTCTCCTCCAAAAATAGAAATGGGTATATGCTTTTGATAGGCACGGGAATTTCCAGTTACTATATTGGATGTCAACATTATACAAAAGGTAACCATTGGACGTATGTATACCATCATGCTGGTCTTCATCTTTTCGGAAATATTGCCAGTTTCTATTTGTATTCTTCAAAGTAATTTTGTTCTAAATATTTTAATCTTGATGACGTAAAAATTATAATTCATTATATATTTTCGCTTCTAATTCAGCAAATTTGTTAAAATATTTATGTAATACTTTTTGTAATGTACCAATTATAGCCAATATGCCAAAACTATACAAATAAAATTTCGTGTGTCCTTTAATACATACTAAATCCGGTGTTAGATTATTAAATAAATAAATCATTAATATACCAAGTACGAACGTAAATAAATTATGTAACAAATATTCTATATGCTCGTTAAGTTCTAGATAATCACTAAGATCGGTGAAATAATGTTTTATAGCAAAATGACTAAATAACGATAGTATCCACAGTACTTTTGTAATTAATACGAATAGTGATATACCATGTAATTTTAAATCAGTTTTCTCTGCCATTGTATATATACAATTCATATTTTTATTCTTCAAAGTAATCTGGACCCAAATCTAGGTAATGTATAGTATTATTTCCAAATATTCATTACCATTGGATAATTTTCATACAATCGACGAATTAAATAGGGCAACGTATCTTTGAAATCTCCATAGGGGATGTACTTATATACCGTGTAATTTTCTTGCGCTAATTTTTGCGATTGTTTATCGCTCATCCCCATCAATTGTGCGAACTCGACCTCCTTATGTAGATTTTGTTCTCGAATATATTGAAGAGCGATTTCAATGCTCTCCGTATTATGAGTGGCACATAATAATTTATCACCGGACTTGAACGAATTTGCAAAAAGGGATATTCCGGCGTTGTAATTCGCGTGGGTCTCTGAAAGAGAGTCAAACAATATATTGTAGGGTTTGTCTTGATTGTAATACGCTCCTCTTACTAATTTGAAACCAATGTGATAATCACGTTCTTTTGTAATATCGTTTCTGAGAACGTCCAGGTAATCATTACGATAAAGCTGATATGTCTTGTAAATGCGTAATTTGTCACGATTGTATTGTTCCATAAATCGGTCGGTAATATGGTTTATTTTATCCTGGATTTCATAATCTTCTGCGTCAATCAAGACAGTATTGTTATTTTTCACGGATATATTCATAATTTTTTGTAAATAATTTTCAACGTTTTGGGGATTGTTTATATTTAACGCGCTCAATTTCACAGCAATGGTTTCGTTTTTGAAATTATGAAACAATTGGGAGATTTCGTTGAAATTCGTTTTATGATCTTTATGATTTTCATTCGTATAATCCAGAATGGCTTTCATATTGCGACTATTTATACGATTTTTTACACGAACCAATTGATATTTGCTGCAAGTAAAACGGTTTATTATGGGAAAATACATGATAATGCAATATTATAATTATGCATTATATTTTTTACAAACAAAATGGATATGGCTACATATTCTCTGTAATTTGTCCCCCCACAATTTGGGGGTCTTGGAAAAAACCGTTTAAAGTAAGTGGGAAATATGAGTTTTGGAAGTTTTTAAAAGTTCCAAAAATTGATATACACGGAGTTCTCCAACGTAAAAACACGTGAAAAATGGCACGAAAGCAAAATGCTTTGATTTTCGAAACTGGCAATAACGATTGACTGCAACCGTTTTTATTAGGCATCATAATATTTCTGCGGGAAAGGGTTTAGGAGTTTTTTTTGTTATCATTATATAGGATAATAATGATAACTCCAAAAACTCCAAAAAACTCCAAAAAATTTATTTGCGGAAAATGCACCTTTATATGCAGTAATAAACAGGATTATACTAGACATTTATCCACTGCAAAACATCGTGCGGTAACAAATGGTAATGATAAAGCCCCAACACAATCCAATTCATATATATGCGATTGCGGAAAGGTATATAATTTTGCATCCGGATTATCTAGACACAAACAGAAATGTCAGATAAAACAAGAAACACATACAAATCTTAACAATTTATTCGTTTCCACAGAAACAGAAGACAATCGCGATGAACTAATTGAACGATTGGTGACTTCAGACAAAGAAATGAAATCCATGTTTCAGATATTATTGGAAAAATATCAAGAAAGTCAATTACAAAACCAAGAAAGTCAATTACAGATCCAAGAGAGTCAATTACAAAACCAGGAATTAATGAGTAAGATGATTGACGTCATGCCTCAGATGGGTAACACCACAAATAATAATAGTCATAATACCACTAATAACACCCTGAATTTTTATTTGACAAACACATGTAAAGATGCAGAGTCCATTCATGATTTCACAGAAAGGTTCGTAAAACGCAGTGTGGAGTTCTTTAAAGGAAATTATTTGGATGTGGCGCATAATCAAATTGACCTGGCATCCAACGTATATGACATTTTTAAAAACTGTATGGACGAGAACCCGCAAACAGGAAAATTCATGCAAACGACCGACGTGAAAAATGGCACTGTTTATATCAAAGAGAAACAAAAGGACGAAAACAAGCAGTTGTGTGGAGAAGCGGAATTCATCAAACACATGGATGGGTTTGCAAAGGCAGGAACGAATATTAGCCACGCAATAAATTGTGCTTTCATTCCCGTCCAAGGTGACTATAAAGAAATCATGGAAAGAGAGTGTGGAAAAGAACCCAAAGAGGATGATTATGAAGATGAAGATCACTATGAAAGAGACATTGATATTTACAAGGAAAAAACAGGAGACTTGAAACGGCATTTGCTAATGCAATCATTCAACGCGGTCTGCATGTTCGATGCAAAGAAACGCCGAGATGAAGTAATGGAGAATACCCGACGTTTGAAGGAATAGCGAGTTATTTCGTTTGGATGTAAATAATCTCAAAGTAATACAATGGGAAAGAAAAATACATTGGGAAAGAGAAAAAACACAAAAAAGAATAATAGAACAAGGCGATTAAAAAGGGGGGGTCAAGAACACAATAAAAAACAGGTTCGTCTACTTTTTTCTAAAAAGAAAACGGGTCCTGGCGTTCAAGTAACGACACGTGTATTTGCAAAACCATCTATTACATCAAACGCAATGGATTTTGGTGCATTATCTCATTTATTTGATGATTATATAGAAAATATAGAAAAGATGCTTTCTGTCATAAAACGCGGTGATAAAGAATATCCTAAAAAGGAAGAAATTGTGGATATTTACGTGGGAGATGGCGATATTGGCGATAATTCAACGAACACCCCCGTTCACAAACAGGCACGATTGTTATTTTCAAAAAATATTACAAATCCTGAAATAAGTACAAATATTCGTATTTTTGCAAAACCTTCCATGCCAGAAAGTATGTTAGATATGGCTGGAATTTCCAAATTAATGAAATATTACGCGCAAAACGTAGAAGAACAATTTGCTATATTTAAATATGGCGAATCATTTCCAAAGAGAGAGAGAGTTATTGATATTTATCTTGGTCGGAAAAATATAACCAAAAAAGAGTCGTCTGAAAAGAATGAAAAATCGAAAGAACCCTCGAAATAATTATTTAATTATGTAACATAATTAAATACATAAATACATGCGTATTGATATAAGTATTCTAGTATCTAGTTAATTCAGTTTTAGACATGTCATTATATATTCACCAACAAAACCAAAAGCTAATATGGGAAAGTATCCACAAATTACCCATATTCCAGGAATTTGGAAAACAAGAAGAGGGAAAAATAGAAGCATGGTTTCGATCAATCATACAACAATTTTACGAAAGCAATAAATTCAAGTTATTGTCAGTCGAAGAATTGCAGCAGTTAAATCGCGAAACGGTTTCGTATATGTTGACCGAATTAAAAGCGTCCAATAAAAAAGAGGAACCCACATATTACGACGGTTTTTCGTCATCATTTGGCGATATGAGTCCAATAAATACAGAACGTCCGACAATTGCGTCTTTTTCAACGATGCCACCTGAAAACAAACACGTAACACGCGACGCAATTTTAGAGAAGAAACAAGAACAATTAAATCAGCAATTTTCTGCTCGACAACAGGAATATGGTTCCATGTTACAACCTGGTCCAACCAACGAAATAGATTTTCGTTTAGACGCGCAAGTGGATAGTCCGATTGAAAATATTGATGCACTCATGGAGGAAAAAATGAAACAGCGAAAGTACGATTTAGAGAACACGGGATTCAAACCACCTGACGCGCCCGATCAAACTCAACCCGCTGCGTGGAACGGAGGTCCAAATAGCCAACTCTCGCCAACAGATTCATTTTCATCTCCTCGATCACAAATTCAACTTGACGTGATTGATTTAGCAAAAACAGATTCCATACAAAATGATACTCAAATTGTTCGAAGTAATCGCTTCCCCTATAAAGATATTACGGATACACCTCAAAAGAGTGTACGATGGAATGAAAGTTCTCCGGTCGAGCCAGTAAAACATCGTCCACCGCAATATTCACGATCGGTCGATAACACATCCATATTCAAAGATTTCATGGAGGATATTCGCGATACAATGAACGATATGAAACGTGAAATATTCTCATTAAAACAGGCTGGGTCTACGTCGTCCACCCAATTACCAAAACAAAATACCCTTGTTAATAATATTGTTTCGAGAATGAAGCGGAAAACCGTGCCAGCAAACCAATTACAAGACGTAACAAATGAATTTATCTGATAATTAATATAAACATTTCCATACTTATTATAGAAAAGTATGGAAAACATGTTTCAATCCAGTACGATTTGTTTTTTGGAAAAGCCTTATCCGTCAGTTGATATAGTATCTGTAAAGGATGATGAAATATATGGTTCCTGTGTGATTTGTGCGGATTCTATGGAAATATCTTCACATCCCATCGTATTTCATTTTATGGTAGATGTGTCGGGTTCCATGTCGGATGTAACCGAAAACGGGCGCACAAAAATGCAGCTTATCGTCCATACATTAACCAATATGGTCCATTATTTTGCATCGCAAACCCAAAATGTATCGATTCAAGTGAAAGGATTCGATGACAATATCCATCCGTATATTGATTTAGTGGAAGTTACCGCGAAAAACGTCGATGTGTTGGCAGCAAAATTACTCAAAATGCGCCCTCAGAATTTGACGAATATTGAACTTGCATTAGAAACAATGAAAAATGATATCGAAAAGATTGCATCAATCGAAAACACGACTTATAAACAAGTCGGAATCTTTTTGACCGACGGAGATGCAACCACCGGTGAAACTTGCACTAAACAATTGGGTGAAATCGTCCCTGATTCGATTCCATTCCATTTCATTGCTCTCGGAAAACATCACAATCCCTATTTAATGCATCATCTAGGTCATCGAACAAAGTATACAAATAATTGGTTTATCAATGAATTGGAACAGACCGGCAATGTATATGGAGAAATTCTCTATAATGAGCTCCATCGAATCGCAGAAAACGTGACGTTAGAAGTTAAGGGTGGACGTATTTACGAATATTATACAAATCAGTTTGTCACGCAACTTTCCATCGGTTCTATTTATGCGGATACCGAAAAACATTATCATATTCTAGCGGATAACGATGAATGTAGTGTTCTTTTGAGAGGTTCTTATTGCGTAGAAACCAACGATTCGACGTTTGAACTCGAAGTGAGTGATGTACCTTCTTTATACACACCTACTCAAAGTGATGATGGATTTGTATTCAATCATTATAAACCCTTCTTCAAGACCATACAATATTATCGTTTAGGCGCTCAGATGCATATGGCAAATGCGCGAATTAATTTTTTGAGTGGACTCCCACAAGATTATCAGTATGGAATTGATGAAAAACTGCGTTACCCACGTACAGACGGTCGATATTTGGACGCATCAGGTATGAATGAATTCCTTGCATGTATGCACGAATTTATGAATGTATCCAAACTTACCGAGAATGAGTATATGAAATCGTTGTGTGATGATATCAAGGTTCTTATCCATACATTAGGCGATGCTTCGCAAATAAAATATGCTGCGCTTCGTGAAGACGTTCAAGGTCAAGAACGCACTAGCAATACGGTAACAGATGTCGAGAATGATTATGATAAAGCTGAATATGGAAATGGAATTTTACAGAAACCGGTCTTGTCTCGAAGTGCGACAACACCGTATAGAACACCTGGGCGTGTCGATTTAATGGATACCATGAGCCAAGACCGAGAAGACAGTGATCCAATGGCAGTTCAAACGAGTATGGATTCGGATATTTTTGCAGGATTTCGATTGACACCTCCTCCCGTGATACGTCGTTCCCAAAACATTTCTTCGTCGAGTAATGTATAAATTTTAAGGATTTAGAAAGTATATTTGTTATATAACAATATGCACGGTAAACTTCCTAACGACTGGCAACGGGTTACGCCCAACGAGAATCATGAAATACAAATACGAGTATTTGATGATGGAAATGAAAGATATAAACAATATGAAAATAGTTGGATTTTATTTGGTAAATGGAAGGGAAAAGTCGCCCTATTTAATGCGTTCGATGAAAATGTAATCATTGATTCGATTAGTGAATGGAAAACATCGAGCGAGGTTGAGTAGACAATTTATTTGGCATCGTTCATTGTTTTACTCAATTCTTTTGATAAATTTCGATACTCTTTCGCTGAATTTTGTATATTTCCCCCATTTTCTCTGATTTTTTCTAATCTTTGCGTATTTTGGTCTATCGTCGTATTAGCGATTCGAGTTTTCCATACAAACGGAAGTATTTTTATTCGTTCATGTTTAATTGTTTCCGGATCCTGTTGTTTTTTATTCATAAAACAAGACAAACATGCTAAGAACATCCTTTTATATTATGCATAAAAGAATTTTCACAGAAAATTCGATGGAGACCCAATGGTAAATATATACTAATGTAAATATATACGAATAATGCGTTCATTATTCGCATCGGAACAGGACCGTGCCAAAATCATGGCAACCACTTACCAAAATAAATTGTATTTCGATTTTTCCCGTCAACTTCTATCACATTCCCATTTCAAAACACTTTTAGCAAAGGTTTCAGATACAGTTTCGCCAAAAATAAAGGATATGTTTTCGGGTGAAATTGTGAATTTTACCGAAAAACGTCCCGCTATGCATATGGCATTGCGAGCCCATCAAACCGATGTTTATGCCAAAGAAGAGGTGTATCCCGTATTGACACAAATACAAGAGTTTTCCTCCAAAGTACATTCCGGTGATATTGTATCGAGTACGGGAAAAAAATTCAAAAATATTCTGTCGATTGGTATCGGGGGCAGTTATTTAGGCGTTGAATTTGTATATCAAGCCATTCAAAATGATAAATTGATGAATCTTCGCATGTTAGCAAACATCGACCCGTGCGATTTCCATGATTGTGTCTGTGGATTAGACGCAGAAGAGACATTAGTGATTGTCATTTCCAAAACATTCACTACACAGGAAACCATGATAAATGCGAATACTGTAAAAGAATGGCTTTGTGCGAATATTGAGAAACCCGTCGACGAAATTGTTAAGTGTCATATGGTTGCGGTGAGTACAAATATAGAAAAGGTCTCGAAATACGGGATTGAAAATGTATTTGGTTTTTGGGATTGGGTCGGAGGGCGATTTAGCACATGGTCCGCCGTCGGAATTCTCCCTCTTTCCCTTGCATTTGGTTATCCCGTGATGGAAGAATTTTTGGATGGAGGTCGAGATGCGGATCTCCATTTTCTTCACACGGAACCCGATGGCAATATTCCCATGATTTTGGGTTCATTATCCATCGACAATATAGAATCAGGTCGAAATGTGCGTGCTATTTTACCGTATTCACAGGCCCTCAATCGATTTCCGGCACATATTCAACAACTCGAAATGGAAAGTAATGGAAAAAGTATTGATAAGGATGGATGTCGTGTTGAGAAAACGGGTGAAATTATCCTAGGAGAGCCCGGTACAAACGCACAACATTCTTTTTATCAATTGTTACACCAAGGCACTTCCATTATTCCATGTGAGTTTATCGGATTTTGCAAACAACGATACAATCATCAAGTAGCCGATAATACCATCACAAATCACGATGAACTGATGTGTAATGTATTCGCTCAAATGGACGCACTTGCATTTGGTAAGAATCGCGATGAGCTGATTAAAGAATCATGTCCGGATGAATTAATACCGCACAAAACATTTGACGGAAATCGACCATCGTCATTGTTATTGTTTGAAGAGTTAACGCCATGGGCGATTGGTTTCCTCATGGCTTTGTACGAACATCGCACTGCCGTCATCGGATTTTATCTACATATCAATAGTTTCGACCAATGGGGTGTTGAATTAGGAAAACAACTCGCCAAACAGATCAAATCTAAAATGGAGGGCGAAAATATCATACTTAATGACTCGACTGAGAACATGATGGAGTTCTATTTGAAGGGAAGGGTGTAAATTGTCAATTTTACAATACACGTGTAAAGAAAGTCAAATAAGAGGATGATCGTCTAACTGAATCAATCTGGACCCTTTATTTGTAAAAAAGATGACAATACTGTCTTGTTTTTTTCCTCATATTGTTTGGTTTGCAATTTTGACTGATATTCGCGTTGCATCATCTGTTGTTGTTTCTGTTCTTCTTGTTGTCGAAGAATTTGATTCGCCTTTTTTTCTTCCATTGGGTCATAGTTGTGCTGACTTCGTGCACGATTGAACTCGTCGACCGAACCATATGTTTGTACTTTTTGAAAATCTTGTTCGCTAACTGAAAACACAGTTTCGTCTTTGTGGACTTTTCGTAAATCATCGTATTTCAATTTCCCAAAAGGATCACTTGAAACATAACCTCCTTGACTGTCGTCTTCATCGTAGAATGAGGAACCGCCCTGTCTTTGAACCATATCTTGTACACCTTGATACCGAACCAGACCCGAGGTTTGCTGTTTGATTTGCTGGAATGCTTGACCCATGTTCTTGGAAGAAACGCCTTCTGATGGCACATTAATATCGGCCTGTGTTTGTGTAAACCAATCGTTTTTAGAGGAATCGGGTTTTTGCGACATATTATCTTCAAACAATTGGTTGAATTTGTTTTGAAATGCGCCATCGCCACCCTGTTTCATGCTTTCATTTATTTTTCGCTGCGCGCCTTCGTTATATGATTCTTCCTTTGGTTTATACACGGGTTCTTCGGTGGGGACTTGTACGTTTTGCTTTTGTTGATGTTCGTAAAATTGGAATATGACTTCGTATGCTTTTTTGTAAAACAGAAAATATTTCGCGTCCATCCTTGATTTATCTGGGTGGAGCATAAGCACCTTTTTTTTAGCACGTTTCATATCTTCCACACTAAGTTGGTGGTTCAAATCAAACAATCCAAGAGTTTCCTCTAAACTATAGGTGTGTATATCTAAATTATGATTTCCTGACATGATACTATAAAATGGGGTTAGATTGCCTTTTTAGCTATTCATCCGCACAAAATTGAAAGGTCTCTTTGATTACAATGGATTGCATCATTCATTCGTTCATCAGAACTTAGTCAATCAACCAACAATGCAAATTTTCGTCAAGACAATCACCGGAAGAACCATCGTCTTCGAAGTCGAGGGCAACGAAACAATCAATACCCTCAAGGAAATGATTAGTGACAAGGAGGGAATTCCTTTGAAAAGTCAACGTCTCCTGCATAATGGCAAACAGTTAGACCCAGAACGTACCTTAGTCGAGAGCGGTATTGGAGCCGAATCCACCATCCATGTTGTCTTGTACCTGATGGGTGGTGCCGAGGTCGAAACATCACTTTTCATTCCCTCTATTTATGCAAACATTACCGATAAGGATATTGCAAAAACATTCCGTCGCATGAAGATCGGAAAGGTAAGTTACGTGGATTTGGTTCCACACAAAGGCCATGACAAAAAGGGCAAATTCAATCGTGCATTTGTCTATTTCAGCGAGTTGTACGATACTCCCGAATCACAGACACTTATGAATGAAATTCATTCACAAGAATCAACTCGTCTACACTATGCGAAATCGCCTCATGTCTTTTGGGTCCTTGTCAAAAACAAGGGTCGTTCTACAAACAAGGACGATTTTAGACGCCATCATTCTCCCAGTTTCGAAGCACTCTCCGATGATGAGGATGTGTACGATTTCAACACAAACGAATATCATGACGAATTGTCTCATGGTAAACCCATGACAATGAGCGAGCTTGATGTCTCCACCATATATGATGAAGTTCATAGTGTTACAGATTCGTTTGACGACATGGTAAATGAATTCGAGAATGAGATGTATCCCGTCGAAGACTTCTCTGTTGTCAGTTCGGATTATGCCAATCAACTCGAAGTCGAACTATTTAATTTGCGATGCCATTACAATATGCTGGCTGCAAGCTATATGCAACAGCAAGAACATTATCATCAACAGTCCAACGAACAGGAAGCAGTCGCAGCGTAAAAGGCCAACTAAAGAAAACCTCAAAAAATAAAGATACCCAAAAACAATCAAAAATAAAAAACTATTCTGTAAACTACTCTAAAAAACTTATAAAAAACCTTTTTTTTAGCACATTCCCCCGGCCCCCATTGTGACATTTACATAGTTTGTATGGTCCGATGTACTCGTACAATGAATCGGAGCGCACGAATTCGAACATGTATCGTCCTCTGTATTATCATAGTCATTGCAAATTTTATAGTTAGAGTTCGCTTCATTATACCATATTTCATTCGAAATATGATGATAATTAAGAAATTCTTCGGGTACATGTGGCACCATATCGTATGCGTGTGTGATTCTATATGAGGTTATACGATAACTATTGAATGAATCCACAAACAGTTGGTTTCCTGTTCTCGGAGAACCAAATGTAATGAGGTGTTTCACCTGATACTTTGGATAGGTCGTCAAAATATCATATGCCAGGAGTGTTGCCATTGAACCGCCTAAAGAATGACCGGTCACGAATATGTCCTTTGTATTGTATTTTTCGGTCAAATCTGCTAAATTATCAAATAATTCGGGTTTTATTTCATTATACGCTTTGTAAAATCCCTTTTCCACACGAATATCTGTATCATTATACGGGGATATCTGTTTTATTTGAATATTGTCAATCCAATTTTGTATATTGGATGATCCTCGAAAGGCTATAAAGATCGATTTTGATTCTTTGTCGTATCCTTGTAATGCTTTTGAACCATTTTCTTCTACCACATAGTCAAGTGTGACAGATGGTTCACATGTTTCACAATTCCATTCGTTTGTTGAGGATACACAGTAAGACGCTTGAGCTAAATTTACCGCATGAGAAGTCATATTTTCATCATACGCATAACATACACTTGCTAACAGCAATAACCACCACATTTATATAGTATATGGATTTTTGTTTCTATACTCATACGTAAATATCTAATGCTATGATATATGAAGTGTAAAGAGTGCATCCATTGCAAAAACCCCACCAATTTCGACAAATGGCGTTACACATTGATGACAACCGTCTTGTTTTTATGTATTGTGAATCCTTACACATATAGATTCGTTCAATCTCTTTTAGGCGGAATTTGTAAGATTGCTGACCCAAGAAGTGGTTGTCCTACCATGTGTGGAATCATCGTTCATGCCATCGTATTTACCTTTATTTTGCGATGGTTAATGGAGAGTGATTAAGGTGTATTTTCTTGTAAACACCACAAAACGGGAACAAAAAATAATATTTACATTATTTTTTGTGTATTTTTGTGTATTTTTGTGTATTTTTGTGTATTTTTGTGTATTTTTGATCTAGTTACAATTTACAAGGAAATAATCCGTCTAATTAAATACATCGCGGCGTCGATCAGGAAGGAGTTGTAAGCGCCATAGTTTACATTGATATGTTTTTTGATGTTCGCGAAGTAAGCCATTGGAATAACTGGTAAGCGTTTCAAATTCTTTATATAAAGAGTTAATTTCTTTACCAGTAGAACGTAAGAGAAAGTCCGCCCCTTCCCATGTAGCAGAGTTTCTTGGATCAATTGTGTTAGTTGGTTTGAGAGCTTCAATCATACGGAAAACGATGTCAGTTACACCTTGATGTTGTAGTTGAATTACATTGAAAATGTCTTGTCTTTTAGCGATGGCCTTGTTGTTTTTATGAATAACCGATGCGAATTTTTTGTCATCGTATTGTTTTGTGATATACTTGACCCTAGCGTCTTGATTTACATCCTCATTCGGAGGGCGAAACCATGGTCCACATACTTCATGTAAGTGGATCGTGTTACGAATGATTGTAGGAATGTTGATTTTAATGGGATCAGGTGGTAATTTACCGAGAGTTCGCGTAAGTAAGGGGACTATATTATGGTCTCCGATATCTCGACCACATTCAAAATCTCCCACATTTCGGGGAGCTCTTCCTCCACCATTTTGTCGCTGCCACTCATAATAGTGTGGGTTGTGTACGCGGTTTTCAATAGTCCCCCTACGCCAACTGAATCCAGTGTGGCATTGAGTACACCACATTTGGTCGCATCCTTCAATCTTGTGAATGGGAGTAGAACATTTGGGACAAGGTTTCGTGTCCTTTGAAAGTAGTTGCGCGGTTGCCAAAGTGTCGGGATCGCAAGTGTGGTCTGCATCGCGGGTATCGCCTTTGATGACATGGCATTCATGACAAGCCCATTTTTCACAAAGTCCGCATTTCCATTGAGTACTAAGATACCCACGGCATTCTTCATCGGGACATTTACGACCGTTCGAAACTGTTTTTTTAGCGATAACATCGCCTCCATTTCTGAGTTGGATTTCTAGGTTCTGTCTTCTGTGGATGAGGGCAAGTTCTTTTGCTTTGAGTTTAGCGATTTCAACCTTAAGAGCGTCTTTTGCCTTGATTTCTTCAACGATTCCCATAGTAGAGGGAAATAAAGCCTTTTCTTTATCCACACCCACTTTGAAGTTCATGTTTTTCCACTGTTTATTGACCCAAGCCGTTGGGAAAGTGTTGACCACGAATTTGCGAGTCCATTCTTTTTTGCAATTTGTATTCATGCAGACAGATAATTCTTGGTCAAGAATATAGTGTTGGCAGCAAGCGGTACACGCAACGAAAGAGCAATATTCGCAAGTAATAGGGGGGCGCCTAGCACCGGTAAAGTTTTCGGCACATATGATACAACTTTGTTCCATATTTGAATAATAGTCTTCTATTAGTTAATGATTTATTAATTGTAATCAGGCCCAAAAGGCCTTTCAATTTTGTGTGAAATTGATTAAAAATGTGTTTTTCCTATAAATTTAATCCAGATATGTTATATATACAATGAGCGAACACGACGAGTTCATCGCACCTCCTACTACTCCTACAAACGAAGAGATTGCGATGGTCGAAACTCAATCTCTTCTCACCGACGAATCACTTAACTCTCCTCGTTCCGAAGATGTCATTGTATCCACGGTGGAAGAGGCAAGGGAAAAACTTGTATCCACGGTGGAAGAGGCAAAGGAAGAACTTGTATCCACGGTGGAAGAGGCAAAGGAAGAACTTGTATCCACGGTAGAAGAGGCAAAGGAAGAACTTGTATCCACAGTGGAAGAGGCAAAAGACATGGTGGAAGAAACCATACTGTCTGATATTAAAACACTCACATTAATGATTCAGCTTATCATGGTTGATTCACCAACTTTATCCAAATATCAAATGGATATTTTACCTATTCATAAGACTGTATTTGAAGCCCTTTTAAAAGATACGATGTATTTTGAAAATGTCGAAGGCTATTTGAAGCGTATCATTAGTGATGATAAAATCGATGCCAAAGACGTACCTGTTATTATGCTCCTTTTAACAGAATTATACGAAAGATTGAATACACTTTCTTTAAAGGATATCGATACCGCTGTTTGTGGTGATATATTGAAAATTGTCATTGAGGTGGCTGTCCGCGAGGGTATTATACCAGTCACTCAAAACGATATCGAATTAATGTCCTGTATTTTCTCCATTATCGATACAAGTCTCCGATTGATTCAAACAAAGAATCCTTTAGACAAATTAGAGGCTGTTATTTCGGATAAAAATGGTCTGGTTGCGTGTCTCGCTCGCTACATGTGTAGTAAAAAGCAAGAGGTTGTATAATTGTCGTACTATTTCACGAAAATCGGATATTAACCCTTTTTCTATGTATATGTAATAATGGCTCAAGAACCCGTTATTACATCGCTTCCTAATTTCCAATCTGTTCGTGAGTTATTTGATGGATCGGTTCAAATGGTTATATTGAAATTGGGTGCAGAATGGTGCGGTCCGTGTAAAGCGATTGGACCTACGGTAAACGAATGGTTTGCTAAAATGCCTTCGCATATTCGCTGTTGTAATATTGATGTTGATGCAAATGTCGAACTATATGGATATTTTCGAAATAAAAAAATCGTCAAGGGTATACCCGCATTGATTTGTTATATGGTTAACAACGAAGATGGATATCCTGATGATTTTTTTTCTGGGGGTGATATTAATCGAGTGAATATGTTTTTTGAGCGATGTATATCTAAATGAGATAATCTTGGGTTATATCAATGGACGTTTTTTTGAAGTCGTGCCATATATGATGAAGATGGGTATTCTTCGAAACAATTTGTTCGATTTTGTCGTATTCGGATGGACCCAAATGAGAATGAGGAATAATTTGTTCGAAAACACATAACTGTAACCGCAATTTATTCGACATACGGATGTCCGCGAGTCCATCATACAAATAGATGTAATTATAATAGTAAAACAGGGCACCATACCATTTGTATAATCGATCCGCATATTTTCCTTCCCATAAACTTTTTAGTGATGAACGCATAGCGGGTCCGATTCGTTCTTCTAATCTTGCTTCATGAATATTCGGATGTTGGAATCGGATATAATTGGCAAACATTACATTATGTGGATCGACGCTATTTCTTTCCACATAGTCGGTGATTGAACGAAGACATGAATGTATGTTTTGAGAAGATACATTTTTGTTTATTAATAAAACATGGACCGATATACCAGTATCATTCAATTGATTTGTAAGATAAGTCATATTTGTTTGTAGACTTTCAGGACGATGAAAATCGTCAATTACAATGGCTAGATTGACCGCATCTTCTTGTTCTGGATATCGTATGAATGTGGGAACCATTTGGTAAGCGGCGTTCGTATAATGTGTATGTGCTTTGATATGATCTGGATAATGGAAGTGGACTTGATGGGCGTTAAACTTTGACCCAAATGATACATATACCTTTGAAAAGGTCCATGTATTTTCTTGGAACCATGATTCCAATTGCGAAAAGTCATCGCTAATTTCCGATAAATTTTCTATTTTCATTGTACTTGGTGATTGTTACCATGCCTAACGTTTTGATTTTTGGTTCAATTTTGTGCGTTTCTTATACGTTCTTTTTCTTTTTCGGAGTCTTTTCTTCTTACTTTTCCCTCCCATTTTATATTGTGATCCGGGTTCTTCCTCCTTTTTCTCTGCACTTTTTTGTGATTCTTCTTCCTTTTTCTCTTCTTCCTTTTTCTCTTCTTCCTTTTTCTCGTCTTCTTCTTTTTTTATTACTTCACCTTCCTTTATTTCTTCTTCTTTTTTATCCTCATCTTCTTCTTCTTCTTTTTTATCCTCATCTTCTTCTTCTTCTTTTTTATCCTCATCTTCTTCTTCTTCTTTTTTATCCTCATATTCTTCTTCGTCCTTTTTTTCGAGATTTTCTAGAAACATCATATCTTCTCGTGCCTCTGCGTCTTGTGTGTCTGCCATGTCTTTCACTTCGTTGACATAATCCGTATAAGTGATATACGTAAATACACCTGCGACAACAGTCACCATACCGACTACTGCATAAGGAACACCATTTACACCATTATATACAGCACTATCTAAAAATGAATTATTCAGAAAGGTATTATTGATGTTCTGAATAAACTTCGATATAGAACTTTGTTTACCGGTTACTGTATTAGTATTACTCATTATATATACAAATCATATAATAAGAATCATTTGGTTTTCGCATATCCAATAACAGCACATCCAATACGTTTTCCTGCATTGCCGGTTTTGAGACTTTCTTTGTTGCCTCCACGCCCACAATCATCTTCGTCGGCGTGAATAATGAGTCCGCGTCCCAAAATATTGTATTTTTGACCGCGTAACTGAATCATGTCGTCATAAAATCGGTATTGAGCGACACCGTGTCCGTCGCTTTCTAAATTTCCTAAATCGCCTACATGGCGTTGTTTTGAGCCGGGACATCCATGGATGCTGTTGGTGGGGTTAAAGTGCGCGCACATACTCTCACATTTTTCGCTCATATCGCCACATTCATGTACGTGAAATCCGTGTTTTGCATTTTTCTTTAGACCACTCACATTGACATCGATCGCAACTTTACCGTCAATTTCCGTGAAATAGACAATTCCTTTGATTTTCCCTTCAAATACCGCTATGGCCTTCATTATTTTTTCACTGTTTTTCATTGGTTTGTATGCGACTTATACATACTTGACATAAAAATGGTGATTATACCTTTGCACGGATAAAACCCGACTCGTGATTCGTATAAAATTGATAGTCTTTTGTAAGTACAAATGTTTGTATCTTTCGAACAACCTATAACACTTACAACAATGAGCGAATTTGACAATAATACAATTAAACCCAGTGCGTTGATGCGATCCAATTCTGTGGCTCCCGCTCCTCTTATGCGATCCAATTCTGTGGCGCCGCCTCCTCTTATGCGATCCAATTCTGTGGCGCCGCCTCCTCTTGTGCGGACCGAATCGTCAGTCGTTCAATCTGCATTTTCGTTTGCGGAGTGCGACGAAAATGCAGATATAGACTTCTTCCCATTATCCGAGTGCGACGAAAACGGTTTATCGGGTTTACCGTTACCTTTCCATGGCGAGTGTATTGATTACAATGTGCTGCATGAACGCATTAACCCGGATGGCGAGTTCTGTTATGCAGGTTCAATGATATTTTCCGAATTTTCCGACGAATCCAACTATACAGGTGAGTGGACCGATGCCGGATTCTGCGGACAAGGAGTATTTACCGCAGGAAAATCGCATCACTTTGCCGGACGCACTTACGACGGTTTGTGGAATATCGACAATATACAACAACCGTTTTGCGGTTCGGGTACAATCAAATTGCCCGATGGGTCGACCTATGTGGGAGAATGGGTAAATGGCGATCGTCAAGGTAATGGAACTCAAAGCGACGCCCATGGCATTGTCGTTTACGAGGGTGTGTGGCACCACGACGAACCCCAATCGAACATATTACATATTTAAAGAGGGATGTTTTATCGTGCCTTATTTCAAATCATTACTCGCATCTATTCCTTAACAAAATAAAAGGGTCCATTTTATACCCTTGAATATGTAAAACAAACTATAAAAACAAACTATAAAAACAAACCATAAGGGTATGTTTTTTACGGATAATTTATTATATAAAGCGGTAAGACTAGGTTTTTTTTAATTCCATGAATTCGAATATATTTTTTTTAAATTCTTCGGCTTCTCTATGTTGTTCCGCATTTTTATGATACCGGGGATTTTCTCGTTTTCTTATTG